>Ga0302314_10002718_pt1 | contig 32808 bp, 28 predicted proteins | sample III_Palsa_N2_3_FD_200533 | JGI IMG/M metagenome (GOLD analysis project Ga0302314, IMG submission 200533) | Peat permafrost microbial communities from Stordalen Mire near Abisko, Sweden - III_Palsa_N2_3 | ecosystem: Environmental > Terrestrial > Soil > Palsa > Peat permafrost | place: Sweden...
AGAGTGAATTTCCCGCCACATCCTTTCCCGCGCGGGCCACGCGCGTCGAGGAAATTCACTCTGACCCCTTTTTCTCGCGCTCCGACAGCGGCGGAGATTCCTTAAGTTAGCGCCCATGCGGGTCGGGGAGAGCTGGGGAACACGACGCCCTCGCCGAAGGGTCACAGCCAAGGCTCGATAATTTTCCAATGATATGAAGGTAATAATCTCGAAGTCCGGCGTGTTCCCTACCTCACCCGACCTCTCCGCCCCAATGGGGCAGAGAGGAGAAGATAGGCGGAGGCCTAAGAATGATCTATCTCGACCATCTCGCCTCGACGCCGCTCGATCCGGCCGTGCTTGCGGCCATGCTCCCCTGGCTCGACCCGGAAGCGGTCGGCAATCCGCATGCGGCGACGCACCGCCCCGGCTGGCGCGCCGGTGGCGCCGTGGATGCGGCGCGCGGCCAGGTCGCAGCCCTGATCGGCGCCCGGTCCGGCGAGATCGTGTTCACCTCGGGTGCCACCGAGGCGAATAACCTGGCGCTGCTGGGTGCCGCACCGGCCGGCTGGACGATCGCCGTCTCGGCCATCGAGCATGCCAGCGTCGCCGCGTGCCTGCCGGTGCTGGCGCAACGCGGCCATCCGATCCGAATCCTGCAGGTCGATGGTACCGGACGGCTCGATCTGGCGGCGCTTGAAGAGGTGCTGCGCGAAGGGCCGGCGCTGGTCTCGGTGATGAGCGCCAATAACGAGATCGGTACGCTGCAGCCGCTTGCCGCCATCGGTGCGCTGTGCCGGCGGCACGGCGCGCTCTTCCACAGCGATGCGGTGCAATCGCCGGGCACGGCGCCGCTCGAGGTCCGGGCGCTGGGCGTCGATCTGCTCAGCCTGTCCGGTCACAAGCTCTATGGACCGATGGGCATCGGCGCGCTGTTCATCCGCGACGGGCTGGCACTGACCCCCGTGCTCTTCGGCGGCGGCCAGCAGGAGGCGCTGCGGCCGGGCACAGTGCCCGTTGCCCTCGCCGTCGGTTTCGGTGCCGCCTGCGCCCTCGCCGCGGCCCGAAGCAGGGCGGATGCGGCCCACATACTGCCCTTGCGCGAGCGGCTTTTCGCCGGGCTCGCCGCCGCCCTGCCCGGCCTGCGCCGCAACAGCCCGTCGGAGGGCTGCCTGCCCGGTTGCCTCAACGTCGCGCTTCCCGGGATCGACGCCGCCGATCTGCTGCTCGATCTGCCCGATCTCGCCATCGCCACCGGCTCGGCCTGCAGCAGCGGTGGCTCCGGGCCGTCACCGGTGCTGCTGGCCATCGGGCTGACGGCCGAGCTGGCCCATGCCAGCCTGCGCTTCGGCCTCGGCCGCTCGACCACGGCAGAGGAGATCGACGGTGCGGTAGCCCTGCTTGCGGCGGCGCTCCTTGACCGTAAGGCTTCTCCGCCTTACTTGTAAGGCAACGAGACCTTGCGAGGCGATATGCAGAGCACGCTGACAGTGACGGCAAAGGGTCAGGTGACACTCCGCAAGGAGGTGCTTGAGCATCTAGGAGTGGTCCCGGGCGATAAGATCACCATCGACTTCCTGCCATCCGGCCGGGCCGAGGTGAGAGCGGCTCGGGCGCCCGCCTCAATCGAGGACTTCATCGGCTGCCTCCGGCGACCTGGCACCCAACCCCGGTCGATCGAGGAGATCGACGCAGCGATTGCACAGGGCTGGGCTGGCGAAAAGTGAAGATCACGGCCGATACCAACATGCTGGTCCGCGTCGCGGTCGCCGATGATCCGGGTCAATCCGCGCTAGCGATCGCAACGATGCGCGAGGCGGACTTGATCGCCATAACGCTGCCCTCCCTATGCGAATTCGTCTGGGTGCTCGCCCGGCTCTACAAGCGGGAGACGGCCGATATCGCCACGGCGATCCGGCGTCTCATCACCAGTGCAACAGTCGTGGCCGACCGACCAGCAGTAGATGCCGGACTTGCCGTGCTCGAAGCTGGCGGCGATTTCGCCGATGGCGTCATCGCCTTCGAGGGGCGGCGGTTGGGCGGAGCTGTCTTCACGAGCTTCGACGTCGCCGCAGTCAAGCTGATCCTGGCCGATGGCGGCGAAGCGCGCCTGCTCTCCCGCTGACGGCAGCGGTCAAAGAAAAGTATCGGGCGCCAGGTTGAGCAGCGTCGCCCGGGCGCGCTCGACGAAGAAATCGGTGAAGGCGCGGACCTTGGCCGGCAACAGGTTGCGGTGCGGATAGAGCACCGCGAGCGTCACCGGCACCGGCGGAAACGCCGGCAGGACCGGGACCAGCGCGCCGCCGCGCAACGCCTCGGCCACTTCCCAGACCGGTTTCAGGATGATGCCCTGGCCGGCAATCGCCCATTGCGTCAGCACATCGCCGTCATCGGCATCGAAATGCCCGGCCACCGCCAGCTTGACCGGCCCGTCCGGCGCGGTGAGCGTCCATTTGAACTGCTTGGAGCCGGGAAAGCGCAGCAGCAGGCAATTGTGGTGCAGCAGATCCTCTGGTCGCTCGGGCCGGCCATGGGCGTCCAGATAAGACGGGGCGGCGCACAGCACACGGCGCAGCTCGCCCAGCTTGCGCACGACCAGGCTCGAATCCTCCAGCACCGCCATGCGGATGGCGACATCGACGCCCTCATGCAGCAAATCGAGCATATGGTCGGAGAGCCGCAGCCTGGTGTCGATCAGCGGGAAGCCGGCGCGGAACACCGGCACCATCGGCGCCAGGATGCGCCGGCCAAATCCCAAGGGCGCCGTGACACGCAGGCTGCCCGAGGGGGCGGCGCCGACCTTGGCGATGCTGTTCTGGGCGCGCTCGACCGCGTCCAGCACTTCGAGGCAGGAATCGTAATAGACCTGCCCCGTCTCGGTCAGCTGCAGCTGGCGGGTCGTGCGGTTGAGCAGGCGGACGCCGAGCTGTTCCTCCAATTGCTGGATGCGGTTGCTGACCACGGCCGGCGACATGCGCACGCTGCGTCCGGCCGCCGAGAGACTGCCCATTTCGACGACGCGCACGAAGATCCGCATGTTCTCGAGCAAGGCCATGGCCCGCCATTCTCCCGACTTTACCGAATTTCTTGAAAGTGCTGACACGCCTCTCCGGGTTACCGTATCGCCCGGACGGATCTAGGCTGCCATCGTCATGAACCCCCGCTCGACGCCGAAAGCCCTACAAATAAAGCAAGAAAGATGCCAGACAAGTGACGGGTATGGAACCGATTATTTGGGAATGGGTCAATTTCATGCTGCGCTGGCTGCATGTCGTCGCAGCAATGGCGTGGATCGGCTCGTCCTTTTACTTCATTCATCTTGACGCCAGCCTGAAGCGGGTCGAGACGCTGCCGAAGGGCGCCGGCGGCGAAGCTTGGCAGATCCATGGCGGCGGCTTTTATCACATGGTCAAGTACCTGGTCGCACCGGACCGGCTGCCCGCCGAGCTGACCTGGTTCAAATGGGAAGCCTATACGACCTGGATCAGCGGCTTCTTCCTGCTGGTCGTGCTCTATTACCGCGGCGCCGATCTGTTCCTGATCGATCCGGCCGTGCAGGTGCTGACGCCGTTGCAGGCTGTGGCGTTCAGCCTGGCGGCGCTGGCGGCGGGCTGGGTGGGCTACGATCTGCTGTGCCGCTCGCCGCTCGGCCGTCATGACGGGGCACTGGCGCTGGCCGGCTTCGTCCTGCTGGTGGCATGCGCCTGGGGCCTGGCCCATCTGTTCAGCGGTCGCGGCGCCATGCTGCAGATCGGCGCCGTGATGGGGACGATCATGGCGGCCAATGTCTTCCTGATCATCATGCCGAACCAGCGCAAGACCATCGCCGCCATGCTCGCCGGGCAGGCGCCCGATCCGGCACTGGGCAAGCAGGCCAAGCAGCGCTCGCTGCACAATAACTACCTGACCCTGCCGGTCGTGTTCCTGATGCTCAGCAACCACTATCCCACTGCCTTCGGCACGCGCTATGCCTGGGTCATCGTGGCGCTGGTGCTGATCGCCGGCACCGCGATCCGGCATTTCTTCAACCGCCAGCACGCCGGCAAGCCGCGCCCCTGGTGGTGCTGGGCCATCGCCGCCGCCTGCATGGTCGCGGCCATGGCGTTGAGCGCCGTCGGCCCGGCCAATGCCGAAGCGGCAGCGATTGCCCCGCCGGCGGCGACACTGGCGCAGGCCGAGGAGATCGTCAGCACCCGCTGCAGCATGTGCCACGCCGCCGAGCCGGTCTGGGACGGCATCGGCACGGCCCCGCGCGGCGTTCGGCTCGATACGCCGGCGCAAATCCGCCGCCATGCCAGCCAGATCCGACTGCAGGCAGTGCTGTCGCACGCCATGCCGCCCGGCAATGTCACCGAGATCACGGCGGCAGAACGGGCGATCCTCAAAAGCTGGACCGAGCAGGAGGCTTCCGGTGGCTGACGCCATCCTGCGCGGCCGGTTGCTCAGCTTCCGCGCCGAACCGGCAGGCACCGGCGATCGGGCGAGCTATGATTATCTCGAGGACGGCGTGCTGGTCGTCGAAGCTGGCCGCATCGCCGCGATCGGCCCGGCTGCCGAGCTGCTGGCGACCCTGCCGGCCGATGCGCAGATCGAGCATTATCCGGATCAGCTGATCCTGCCCGGCTTCATCGATTTGCATATCCACCTGCCGCAGACCCAGGTCATCGCCTCCTATGGCGCGCAGCTGCTGGAATGGCTGGAGAAATACACCTTCGTCGAGGAGCAGAAATACGCCGATCCGGCCCATGCCGAGGCCGGCGCGCGCTTTTTCCTGGACGAGCTGCTGCGCAACGGCACGACCACGGCCATGGTCTATGGCTCGGTCCATGCCCAATCGATCGAGGCCTTCTTCACCGAAAGCGAGCGGCTGGGCACCGGCATGATCGCCGGCAAGGTCATGATGGACCGCAACGCGCCGGCGGCCCTGCTCGACACCGCCCAATCCGGCTATGACGATAGCAAGGCGCTGATCGCGCGCTGGCACAATTGTGGCCGGCAGCGCTACGCCGTGACGCCGCGCTTCGCCATCACCTCGAGCGCCGCCCAGCTCGAAGCCGCCGGCGCACTGCTGCGCGAATTTCCCGGCACCTATCTGCAGACCCATCTGGCGGAGAACCGCGCCGAGATCGCCAGCACAAGGGCGCTCTATCCCGATGCCGCCAGCTATACCGATATCTATCGCCGTCACGGCCTGCTCGGGCCCCGCTCGCTGTTCGGCCATTGCCTGCATCTGGATGAGGCCGAGCTCGATCTGCTGAGCGGCAGCGGGTCGGTCGCTGTGTTCTGTCCGACCTCCAACCTGTTCATCGGCAGCGGCTTGTTCGACCGGGCCCGGCTGGCCGATCGCCGACAGCCGGTCCGGCTCGGCCTCGGCACCGATGTCGGCGGCGGCACCAGCTATTCCATGCTGGCGACCGCAGCCGAGGCCTATAAGGTGCTGCAGCTGCAGGGCCAGAACTTCTGCGCGCTCACGGGGTTCCATCAGGTGACGCGCGGCAATGCGCTGGCGCTCGGCCTCGGCGGCGAGATCGGCACGCTCGCCGCCGGCTGCTGGGCCGACCTGGTCGTGCTCGATGCCGCAGCGACGCCAGCCATGGCGCACCGCATGGCGACCGCTGCCGGCCGGCTCGAAGACGAGCTGTTCGTGCTGATGATGCTGGGCGACGACCGCGCCATCCGTGCCACCTATGTCCAGGGGCGGTGCGCGGCCCGGAAGTAAGGCTTTCTTGTCTTCTCGCGCGCATCCTCCGGGAAAAGACCTGGAGGATGTTGCTGTGAGCCTGAACGATCTGAAAATCTCCTGGAAGCTGCAGGCGCTCACCGCGGTGGCGCTGATCTGCCTTGTCGTCATCACCACGGTCGCCGCCCTCGGCTTGCGCGACCGCATGATGCTCGACCGGCAAAACAAGGTGCAGCACATCGTCGAGGCCGTGACCGGCGTGGTCGCCTTCTTCGAGCAGCAGGAAAAATCCGGGGCGATGACCCGGGACCAGGCGCAGAACCTGGCCAAGGCGACGCTCAAGACGCTGCGCTATGGCGATGGCAATGCCGAGTATTTCTGGATCCAGGACATGGTTCCGGTCATGATCATGCATCCGATCAAACCCGAACTCGACGGCAAGAACCTGGCCGAGATCAAGGACCCGAACGGCCTCAAGCTGTTCGTCGCCTTCGTCGATATCGTCAAGAAGAACGGCGCCGGCTTCGTCCCCTATCTGTGGCCCAAGCCCGGCTTCACCGAGCCGGTGCCCAAGATTTCCTATCTCAAGGGCACGTCCTGGGGCTGGATCGTCGGCAGCGGCCTCTATCTCGACGATGTCCAGAGCGAATTCCAATCCGCCCTGCTACGTTATGGCCTCGGCCTGCTGGCCGCCATCCTGCTGATCGGCGGTGTCGCGCTGTGGCTGGCGCGCTCGATCAGCCGGCCGCTGACCCAGGTGACCGGTGCCATGACGGCGCTGGCCGGCGGCGACGTCGAGGCCAAGGTCCCGGCCGTGCAGCGCCGGGATGAAATCGGCAAGATGGTCGCGGCGCTGACCGTATTCCGCGACACGGCACGCGAGGCCCGCCGGCTCCAGGCCCATGAAGCACAAGCGCGCGAACAGGCGGCGACGGAACGCCGAGGCATGCTGGCCCAACTCGCCACTGCCTTCGAGGCGAGCATCCGTGGCGTCGTCCAGTCGGTCTCCGGGGCCGCCGGCAAGCTGCAGAGCGACGCCCGCAAGATGTCCGATGTCGCCGAGCGCGCGAACCGGCAATCGCGCGCGGTAGCGCAAGCCTCGGACCTCGCGACGACGAATGTCCAGACCGTCGCGGCCGCCGCCGAGGAATTGTCGAGCTCGATCGGCGAGATCAACCGGCAGGTCGCGGATTCGGCGCGGATCACCACCGAGGCGGTGTCCGAGGTCGGGCGAACCAACGCCACCGTCGAGGGGCTGGCGACCGCAGCACAGCGTATCGGCGAGGTCGTCCGCCTGATCAGCGATATCGCCAGCCAGACCAATCTCCTGGCCTTGAACGCGACCATCGAGGCGGCGCGCGCCGGCGAGGCCGGCAAGGGCTTCGCCGTGGTCGCCTCCGAGGTCAAATCACTGGCCAATCAGACCGCCCGGGCGACCGAGGAGATCTCGACCCAGATCGCCGCGATGCAGAAGGTATCGAGCGATGCCGTCGGCGCCATCAAGGGCATCGGCGCCACCATCGGCCGCATCGACGAGATCGTCTCGGTCATCTCCGATGCCGTCCGGCAACAGGGCTCGGCCACCAACGAGATCGCCCAGAACGTCCAGCTCGCCGCCGCCGGCACCCAGGAAGTCGCCCATAATATCGGCGGCGTAACCGAAGCGGCCGCCGATACCGGCGCCACGGCAAGCCAGCTGCTGGCCGAATCCGACGATCTGGCGCGGCAAGCCGAGACGCTGCAGCGCGAGGTCGATCGCTTCACGGCGAATATCCGGGCGGCGTGAGGACATCCCCGAAAACCGGCAGCAGACCCTATCCATAGTACGGATACCGTAGTACGATAGGCGAATGATCAGGTCGTGGGGCACGGGGCCGACGCAGCGCTTTGCCGTGGAGGGCAAGTGCAAATTCAGCGGACTCGACGAAGCCGCAGCGATGGATCTCCTGGCGGCGCTTGATGCCGCGACATCGCTCGGCGACCTCAGTCCGCTGAAATCGGTCGGCCTGCACAAACTCGACAATGACCGCAAAGGCCAGTGGGCAATGACGATCAACGGCCCTTGGCGCTTGTGTTTTCGGTTCGACGCCGGCAATGCCTGGGACGTGGAAATCGTCGATTATCATTGATGGAGGAGGCTCGAACGATGTTGCCAGTTCATCCCGGCCGCGTGCTGAAGCGGGAATTGGAGGCCCGTAAACTTTCGGCCAACCGGCTCGCGATCGCGCTGCGCCTGCCATCCGGGCGGATCACCGAGATTTTGAACGGCAAGCGCGGCATCTCACCCGATACGGCTTTGCGGCTCGGCCGGTTCTTCGGGAACAGTGCGCGGTTCTGGGTAAATCTCCAAGCCGCGTTCGAACTGGCAACGGTCGAACGCGAGAGTGGCGAACGGATCGCCGCCGAAGTTGAGCCGGCCGCGGCGTGACCGGCTTCTATTTGTAGTCCCGCCCCCCTCAGTTCATCCCGACCGCATAGCTCGATGACGACGTCTGCAGCACCTTGGCGCCGAAATAGGTCTCGACAGCGTTCAGGAAGCCGGTCACGTCGCCGGTGCGGAAGCTGCCGCTGATCCGGCGATTGGCTAATGCCGGATCGGTGATGCGGATCTTGGTGCGCGAGTAGCGGTTCATTTCCGCGACCGCCTCGGCCAGGGTGGTGTTGTCGAGATCGAGCTTGGATTTCCGCCAGGCGGTGACGCCGTCGAGGCGGGCCGGGTGCTGCGGTTCGATCGGCCCGGCGCTGGCGACCGGCAGCGCCACCTGCTCGCCCGGCGCCAGGTTGGTGTGAAAGGTCTCGGGCTGGTCCTCGCCGGCCCGGCCATGCACTTCGACCCGGCCTTCGAGCAGGGTCACCGTCGTGCCGTCGGGTTCGACGCGGACGTCGAACTGGGTCCCGATCGCATCGATCTCGCCGGTCTTGGTGAAGACGCGGAACGGCTTCGAGGCGTCATGGGCGACCACGAAATAGGCCTGCCCCTGCGACAGCCTCACCTCGCGCGCGGTCTCGGTGAAATGAACCTCGAGCCTGGTCGCGGTGTCGAGCGTCACGGCACTGCCATCAGGCAGCGTGATGGTGCGCACCTCGCCAATCTCGGTGCGCAGATCGTTGGCGGGCTGGAGATAAACCAGGGCAATCGCCGCCGCTGCTGCGGCCGCCCCCAGGCCCAAACCCGGGCGGAGCCAGCGGACCCGCGGCTGCCGGCGCCCGGCCAGTTGGCGGGCGTGGCTGCGCGCCTCGACGACGACCGGGCTGCCCTCCAGCCCATCCAGCAGGTCCCACACTTCGCGCAGCCGCGGATCATCCATCAGCGCGTCGCCGATCCGGCTCGCATGCTTGCGGTCGGTCATCATCGCCGGCCCTCGCCGCTGGTTTCGTCCAAACGGTGCCGGCAATGGATCAGGGCCTTTCGCACATATTTCTCGACCATCGAGATCGACACGCCCAGCTCGTCGGCGATGCGCTGATGCGACCAGCCATCGTAGCGGTAGCGCACGAACACGGCCCGGCATTTGGGTGAGAGCTCGGTCAGGGCCTGTTCCAGGATCACCATCTGCTGTCTCGCGGCAACGACACGCTCCGGCAGGGGGGCGGTGCAGACAAACTCGTCCTCGTCCAGAACCGAACTCTGCGCCGCGGCGCGATAGGCGGCCGATCGGCCCCGATCGCGCAGCAGATTCACCGCGGTCTTGAACAGGAACGGGCCGGGCGCGGTAATCCGGCCGACATCCATGCCGGCCAGCTTGACGAAGACGTCCTGCGTCATGTCGGCGGCATCGTCGACGCTGTGCACCCGGCGGCGGAAGAACTTGAGCAGGCGGGTCTGATAGCCGGTGACCAGCATTTCGAGCGTCGTGACACCGGCAGGCGAGCCCTCGAGCACGCCCGGCGTCAACCCTGCTTCTGCGCCATCGATATTGGTCACGGGGCGCCGGCTCCTTTCCCGATTGGCACCAGCTTTTGTTGCAAATCAGGGACAAGTCAAGGTCGCAGCACCGGTTCAAGGGCCATTTGGGCCGGTCAAAAAAATATTCTTTTCGGCATTGCGGGTCGATGCCGCCGCCTCGTTTCAGCCAGCAACACCGTCGCAAATCGGCGTCAAGCCGACATACAGTGGCAAGCAGGGGGATTTTGGTGAAAGACAAAAAGCGGCACACCCGCACGACACGCATCTTCGTTGGGGCCCTGGCCTCGGTCTATGTCGCGGCGGCGAGCCCGATGGCCCAGGCCCAGACCGCCCCGGTCATCACCATCCAGCCGCAGCCGCTCGGGTCGGCACTTAAGAGCTTGGCGGCGCAGACCAGCATGCAGCTGCTCTATGCCGAAGCCGATGTCCAGGGCAAGGCGGCAGCGCCGGTCACCGCCGGCTCGGTCGACGAGGCGCTGGCCAGCCTGTTGCGCGGCACCAATCTCGAATATGTCATGCGCGACCAGAAGACGATCATCGTCCGCCCGGTGACCGCACCGCCGCCGCCGTCCCGCAAGGCGTCATCGCGCACGGTCCCCGGCAGTGGCGGCGATCCGGTGCAGGTCGCGGCCGCCGGTGCCGCGGTCCCGGGCGCCCCGGCGGGCAGCGCCTCGGCATCGGCCCCGCCACCGCCGCCGGCCGAAGCCGAGGCGATCACCGTCACCGGCATCCGCGCCAGCCTGCAGAAATCGCTGGAGATCAAGCGCAACGCTGATGCCTTCGTCGATGCGATCTCGTCGGAGGAAGCCGGCAAATTCCCCGACAAGAACGTTGCCGAATCCCTGTCGCGCATCCCCGGCGTCACCATCAGCCACCTGTTCGGCGACGGCGAACAGGTCAGCATCGAAGGCACCGATCCCAGCCTGAACCGCACCCTGCTGAACGGCGAAACGGTCGCCTCGGGCGACTGGTTCATCCTCGATGCGCTGACGCCGACGCGCAGCTTCAACTACACGCTGCTGCCCTCGCAGGTCACCAGCAACCTCGAAGTCTATAAGAGCCCCGAGGCCGAGATGGACGAGGGCAGCATCGGCGGCACGGTGATCATCCATACCCCCAAGCCGCTCGATCTCGATCCCTGGAAGATGAATTTCGCCGCCGACGGCAACTACAACGACCGGGCCGGCAAGGCCGCCCCCGATTTCTCCGGACTGATCAGCTGGCACAATGACGACAAGACCTTCGGCGTCGTCGTGGCCGCGGTGCGCGACGACGAATATGAGCGGCGCGACGGCATCGAGACCTTCGGCTATACGCCGACCGCCATCCAGTTCGCCAATGCCAGCGCCCCGGTGGCGCAGAACATCGCGGTGCCCGACGGCATCAACGCCGCCTATTTCCAGCAGGAGCGCATCCAGACCGGCGGCGTCATCGGCGTGCAGGCCAAGCCGACCGCCGAGCTCGAAGTCAATTTCACCGGTTTCGCCAATCAAGGCCAATACAACAACGTCAACCAGAGCTACTACGTCCAGCCCGCCACCATCTACCCGGGCGCCCCCCTGCTCGCCGGCAAGATCACCGATGGCGCGCTCTCCGCCGCGTCGTTCGGCGTCAATCCCGGTGGACCGGGCAGTGTCGAGGACGACATCTATCAGCGCGACGCGACGGTGATGACCTATGCCAGCGATCTCCGGCTCGACTACCGGACCGATAGCTGGCACGCCTCGGTCGAGGGCGGCTATACCAGGGCGACCGGCGGCACCCAGGGCGAATACGGCACCAGCTTCACCGCCAATGTACCGTTCAGCTACAGCATTGCCGGCGGTGTGCCGACGGTGACCCTGCCCTTCAATACCAAGGACCCGACCCAGCTCGGCACCTATATCGGCGGCACCTATGACGCCGTCGATACCTTCGACAAGGAGGCCTATATCCAGGCCGATTACGAGCATGATCTGGATCTGGGGCCCCTCAACGCCATCAAATTCGGCGTCAAATACCGCGACCATGCCAATGGCGTGAATGGCTGGGGCACCGATAATCTCAACACCGACCCGAACAATCCGGTCCAGCCGGCCGTACCCTTCAACCTCGGAACCGTGACCACCGGGCTCATTCCCAGCAATTTCCTGAACGGCGTCGCCTCACCCGGGATGATCACCAGCTTTCCCAACGCCAATCTGACCAAGCAGCAGCAATTCCTGACCACCGGCACACTGATCTATAGCGGCACGCCGGCCAGCGATTTCGTCGTGCAGGAGAAGATCGCCTCGGCCTATGGCCAGATCGATTTTTCGACCAGCCAGATGCACGGCAATATCGGCGTCCGCTACGTCCACACCGACCAGGAAGCCAATTTCTACAACGTCACCAATCTCAGCTGCCCGCTGACGCCGACCAACTTCACCGGGTCGTGCACGGATGCAACGCCGGTTTCGGCGAGCCATCCCTATAACGACATCCTGCCCAGCTTCAATGTCGCTTTCGACCTGTCGTCGGAAGTGGTGCTGCGCGTCGCTGCGGCGGAAGTCATGGCGCGGGACAATTATTCCGACCTGGCCGGCGCGGTCAATCTCGACCCCACGACCCATACCGGCACGCGCGGCAATCCCGATTTGCAACCCTATCACTCGGCCAATTTCGACATTTCCAACGAATGGTACATGGATAAGAACTCCATGCTCGCCGGCGCGGTGTTCTATAAGGAAATCCAGTCGTATGTCGTCGACGAGACGGACTCGGAACTGGACCAGACCATCGGCTTCGACAAGACGCCGGTGCCCTATCTGATCACCCATCCCTTGAATGGCGGCGGCGGACGCAATGAAGGGCTCGAGTTGCAATTCCAGCACGACATCTGGAACGGCTTCGGCGCCGTCGGCAGCTATACCTATTCCTACGCCATCGCCGATGATGGCGGCCAGATCCCGGGCAATTCGCGCCACGCCTATTCGATCACCGGCTACTACGACAAGGACGATCTGAGCGCCCGCATCTCCTATACCTATCGGACGGCGTGGTTCCTCGGCAACGACTACAGCACGCCGCAATTCAACGCCGGCGAAGGCGAACTGGATTTCTCCACCACCTACAATATCACCGATAATTATGGCATCACCTTCGATGCGGTGAACCTGACCGACGTTACGACATTGCAATATGATCAGGATCCGAGCCGTCCGACCGCGATCTACAAGAACGGCCGGAAATTCCGGCTGGGCGTAAAGGCGGTGTTCTAGTGGGAATGTCCCTGTCATCGCCTGGCTTGGGCTAACGGGTGTGGAGATAGAGCTTGAAAACCCTCGCCCGCTTGGCGGGAGAGGGTGGCGAGCGGAGCGAGCCGGGTGAGGGTGAACGCTGTGGACGGGCCGATGTGGCATCGCCGACGGAGCACCCACCCTCACCCTCCCGCTTCGCGGGCCCCTCCCTCTGCCGCCAAGCGGGCGAGGGGTTCCTTTGTTTTTCGAAGGGTGACGGTTCAGGTGGCAGGACGGGGTAGGCCGATCGATCGGCGGCGGTTTCTGGCGGCGACCGGGCTCGGCGCCTCGATCCTCATCGGCGGCGGCGGGCGCCTTTGGGCCGCGGGGCGGGTGCGCGGCGACCAGCTCGCGATCGGCTTCGCCGCCGTCTCGAACTGCGTGGCTCCCGACCGTTTCACGGCGGAATTGACGCTGGCCAATCACGCGTCGCTGGCGCTGCCGCGCACCGGCTGGGCGATCTATTTCAATGTCGCCACAATGGTACAGGCGGCGGATGGCGCCGGAATCGCGGTCGAGCATGTCAATGGCGACCTGTCGCGGCTGGTGCCGACGGCGGAATTCAGCCCGCTCGGCTCGGGCGAGACCCGGCGGATCGGGCTCATCAGCGACGGCCCGACCATCTCCGACACCGATGCGCCGCTCGGCTTCTATCTGGTGCACGATCCTGAGGACCGCAACGCCATCGCCGAGCCGATCGGCGATCCAGCCATCGCCCCCTTCACCCGGCCGGAACAGTTGGCCCGCAGCGCCGACGACACGCTGCCGAGCCAGACGCCGGCCCTGACCTATGAACAGAATGCCGGACTGTCGCTGCTGCCGGAAGCGGCACTCGGGCGCATCACCCCGGATCCCGTCGATGCCGCCTATCCGCCCGGGCAGCTCACCATCACGGGGGCGGCACGGATCCGCCATGCTCCCGCCCTGGCCGGCGAGGCGCAATTCCTGAGCGCAGCTCTGGCTCGGCTGATGGCGGGGGGGCGGCCCGAGCCGGGCAGCACCATCATCGACCTCGCCCTCGATCCGGCGCTGGCACTGCCCGGCATCGCCGAACAGGGTTACCACTTGACCATCGCGGCGGACGGCGTCCGCGTCGCCGGGCGCACCGCCCAGGGCGTGTTCCACGGCATCCAGAGCCTGCTGCAGCTCATGCCGATCGCCGCCTGGCAGAAGCCGCAGCCGAGGCTCGCGCTGCCTTTCTGCCGCGTCACCGACGCGCCGTGTTTCGCCTATCGCGGCCAGCATCTCGATGTGGCGCGCAATTTCTCCGACAAGCGCATGGTGCTGCGCGTGCTCGATCTGCTGGCGCTCTACAAGATGAATGCGCTGCATTTGCATCTGACCGATGACGAGGGCTGGCGGCTGGAAATGCCGTCCCTGCCCGAGCTGACGTCGTATGGCGCCGAGCGCGGCTTTTCGCCGGGCGAGGCGGCGTGCCTGCAACCCGCCTTCGGCTCCGGTGCCGAAGGCCGGCGCGCGCCCGGCAGCGGGTTTTTCAGCCAGCGCGACTTCATCGAGATCCTGCGCTACGCCAAGGCGCGCCACATCGAGGTGATCCCGGAGCTCGACCTGCCCGGCCATGCCCGCGCCGCGATCAAAGCCATGGCGGCACGGCATGACCGTCTGATGGCATCCGGCCGCCAGGCGGAAGCCGAGGCGTTTCTGCTGCATGATCCGGACGACCGGTCGCAGTACCGCTCCGTGCAGCTCTGGCGCGACAATGTCATCTGCATCGGCCGGGACTCGTGCTACCGCTTCATCGAGACGGTGATCGGCGATCTCCAGCACGCGTACAAGCAGGCCGGGCTGACGCTGAAGACGCTGCACATCGGCGGCGACGAGGTGCCGGACGGCGTCTGGGAGAATTCGCCGTCCTGCCGCCGCTTCATGGCCGAGCAGGGGCTGTCGACCATCGGCGATCTGCAGGAATATTTCTTCACCCGGCTCGGCCGGATCCTGGCCGGGCGCGGCATTGCCATGGGCGGCTGGGAACAGGCGGCGCAGGCGAAGATCGATGGCAAGACCCGGCTAGTGCCGCCGGCGCAGCGGCCGGGCTTCACTGCCTATGTCTGGAGCAATGGCTGGGATGCCGACCGGCCCGATATCGCCGAGCGCCTGGCCAATGCCGGCTATCCGGTGATCCTGTGCAATGCGGGCGAGCTCTATCTCGATCTCGCCTATGAAAAGGCGCCGCAGGAGCCGGGCGCCTATTGGGCCGGCTTCACCAATCTGCGCAAGGTGTTCGACTTCCTGGCCGAAGGTCGCTTCGACCACCCGGCGCAGGATGCCTCGGGACAGGCGATCGATCCGGCCAGGCGCAGCGACCTTGAGCGGCTGACCCCGTCGGGCGCGCAGCATCTGCGCGGCATCCAGGGCGCGCTCTGGGGTGAGAATCTGCGCAGCCCGGCGCGGGTCGAGTATCTGCTGATGCCGCGCTTGATCGCGGTCGCCGAACGCGGCTGGACCCCGGCCCCGGGCGCAGGCGCGGCACCGGCGGTCTGGCAGCAGGCGCGTGATGCCGCCTGGAACGGCTTCGCCAACCGGCTCGGCCGGCGCGAGCTGCCGCGGCTCGACGGTTTTCTCGGCAGCGTCGGCTACCGCGTGCCGGTGCCCGGCCTGTCGCTGAAGGGCGGCGCTGCCCTGGCCAATCTCGATACGCCTGGGCTGTTGCTGCGCTACACGCTCGACGGCAACGACCCGACCATCGATGCCGCCGCCTATGCCGGACCGGTGCCGCTCGCTGCCGGCCAGGTGTTGAAACTGGCCGCTTTCACCACGACCGGCCGCCGCGGCCGGGTCGCCACCCTGCCCGGCTCCGCCGCATGAACCTTGAACAGGAAACGTCGCCCATGCCCGACACCGCCTCGCCGCCTCGGCCACGCCGGGAACGGCTGATCTCGCTCGATGTGTTCCGCGGGCTGACCGTCGCCAGCATGCTGCTGGTCAATGATCCGGGCAGCTGGGACGCGATCTATCCGCCGCTCGAGCATTCGCCTTGGCATGGCTGGACCCCGACCGATCTGGTGTTTCCGTTCTTTTTGTTCATCACCGGCATCACCTGCCATATGTCGCTGGCGGCACGCCAGGCGGCGGGCGCCGATGGCGCGGCACTCTTGCGCCAGGTGATGCGCCGGGCGGCGATCATCTTCCTGCTCGGCCTGTTCCTGAACTGGTTTCCCTTCTATACGACCGACCCGGACACGGCTGGGACCGGGGTGCTGGCGCTCGTCGCCGACAAGCTGCTGCATCTGCGCCTGCCCGGCGTGCTGCAGCGCATCGCCCTCTGCTATCTGATCGGCGGGATCCTGACCCTGCGCGGCTCGGTGCGCAGCCAGGCAGCACTGCTGGTCGTGCTGTTGCTGGGCTATTGGGGGCTCTCCGTGCTCGTGCCGGTGCCGGGGTCCGGCCTCACCGGCCTCGCCGCCATCGCGACACCACCCGACACGCTGGCCGCCTGGGTCGATCGCGGGCTGCTCGATTGGGGCAGCTGGGGCAGCCATCTCTGGGGGCAGAGCAAAGTCTGGGACCCGGAAGGCCCGCTTTCGACCCTTCCCGCCATCGGCACGCTCATTCTCGGCCTCTTCGCCGGGCGCTGGATCGGGCGCGAACAACCGCTCGCCCGCCGCATCGCGGGGCTGGCCGGTGCCGGCGCCGTCATCCTGGCGGCCGGGCTATTGTGGAGCCTGTGGTTCCCGATCAACAAGAACCTGTGGACCAGCTCCTACGTGCTGTTCACCGGCGGCATGGCGGCACTGTTTCTGGCCGGCTTCATGTGGCTGGTCGATCTGCGCCGCAGCATCTGGTGGATTTCGCCGTTCCTGGCCTTCGGCATCAACCCGATCCTGGCCTATTTTGGCTCGGAGATGAGCGAAATCATCCTCTACGAGATGATTACCGTTACGCATGATGGCAAAGTGATCGCCATCCAGGAATGGTTCTACGATGTGGCGCTGGCCTCCTGGCTGCCGGACCGGCTCGCCTCGCTCGCCTTCGCCGTGCTGTTCGTGGCCGGCTGGTACGCCATTCTGCGTGTCTTCCAGAAGCGGGGAATCATTCTCAAGGTGTAGCCGGGCGGCCGGCTATTCGGCACTGCCGGTCTGGGATATCCTGGGCCGGGCGCCGCAACCGGTCGGAACAGCAGCGATGAGCGAAGCCGTGATGTCCTATCCGCGCAACGACAACGCCGTCGATTATGCGTTGTCGATCACGCGGAGTACGCTCGACTTTCTGAACAGCCGCGCCATCCGCATCGAACGGACGGCGATCCTGGAGATCGGGCCGGGCGCCGATTTCGCCACCGCTCTGGTCATCGCCAGCCATGGCGCGACGGTGACCCTGGCCGACCGCTTCCTGGCGACCTGGGACGATCGCTTCCATCCCGGTTTCTATCGCGAGTTCCTGCAGCGCTGGGACGGCCCGAAATGGGCGATCGAGGCCGCCCTGGCGCGCGGCGGCTATGAGAGCGTGCTGCGCCTGCTGGCGGAGCCGGCCGAAGCCCTGACCGGCATCGCCGATCGCAGCATCGATCTGGTGCTGTCGAACGCCGTGCTCGAACATGTCGGCGATTTCAGTCGATTCGTCCATGAAATGACCCGGATCACCCGGCCTGACGGGATCCACGCCCATCAGGTCGATTGTCGCAATCATAAGGATTTCAGCCGGCCCCTCGACCATCTCACGATCCCGCAGGCGGTTTTCGATGCCGAACGGAACGAGACCGGCTGCCGCTACGGCACGCAGATGCGCCTTCAGGAAATGGCGGAATGCTTCGCGCCCGGTTTCTGGATCGATGAGATCGAGGCCAATGCCTTCGCCGAGCCCGCCTATCTTGAGGCGATCGGCGCCAGCCTCGAAGGTCGCTTCGCCCGGTTCCCGCGACAATCGCTGCGCATCACTGGCGGCCGGCTCTGGCTGTCGCGCAAGCACCCGGCACCGGAAACGAGATCGCGGTGGCGTCGGATCCTGGGCTGGGACCGCCGGAACGGATAAGCCCTGAGCCGCGTGGCTAGCCGTAAATCGGGGGTAATGGAAAACGCAGAGCGGTACGCACGGTGCCGCAATCCGGCTCTATGAGCACGGTTACAGGGCGCGGCAGTGCGGCACCACCCAGCTGACGGGGCGGCGCCCGGCGATCGAAGCCTGAACCGACTCCCGATCGCACGGAACGGGGGTCGGTCCAGTCTGTCGAACCTCGTCACCCGATCGGATGCTGCCACCCGATCGGGATCAGATTAGAGGCCCTTGATATTGACGGCGGAGGTCTTGCCCCGCTTCGGATCGCGCTCTTCGTCGAACGAGACCTTCTGCCCTTCATTCAACGTGTTCAGCCCAGCCCGCTCGACGGCGCTGATGTGCACGAACACATCGGCCCCGCCGCTATCCGGCTGAATGAACCCAAAACCCTTGGTCGGGTTGAACCACTTCACGGTGCCGTTCGCCATAGTAACTCCAATTCCACAAAGCAGCGCTGTAGAGCGCATCAAGCGCCGGACCACCGATCGGGTATCCCTGGGCAGATTGATTCCTGATTTAAACAACATTCGCGCAGGAAAAGCAGCGTGAATCGGTAGCAGGAGGGCCGCTATCAAGCAAAACCTCCCGATTCGGGCGCTGGCACCCACCCGCGCCGGCCCGACAACCCCTTGTACCAGGCCGCGCAATCGGCTCGGACAGCGTCTTGTGTCATGCGAATCATTGACGCAGCCCGCGGCAGGAAAGCAACGGTCAAGATGCCGCGCTGTCGCACCTCGCTCGCCGAAGCCGATATTCGCCGATCCGCCGCATTCACGCGGCCCAGCTCCGCTCGGCGGCGGCTCGTGCGGCAGCGAGCAAGCCTTGGGCCGCAGCCCTGCTCGCACCGATGTCGATTGCGCTGCCAATCAAGGCGAGATCGGCGATGGTTCCAGGCGGCAATTGTGCCCGAACCGCCGCCAACTCCGTCAACTCGGCGTCCGGAATCGTCTCCGCCATCGCGGGTTCGAGACCGGGGTCGACTCCGATGGCGAGGCTGCGCAGGGCCAGGGACGCGACATCGCCAAGCGGCGGCAGTGCCTCTTCGGCAAAGCCGCCATCGACGAGCAGCGTTGCCATGCGCAGTTTGCGCTCGGCCCGGTTCAGCCAATCGAGCGCCATTTGGCGATTTCGGATCCGCCCGGCCCGATCGGCCGGTTCCGCCGGCTCATCCAAGACCGAGGATCGGTGCAGCACTTCTGCAGCCTCCGACAGGCGGATGATGCCGGCTCCGACCAGCCGGCGGATGGTCTCCCAGGCGGACCGCTCGATGATTTCCACCGAGGCTATCCCGGCCTGTTCTGCCGCTTCAGTAACGCGCTGACGCTCGTCCTCCGACGCGAATGTCGCGCCGTCCATGACCATGACCATCGTTTCCCCGCCCTCGTCGCGGCGATGGCGCTCGATCAGGAGAACGGCGTCGCTCAGGCGATCGACCACTTCCGTCGCGAAGCAGCGTCCGGGATCCTGGACCGGCGGTGCGGGCGTAGGCTCGGGTTTGTGCAGGAGTGCCGCCAGCCGCTCGACCATAGCGGCCCGCCCGGACGGCATTTTGAGGGCGGCGATGTCGCCCCGCCCATCGAGCACACCATCCGCCAGCCCCTGCTTCAGTGCCAGAATATGCTGAATGCGGTGCTCGATCGAATCCTCGCAGACCAGGTTGATGACCGTCACGGTCCGGGTCTGGTATTTGCGCCAGGCCCGGGCAATGCGCTGCTCCAGGCGCGCCGGATTCCAGGGCAGATCCATATTGATGACGGCGCTGGCTGCCTGCAGGTTGAGGCCGACGCTCCCGGAATCCGTCGACAGGAACAGGCGGCAGGCCGGGTCGTTCTTGAAGCGGCGGATCTCCACGCGCCGCTTATCCTGCGGCACCGAGCCGGTATGCCAGGCGAATTCGGTACCGAGTTCGATCGCGAGTTCACGCACCAGCTCGAGCATGCCTTCCCATTCCGAGAAGATGATGATCTTGCGGCCGGGCTCGGCGAGCAGCTCGCCCAGGACGTTTTCGAGTTCGTCGAGCTTGGGTGACACCCGGCAGGTCGGATCGAGGATGTACGGCGTGTCGCAGATCATGCGCATGCAGGCGAGCAGCTGCTGCAGACGGTCGAACTCCTCCTTGGTCAGCGGCCGGCGCTGGGCCTTATGGATCAGCTGCGAGGCCGGCATCTCATAATCGGCATAGCGCAGGCGCTGCTCCTTGGTCATCGCCACGTAATAGGTATCGACCGTCCGTCCGGGCAGCTGGTCCTCGACCTCATCCTTGCGCCGCCGCAGCATTACCGGCGCCAGGCGGTTGCGCAGTTCCGCGAGATTCTTGTAGTCGGTCGGGCGCCCGCGCTCGTCGAGCACATAGAAATCGCGATTGAACCGGAACAGCGGCCCGAGGAGGCGCGGATCCAGGTACTGGACGATCGAATAGACCTCGTCGATCCGGTTTTCGAGCGGCGTGCCGGTCAGCACGAAGGCATAGGGGCTGCGCAGCGCCTTCACGGCCTGTGCCGTCTTGGTCTGCCAGTTCTTGATGCGCTGGGCCTCGTCCAGGATGACGATATCGGCGCCGACCAGGCGGTTGATATCGTCGCGATCGATCAGCACCTGCTCGTAATTGACCAGGATGAAGAAGGTATCGGCCGTGTAGAGCCGCAGCCGCTCTGGGCGCGGACCGGAGACGACCGTCACCGAGAGATCGGCGAAGCGGGCAATCTGGTCCTCCCATTCGGCCTTGAGCGACGCCGGCAGGACAACCAGAACCCGGGCAATGCCGCGCCGGCGGCGGAGCAGCTCGCAGGCGGCGATCGCCTGCACCGTCTTGCCGAGCCCCATTTCATCGGCCAGCAGCACGCGCTCGCCGAAGGCCAGATGCAGCATGCCGTCGACCTGGTAGGGCAGGAGCGGATGGTGCAGGAAATCGAGGGTGGCCGTGCCGGCAGCGACCTCGGCCAGGAAGCCCTCGCGATCATCGACCCGCCGGCGGCGGCGGCGCTCTTCGTCCAACCGGCTCTCGATATGGCGTGAGAATCGAACGGCGGCGGGCGGTAATCCGCTCAACGCGCTGCGGAGGCCGGGCAGCGCGTCGAGCGGGTCGCCCGCGAGCAATCCGGCCGGAGTGCAGTGGCCGGCAATGGCGGCGTCCACGCTGCTGCCCTCCCTCGGCCGGCGCAGCTGGACCGCATAAGACCCGTCCACAGTCGGAAAGACCTCGACTCGGGGACTGCCGGCCAGACCCGCCGCGGCGAAGGCACGCTTGCCTTTGCGGCGGAGCGCTTCGAGGACACCCTCGATATGTTTGCAGGTGCCGAGCCCGTTGACCCGCCAATCCGGGCAGCCGCACGAATTCTCCCGCCGGACCAGCGAGCGGATTTCGACTTCATAGCTGCCGCCGCTGGTCGAACGCACCCGGAAGGTCCCGAAATAGGGCTGCTCCGGCTCCAGATTCTCCACGCCCGCGATGTCGCTGAGTCCGCGCCAACGACGCCGTTCGAGTTCATCCTCGTCACTGGTGTTCCAGCCCTGAAAGCCCGAACTCCGCTCCTGCACCTTCTTCGCCTTCCCAGGCGATTTCTTGGCCCGGCTCGCCGCCATGCGTTCCTCCCCATCTCGAATGACCGGAAATCTGCGGGAGAGCGGCGATCAGCGCAATCGTTTCACGGACGGTCAGACGTGCGCCCGCTATGGAGGTCACGCCGGCCCACGATTGGCGGCGCCTTGAAGGGCGGGTAGGATCGCCCGATCAGCGTGGAGAATGAATGATGGCCCGTCCGGCAGCAGCGACAATCGACATCCGCGAGATCGGCCCGCAGAAATTTGACCTCGCCGTGACCTTCGATGGGCAGCGCTTCGAGTGCGGCAATTATTTGACCCGTGCCGCGGCCCAGCAGGCGGGAAGGCTGTTTGTCGCACGCAAGGAAGGCGAGCAGGAAGGCCGCAAAAAGACGCCCCGGCGGAAATGACGTGGCTCCGGCCGAGCGTCAGCTTTCGCGCATCGACTCCAGCGGAATGTCGTAGCGCTCGATATAGGGACGGAATCGCTCGGCGATGGCCGCCGCATCCAGCCCGAACTTCTCGGGATCATACCCATGGCGGCCGAACCGGCCCTTGGGATGCGCTTCGATATGGGCCGCCATCGCCTGCAAGGCCTGGCCTTCGAGTTCATCGCCGAAGGCCCGGTAGACACGCCGCATGGTCGCGAGCGGATCGCGGACCAGATCGGCATACTGCACATCGACGATCTGCCGCCCGGGATTGGCGTCGCGAAACGCATCGACCTTCTCGACCGACCGGGCCAGCATGTCGGTCCAGTGATCGGCGATATAGCGGCGATGATCGGCGTCGGAGAAGGTTCGGGTCAGGGTCGTGACCAGGCTGCAGACGGAGGCGCACAGGACGACGGGATCGCGATGCATCAGCACCAGGCGGGCATCGGGATAGATCGCGGTCAGCGCGTCCAGATGCAGCGCGTGATGCGGGCTCTTGAGCGACCAGCGTCCGCGCACCCCGTCGCTCTGCAGCACCTGCAGCACGCGCCGATGATGCTCATAGGCCGAGCGATGATCGGTGGTGTGCAGCCATTGGCCATAACCCGGCGTATTCGCCATCACTTCCCAAAGCAGGCTTTTGAAGTCCTGGTTCAGCACCGCGATGCATTCGGTCGGCCCATCCGGCTCCTCGCTCTGGACGATGCGGATGCGCGGATTGATCTGGTCGATCATGGCGGCCCCGGCCCGCGCCGTGGCAATGCGCGGATCGGTCCGGAGCGTCTCCATCCGCGGCGGCGGCACGCTGTCGCCTGCCTCCCAGCGCAGCAGCGGACGATGCCGCTCGTCCTTTTCCAGCAGATAGGAGAGAAACGTGGTGCCGGCCCGGAACATGCCGACCACCACGATCGGTGCCTCGATATGCTCCTCGGACACTGCCGGATGGCGCTTCACCCAATCGACCACCCGCAGTCGATTGGCGAGGCAGGCGAGGATGGCGCCCGGCACGACCATCTGGCCGATCGGGTTGAGCTGTGCCTCGGACGAGGCCGAGTCGCAATAGATGCCGAGGCCTTCGCGGAAGCTGTCGCTGCCGAAATCGTCGAGGCCGGTCTGGGCGCAGGCAGCCGCGATCAGCGCGTTGGGTTGGATCCGGGTCACGGCAGCCCCGTCACGAATGGGCGATGTCGAGGATGGTGCGGCCGGTCGTCCGGCGCGCCTCGTGGTCCTCGAGGGCGGCCGCGACCTCGTCCATGCGGATCCGCCGGCCGATCTCCGGCCGGATCTTGCCCGCGGTCAGCAACTCGCACAGGGCAGCATGGACCTGCCGGCCGATCTCGGGCGGGTAGAAATTCAGGCCCATGCGGCGCAGCGGGGCATAGGACGGGCCATAGGCGAGCATCACGCCCAGCACCGAGAAATTGGCCATCGAGACCTTGCGCAACGGCCGGCCGGTGAAACCGCCCTGGCTGTCGCCGTTGAAGCCGACGGGCAGATAGCGGCCTTCGAGCGCCATGCAGGTCCAGATCTTCTCGGTCAGATCGCCGCCGACCAGATCGAAGGCGACGTCCACACCGTGCCCGCCGGTCAGCGCCATGACGCGATCGAAGAGATCCTCCGACTGGTGGTCGATGGCTGCCGAAGCGCCGAGGGTTTGGCAATAAAGTCCCTTTTCGGCACCCCCGGCGACCGCGATGACCGTGGCACCCGCAGCCGCGGCGAGTTGCACCGCGGCCGTGCCGACACTGCTGGCGGCCGCCGTCACCAGCACGAATTCGCCGGGCTGCAGCCTGGCACGGATATGCAGGCCCAGATAGCTCACATGGAAGGGCAGCAGGAAGGCCGTCGCCTCGGCATCATCCAACGCGGCGGGGGCCTCGAACAAGCTGGTCAGCGGCACGATGGCCTGCTCGGCCATGCCGCCGAACGCCATCTTGGTCATGCCCACGACCCGCCGTCCCAGCCAGGGCTCGGCGCCCTCGCCCGCCGCCTCGACCACGCCGCAGACATCCATGCCGAGCGTGTAGGGCGGCTGGAACATCGCCATCGAGACGCCGCCGCGGGCCCGGGCAATATCGCCGAAATTGAGCGATGCCGCCGAGACCGCCACGCGAACCTCGCCGGGCGAGAGCATCGGCGCCGCAATATCGCTGACGGCAACCACCTCGGCCGGAGGACCGTGCCTGAGCACCTGAACCGCCTTCATTAGGCTATCCCCCTAATCGAGTTACCCAAACCCGGATCCGATGCCGGGAATTTGCAGATATCATAACCCAGCTTTATCCGCCGACGGCAGGCAAAATGCGGCCGGGAAACCGGAATTTCGGCATTTGCCGGTCGGGGCCGAGCACGGCCAATCCTATGGCGAGCGCGCGGCTGGCAGGGCGTATCAGAAGCAGAGCCGCCTGATCACGCACCTCGATCGATAATCGATTTTGTACTATGATGGAGAATTATAATCAGTTCCGCACCAATATAAGCGAATCTCCATGCGCCAGCCCGTCGCTAATGACACCCGCATTCCGATCGGTCAGGCTTGGCTCCGACAGGCCTTTGGGCTGGCCACCCCAGCGCCAGCGGTCGAAAGCTGTGTCATATCGGGCGCCCGGCGGACCGAGGTGCATGGCGCACGGACGATCGAACTGTACCCGCGCCAGTATGCAACGGGTGACAGTCTAACGTCGAATCTCCGTTTCGCCCTGCGTCACGAGCCGACGGATCTTGGCGTCATGGTCGCCACGTTCAAGACCGCCGAACCTCGAGACATCGAAGCTTGGGTGCGCGCCGAGCCGACCGGGGCATTCAGCCGGCGCATCTGGTTCCTGTACGAGACGTTCACCGGACGCACCCTCGATGTCGAAGACGCCAGGACCGGCAACTATGTCGAAGCGCTCGATCCGGTGCGCCATATTGTCGGCGCCCGGCGAAACAGCGTTCGGCACCGCGTCATCGACAATCTTCTGGGTGGGCCGGGCCTCTGCCCCACGGTCCGCCGCACCCTTCTGCTCAAATTGCAGACTGAATCGCGGCTTGATGAAAAGGCGAAGGCGCTGATCGAGAGCTACGATCCCAGCCTGATCGCGCGCGCCATCAGCTTTCTCTACACCAAGGAAGCGCGTTCCTCCTTTGCCATAGAGGGCGAAAAGCCGAGTGCCAACCGCGCCGAGCGCTTCGTGGCTGCCCTCAAGACCGCCGCCGCCTTCGACCCGACCGACAAGGCCGCGCTGATCCGCCTGCAGGGCCAGATCGTCGACCCGCGCTACGCCGCCGCAGATTGGAGAGATTTTCAGAATTTCATCGGCGAGACCGTGGGAGGGCATCGCGAAGAAGTCCACTTCATCTGTCCGCGCCCCGAGGATGTTCCAACGCTGATGGAAGGCTGGATGGCGCTCACGCGCCGGATGGTCGACGACGAGATCGATCCCGTTGTCGCGGCGGCGCTGGTGGCGTTCGCCTTCGTCTTCATCCATCCCTTCGAGGATGGCAACGGCCGTATCCACCGGTTCCTGATGCACCACATTCTGGCGAAGCAGGGCTACGGCCCACCGGACATCATCTTCCCGGCTTCGGCCTCGATCCAGCGTGAGCGCCGGACCTATGACGAGGCGCTCGAGAGCTTTTCAAAACCCATTGCTGAATTCATTCAGTGGCGCTGGACAGAGAAGCGGGAAATCGTCGTGGAGAATGACACGAGCGACCTGTACCGCTACTTCGACGCCACGGCTTTGGTCGAATGTCTCTATGATAGCGTCGTGGACACCATCGACCACGATCTGCCGGAAGAGCTTGACTTCATTGCGATCTTCGATCGCGCTTATGCGGAGGCGCGCGAGATTGTCGACATGCCGGATCGGCGCCTATCGCTTCTAGTGCGGCTGTGCAAGCAGAACAATGGGCGACTATCCGCCGCGAAGCGAGGGCTGTTTGCCGAGCTGGCGGATCAGGAAGTCGCGGCCGTGGAATCCGCCGTACAGGCCGCAATCCGAACCGAGACCAGCAGGGGGCGTTGATCTCGCGCTGTTCAATGCGGTTTACAATGGCCTCGCCCCGAATCACCCGGCCTCTAGAAAAGTCAGTCCGAAGCCAGAGCAACTCTCACTTTCAGGATTCGAGCCGACGCCGCCGACGGATCGGTTCTTTTTCGCGATTTTCCCAAGCGCTGACGCCGCCGAACGCATCGCACAGCTGGCGCAGCAGCTACGCGGCAAACGGGGGCTGACAGGCAAACCGCTCGCAACCGAGCGCTTCCATATCACCTTGCATCATCTCGGCGACTATGTCGGGCTGCCACAGGGCATTGTCGATGCGGCGAAGGAAGCCGCGGCATCGGTCGTCATGCCCCCATTCGACGTGGCGTTCGACCATGCGGTGAGTTTCCTCGGTCGTCCACGCGCGCGGCCCTTCGTCCTGCGCGGCGGCGACGGCGTCGCCGCCCTGATGGAATTCCAGCAAACCCTTGGCACGGCGATGACGAAGGCTGGGCTCGGACGCTGGGTGCCGCCGCATTACACACCGCATGTGACCCTGTTGTATGACGATCGCGTCGTCGATGAACAGGCGGTCGCGAGCGCTGGCTGGACCGTGCACGAATTCGTCCTCGTCCGCAGCCTGCTCGGACGCGCCGAGCACATTCCGCTTGAGCGATGGCCCCTGCGCACAAGGCTGGCGGAGGCCCAGCGACCGGATTGAGAAAAGACCGGGTCGTGTCAGGCCTCGGCCCGCCCGCTCATGCTGCCTGCGCAGCAACCCCCTCCCGCCGGATCCAGCCGCCGGCGATCACGCGGTCGCCATCATAGACGACCCCGGCCTGGCCAGGCGCCACGCCGTTGAAGACGGGCTCGTCCAGCGCCAGCAGCGCCTCACCCGGCCCGCTCGCGGTCAGCCGGGCGGCGAGCGGCGGCTGGGCCGAGCGCAGCTTGACCGTGACGGCCCGCCCGACGGCGCCGGCGGCCGCGGGATCCAGCCAATTGACCTCGCCCAGTTGCACGCGATCGGCCGCCAATGCCGCTTTTGGACCGACGACGACGCGGCCCGCTTCGGCGTCCAGGCGCACCACGAAGAGCGGCTCGGCCTGGCCGCCGACATTGAGGCCGCGGCGCTGGCCCACGGTGAAATTGATGATGCCGTCATGGCGGCCGATGACCTGGCCATCGAGATCGACGATCTCGCCCGGGGTCAAAGCTCCCGGCCGCAGCTTCTCGACCAGCCGGGCGTAATTGCCGGTCGGCACGAAGCAGATATCCTGGCTGTCCGCCTTGTCGGCGACGGCCAACCCAAGACGTTCGGCCACCCGCCTGGTCTCGCTCTTGGGCATGCCGCCTAGGGGAAAGCGCAGGAAGTCGAGCTGCTGTCGGGTGGTGGCGAACAGGAAATAGCTCTGGTCGCGCGCCGGATCGGCGGCCCTGTGCAGCTCGGCCCCGGAGGCCCCCATGACGCGGCGGGCATAATGGCCGGTCGCGAGCGCCTGGGCGCCGAGATCGCGCGCGGTCTCTAAGAGATCGGTGAACTTGACCGTCTGGTTGCAGCGCACGCAGGGGATCGGCGTCTCGCCCTTGAGATAGGTATCGGCGAAATCATCGATCACGGCGGCGCGGAAACGCGTCTCGTAGTCCAGTACGTAATGCGGAATGGCCAGGCGCTCGGCGACCCGGGCGGCGTCCTGGATGTCCTGGCCGGCGCAGCAGGCGCCCTTCTTGCCCGCGGCCTGGCCCTGGTCGTAGAGCTGCAGCGTGACGCCGACCACGTCATAGCCGGCTTCCTTCAACAGCGCCGCGGTGACCGCCGAATCGACGCCGCCGGACATGCCGACGACGATGCGGATCGCCTCATTCGCCTTGTCGAAGCCGAGCGGTTCCATGCTCCCCTCTCGCACGCGGCCGGTTCAGCCGTTCAGCATGTTGCGGGTGGCGCCGGGCAACCGGACGGTCAACCCGTCGAGTTCGTCGCTCATGACGATCTGGCAGCCGAGACGCGAGGTCTTGGTCAGGCCGAAGGCCAGGTCGAGCATGTCTTCCTCATCCTCGGTCGGCTCCTTCAACGCCTCGAACCAGCTCGGCTCGATGATGACATGGCAAGTCGAGCAGGCGAGCGAGCCCTCGCAGGCGCCCTCCAGGTCGATGCCGTGCTTGTGCGCGATCTCGAGCACGCTGAGACCGTTCGGCGCATCGACTTCCTTGCGGGTTCCCTTGGGGTCAATGAAGACCATCTTCGGCATGGTAAACTCTCTTGGCGGAACTATGGCGTTGAGCTGTCGGGGCGTGCATATCCCGCACGCGACGCCACACGTCCAGCATTTTCACCGATTCGCGGGTCAGCCCAACGCTTCCGCGAGGAGTGCCGCCCCGATCACCGGGCGCTCGGCACCGTCGAAGCCGTCGAGCAGCACCACGTCGCAGGCCAGCGCGATCGGCGCCGCCGCCGCGACGTCCGGTGCGATCAGCCCTCGCACCCTGCCCTCGGCGGCGATCAGCCCGGCGACATCGTCGACATGCCGCGCCGCCGCACCGCCGACCAGCCGGACCATTCCCTCGGCGACTTCGAGCCGCGCCAGCGCCAGACCGGCCGGCACCGGGACCAGATGCAGATAGGCGCCCTCGCCGGCCCGATCGAGCCCGCCACCGAGCGCCACGGCGACCGAGGATTCGAGCAAGCGCAGCACCGGCAGCCCGCCACTCTCGACTGCCTGCATCAGCGCCAGGCGCAGCCCGGAGGTCGAGTCCAGGGGTACCACGACCACGGCGCCGGCAATCGGTCGGCCGGTCAGGCGCTGCAGCTGCCGCCACGCGGTTTCGATCAACAGGGTGACGCGATCCGCCACGCTGGCGCCGCGCGCATCCGGTGCCTCGGAAATGGTGAGCGCATCGAGGCCGATCGGCGTCAGATCGGCGAGACCCGCCTGCCCGGCGACCAGCGTCCCGGCCGCGTCATAGCCGGCCAGGGCCGGCAGGAAATCGAGGCCGCCCTCGGCGTTCCGGATCACTTCGACATTGCCGCCGACCGAGGCAGCCAGGCGCAACCCGGTGCCGGTCAGCTCCAGCCCGATGGCGAGGCCGGCATCTTCCAGCTCGTCCCCGCGCTGGCCCGGCTCTTCGATCTGGAGCAATTCCATGCGCGGACGCCCTTCCTCAGACGTGGAAGGATTCGCCGCAGCCGCACCGGCCCTTTTCATTGGGATTCTTGAAGGTGAATCCGGCCTGCAGCTTGTCCTCGACGTAATCCATTTCGGTGCCGATCAGGAACATCGTCGCCTTGGGATCGATCAGGATGGTGACACCCTTGTCCTGCACGACTTCGTCGAACTTGCCCTTCTCATCGGCGTATTCGATCGTGTAGCTCAAGCCGGAACAGCCGCGCGAGCGCACGCCGACGCGGATGCCGATCGACTCCTTGTCGCGCTTGCCGAGCAGATGCCGCACGCGGTCGGCCGCCGCGTCCGTTACCGTCAATGCCTGGAACCGCGCCATGCCTGCCTGCTCCCAATTCATCTCCGGCTCACACCGGCAGTGCTCGCTATCGGGCCAACCTAACGACCCTGCAGCCTGTTCGCAACAATGGCTATGTGGCGTCGGGCATGCGTCCGGGCAAGAGCGGGGCGGCAGCCCTGCCTTGTTGGCGCAATGACCCGGTGCTAGGGTTCGTGCGTTGCTGCGCCATTCTGGTTTCCCAGCCGCGCGCGACCGAGGAGATGATGATCTCCATGCCGTCCGCCCTGCAGGATGCTCCCGAAGCCTGTCGCATCCTGTTCAACCACTGGAATGAGATTCGCGCCGGCGCGCTCGTGCCGCGCCGGGCTCAGATCGACCCCGCGCGGCTGATTACGATTCTACCGCAGATCCAGATCGTCGAAGTGCAGTCGCGCAGTGTCATTCATTGCAAGCTGGTGGGCACCGGCCTGCGCGATCTGTTCGGCTTTGACTATACCGGCCGCAATTTCCTCGAGATGGCGCCCGTCGATGGGCGGCGCACCCGATCCTATCGGACGACGCTCGCGGTCCAGCAGCCCTGCGCCACAATCTTCGGCGGCACGGTGCCGTTTCGGTCCGGCGCCCGTGCCCCGGTTTGCGGCGTCTCCCTGCCGCTCCTGCCGGATCAGGCCGGCGGCAATCCGCTCATCGTCGCGGCCATCGCCCTGGTCGCCGATCGGGGCTGGATCAACGAGCCCCGCGACGGCACGATCGGCATGCCGGAGGATTTTGCCTTCCTCGATATTGGCGCCGGCATTCCGGATCGCAACGATCCGCCCGATGACTGGCAGATGGACTGATACCAGGCCTCGTTCAAACGCCGAACTCGGCCAGTGCCGCCGCGACCGTGTCTAGCACCGGGGCCCAGCCGCCCTCGCCGCTTTGCCGAAACAGCCGGGCGGTCGGATACCAGGGCGTATCGCTTCGCTCCGTGCCCCAGCGCCAATCGGCGATGGCGGGCAGCAGGATCCAGACCGGCCGTCCGAGTGCCCCGGCCAGATGGGCGACCGCGGTGTCGACCGAAATCACCAGATCGAGTTCGCTGACCAGTGCCGCCGTCTCGGCGAAATCCGCGAGGCCGTCGCCCAGCGGCGTGATCGTCGAGGCCGCCAAGATCGCACGATCGGCGGCACCGACCTGTTTCTGGATGCTGTAGCAACGGATATTCGGCGTAGCGCTCAAGACCTCGAAGGCAGCGAGGCCGATCGAGCGATTGCGATCGTTGCGATGGGCCGGATTGCCGGCCCAGACTAGGCCGACCCGCAGCCCGCCGCCGGGACCGAGCCGATCGCGCCAAGCCGCGCGGCGGGCCAGGCCGGCGGCGAGATAGGGACTCTTCGCCTCCAAGCCAGCACCCAGCACCACCGGCAGGCTCAGCAGCGGGCAATGAAAGTCGGCGCCGACACCGGGCGCCTGATCATCGACCACGGTTACCCCGGCAAATTGCCCGGCCAGCAGCGGCACCAGGCCGGGCTGCACCGCCAGGGTGATGTCGGCACCGGTCGCGGCGAGCAAGGGTACATAACGGCAGAATTGCAGCGTGTCGCCCAGGCCCTGTTCGGCGCGAAGCCGAATCCTGTGGCCGGCGACCGGGGTCTCGCCGCGCCATTGCGGTTGCTCCTGCGGCGCGATCCGGTCGGGAAATCCGGGCGTGCGCCAGCGCCATTCGTAATTCCGCCAGCCTTGGGCATAGGCGCCGCGCCGCAATTCGAGCAGGCCCAGATCGGTATGGGCATCGGCGTGATCGGGGGCGAGCGCCAGGACCCGGCCGAAGCTGATCTCAGCTTCCGGGTCGCGGCCGAGATCGCGCAGCACGACGCCCTGATTGTACCAGGCCTCGACCAGATCCGGCGCCAGCGCCACGGCCTGCCCGAAACTGGCCAGGGCCTCGGCGCGCCGGCCCTGGCGCTGCAGGGCGACACCGAGATTGCACTGCGCCGCCGCCCCGCCGAAGCCGCCGGCGAGGGCCCGGTGATAGCCTTCGATCGCCGCGTCGAGGCGGCCGGCAGCGGCCAGGCTGTCGGCGCGCAGCAGCTCGGTCGGCACATGGCCCGGCGCCAGGCTGAGGGCGGCGTCGTAGCTCCGCAGCGCCTCCTCCGACCGGCCCAGCGCCTGCAGGGTCTGGCCGAGCAGGATCCGCGCCTCGAGATGGTTGGGCCGGAGGGAAGCGGCCCTGTGGTAGCTCACCAGTGCGGCCTCGTTCTGCCCGGCCTGGCGCAGCGCATTGCCCAGGTTCCAATGGGCATCGGCATAGCGCGGCTCGATGGCGGCGGCGCGCTGGAAATTGTCGATCGCCTCAGCGAGCCGGCCGGTCTCCTTCAGCAGATTGCCGAGGAAGAGCGGGGCCTGCGGCAGGCCTGGCGCTGCCGCGACCGCCAGCCGGAACTGCTGCTCGGCGGCCTCGATCCGGCCGAGCGCGCGCCAGGCGCGCCCGAGATTGAGCCGGACGCCGGCGTCGTCGCGGCGCCTTAGCGCACGTTCGAGCAGCCTTGTCGCGGCCACGGCGTCGCCCTGATCGCACCGCAGCGCACCGAGCAGTTGCAGCGCGTCGAAATCATCGGGCTGCACGGCCAGAATGCGCTGATAGAGCTGCGCCGCCTCGGTCAGCCGGCCGGCCTGGTGCAGCTGCAGCGCCTGCTCGATCGCCGCCACGACTTCAGGTCGCCGGCACAGGATCGCGCCGGCGCAGCCCGGTCTTGAGAAACACTGCGGGCGCGATGCCGGTGGCATAGAAGCCCAGGAACAGCGAGGTCGCCCAGACAACGATGTTCTGGCCGATGCCAAGCGCAACACCGATCCTGGCAGTGGCGGCGAGCAGTGCCATCGGCACGGCCACGCCGATCGCGATCGCCAGTGCCCAATGCCACCAGACCGGCGGGATCGATGCCGAAGGCGCGAGGCGGTAATCGAGCATGACGCCGGCCCACCAGCCGGCCAGGAGCAGCAGGATGGCCGCCGACTGATCCGGGCTCTGCCCGTTCGGCCAGATCAGCCAGAGCAGCGGAATGGCCGCCACGATCGCCGCCAGCCGGATCGCATCCGGCAGGCGCTGCCAATGCCGCGCGCCCGGCCCGACCAGCCAGGCGAAGGGCACGAGCCCGGCCAGGCCGAGCCCGGCACCGGTCAGCACCTGGGCGACGTCATGGACGCCGAGATAGAGCCGGCTGAAGGCGACGCAGATAACCAGCACGCCCGCCAGAACGAAGGCCCAGCCACGCCGCGATTCATAGGCGAGCCAGAACCACATCGCCGCCGCGACCTGGGCATGGCCGCTGGGCAGCCCATAGCTGTCGCCGACCCGCGGATCGAGCGCATAGGCGATGTCCGGGCGCGGCACCAGCCAGAGATCCTTGCACCAGGCATTGACCAGTGCCGTGAACATGATCAGCACCAGCAGCCGGGTGAACAACGCCCGATCCCACAGCCAATAACCGAGCGGCAGGAAGATCAGGAAGAACAGCCCATAGCCGAACCAGGTGAAGAAATCGGCGAGCACTGTCGCGCCCGGGCTGCGCAGCGGCAGCACCCAATCCAT
>Ga0302314_10002722_pt1 | contig 32764 bp, 25 predicted proteins | sample III_Palsa_N2_3_FD_200533 | JGI IMG/M metagenome (GOLD analysis project Ga0302314, IMG submission 200533) | Peat permafrost microbial communities from Stordalen Mire near Abisko, Sweden - III_Palsa_N2_3 | ecosystem: Environmental > Terrestrial > Soil > Palsa > Peat permafrost | place: Sweden...
GGTATTCCGAGCAGCAGCAGTGGCACGTACACGTCGTTCCCCGACTTCCGGCACTCGATCTCCGTGCGCGGCGGAGTCCGCTCCATCCGCCGCTGCAGGTCCTCGTACTCGTAGAGCTCCGTGCACCCGGGTTCGCAGGTGCAGGGAACCATCCGCTTGATGCTGAGACCCGGATACCGATCAAGCGTGACGTTCAGCCCCTCATTCAGCACCGCGAAGAAGGCGGCGGGCGACGGCCCACGCACCGCGAGCTCGACCTCGTTGCGATGCCGGTCGGCCCGTATCAGCGCACGATGCCGCCGATCCGGATACTCAAGCAGCGCCCCCGACCGCCAGTGCGTATCCGTCGTGAACCGATGCGAGCGCGCGATGAACCAGGTCGGGATGCCGGGAGGCGTCGTATTCAGCTGATAGATCATCCGAATCTCATGCTCCCGCACACCTCCCGCCGGCACGAGGTTCCACCGGTCCTCGTACCCGGCAGGCGCATTCCACGGCAGCCGCTCAACGACGAGGCTCACGTCGTTCCCGCGCTCATTCTCCGTCCGATACGACAGGTCGTACGCATCCATCATCCGCAGGAAGTGATCCCGCATCCCGCTGTCAAGGTCCTGCCAAAGCTGATTGAGGTGCTCGCGACTGAGCAACCCGTGCCGACGCTCCACCTCATGGCTGTCGAGCACCCGACTGATGTACGCGTTGACCCATTCGGGCCGCAGGATGACCGTCTCAGAGAGCTCCGGGTCGTCCATGTGGAACAGGATCGATCCGAGCGTGTGCAAGGCCCCGGCGACGTACCGCTGGTACTGCTGTTCCTCAAGCCCAGCAGCGCACATCGCCTCCCACAGCCGGGCCGGCATCACGTGCTTCTCCGGCAGCGCATCGACAGCCCGCGCAGCCTCCAGCCAACTGACCGGCCACCGCTCACCCATCAACGGCAGCGACGCAGCCCGTTCAGCGATCAACTCCCGCAGCGTCCCAAGCCCCTCCTCAGTCTCATTGTCGATCGCAATGCTCCGCGCGATCTGCGGATACTCCCGCTGCAAATCGTCGAGCGGCAGATCCACCGGCCGCTCATTCGCCGCCGAGTGCGTCGCGACAAGAACCACCGGCGACTTCGGCGCCCGAGCGGCGATGATGTCGAGCCAGTACCGAAGACGCCCTTGCTCCCACCCGGCCCGACTGTTCCACAGCAGCAAAAACAGCGACCGATCCGTCAGGAAGAACTGATGCGTGGCGTGGTAGATCTCCTGCCCGCCGAAGTCCCAAGTCCGCAGCAGCATCTCGACGTCGCGCCGATGAGGATGCTGCACGCGGTAGTCGAACGTCTGCATCCCATGCGTAGTCGCCTCGCCAGGATCGAAGGGCTCGTCCACAAGCTTCTTGATGAGCGACGTCTTCCCAACGCCGCCCTCGCCGACGACCAGCAGCTTCGACAACCACTGCTCAGTCCACCCCTTCTTGCACTCGCGCAGGAACTGCAGGATGGCGTCGTTGCCGTTCGCCGCGATCTCCGGTGGCGGACTGACGAGCGGATTGCCGTCCACGTTCGGGCGCCGGAGCCTAGGCAGGTCGAGCAGCCAGTCGGGCACGACACGGAGATCATTGTTGTGGATCTTGAATATTCGCAGGTGGTTGAGCGAGCTCACGCTCTCGGGCACCGCGGGGATGGAATTGCCGTCCAGGTAGAGCTGGGTCAGTTGGCTCGGCAGGCTCAACAGCGGATCTACCCAAGCGATGTCATTGCTCGACGCGTACAGTGACTCCAGTGAGTCCAGATCACCGATAGCCGCCGTGATTTCCAGCAATCTATTGCTGCTCAAATACAGGTGTTTCAGTCGAAGTAGGCCGCTCAGCGAGCCGGGAAGCCGTGTGAGTTCGTTGTTGTCGACCGCTAAGTAGGAGAGCCGGCGGAGCCGGTTGATCCAGTCGGGCAGGACGGTCATCTCGTTGTTCGCGAGGTGTAGCCAGTGGAGTCGGTGCAGGTCCGCGATCGGAGCCGGTATTTCCGCGAGGTAGCAGTTGCTGAGATTCAGATTCCTCAAGTGCTGCAGGTTGCTGAGCCAGGACCACGACTCGGAAGCCGAGCCTGAGTAGATGAAGAGATCTCGGAGTCGAGTGAGCGAGCCCAGCCACGTAGGCAGGTCGATCAGGAAGTCCGAGCCCAGCCCGAGTTCGGTGAGTTGGTCGAACTCACCGAGCCACTCCGGCAGTTCGACCATCGGATTGCCGAAAAGGGTGAGGTGCTTGAGCGCTGTGTGGCCTCGCACCGTGGCGGGCAATCCGGTCAACTCGTTGTTGCCGAGGTAGAGCGTCCTAAGCCGGGTCAGTGCCCCCACCCAGGGGGGTAACTCGCTCAAGAGGTTGTTGTGCAGGTCGAGCATCGTGAGATTGGTCAGTGAGGACAGTTCGTCCGGCAAGCCCTTCAGTCCGCATGATCTCAGGTCCAGCCTGGTCAGGCTGCGAAGTTGGCTGACCCAACCAAGAGTGCCCCGCAGTTGGTTGGAGTCTAGGACCAGCGTATTGAGATGGCCGAGGTCAATCAGCTGTTCGGGCAGCTCGGCGAGCCCGGTGTTGGCCATCGACAGGCTGCGCAGTGAGCTCAGCTCGCCGATCCATGACGGGATCTCGCCGCATGAGTTCTCGTTCAGATCCAGTTCGACGAGCCGACGTAGGCCGCGTATCCAGTCGGGGAACCTTTGGAGGCCGCAGAGCCGCAGGTGCAACCGCTTGAGTCTGCTCAGGTCGCCGATCCAAGCTGGGAGCGTCTGCAGCCGGTCATTGCCCGAGACGCCGAGTTCGGTCAACTTGGTCAGGTTCCGCATTGAGTTCGGAAGGCGGGTGAGATCATTCTCGTCCAACGCGAGCCTACGGAGGTTCGTCAGCTCACCGATGGAGTCGTCGAGCGCGCACAGCAGGTTTCTTGACGCCTTGAGGTAGCGCAGTCGCGAGAGCCGGGGGAGCCACGGCGGCAGATCGTGCAGTTTGCAGTCGTGCACGTCGAGGACGACGAGTTGGGGCATCCGACCGATAACCTCGGGCAACTGCTCGAAGCGATTGCCGTTCAGGTACAGGTGGTCGAGGCGAGGGAGATTCGACAGCCAATCGGGGAGATCGGTCAGGTGGTTCTCTGAAGCGTCGAGGGTGGCTAGGTGACGCAGTTCAGCCAGCGTGGCGGGGATCTCGGAGAGCAGCAGGTCGGCGATCCCTAACCACCGCAACTCCGTCAACTGCGGGATCCACTCGGGGACCTCGGCTAACTCGGTCATGCCGATGTTCAGGATGAGGAGCTTGCGCAGCGACGCGATCGACGCCGGCAGTTCGCTGACGTCGTTGCCGTACAGGTTCAGGTGCCGCAGTTCGCGGAATCGTCCCATCCACTCGGGGATCTCAGTGAGCGAACTGTCCGCCACGTTCAGGGTTTCCAGCAGCCGCTGGCCGGACAGTAGCCAGCTCGGCAGCGTCTCCAAGTGGTTGCCCTGCGCGTGCAGAGCCCTCAGATCCTTGATCTGCAGGATCTCTTCCGGCAGCTCCGTGAGCCCCAGGTCCTTGAGCCACAGCGACTTCTCGCCACGTTGCGCCGCGCGCGTGATCCGCCGCTGCGCTTCGTCCTCGCCCCACGACATCGTTCGCCTCCCCGGAACCATAGTGGCCCACCGGTTGACGGCGGGCCACTGGAACGAGCGAACTTCTCAGACTACTTATGCTACTTACGACGCGTAATCTTGTTTCCGAGCCAGACCAGCGGGTCGTACTTGCGGTCGACGACGCGTTCCTTCATCGGAATGAGCGCGTTATCGGTGATCTTGATGTGCTCGGGGCAGACCTCGGTGCAGCACTTCGTGATGTTGCAGAAGCCGAGGCCGTGGTCCTCCTGGGCCTCGTTCCTGCGCTCGCGCGCGTCCAGCGGGTGCATGTCGAGCTCGGCGACGCGCATCAGGAACCGGGGGCCCGCGAAGTGCTCCTTGTTGTCCTCGTGGTCGCGCACGGCGTGGCAGGTGTTCTGGCACAGGAAGCACTCGATGCACTTCCGGAACTCCTGCGAACGCTCCACGTCCACCTGCTGCATGCGGTACTCGCCGGGCTTGAGGCCCTCAGGCGGCTCGAAGGACGCGACCTCGCGGGCCTTCGTGTAGTTGAACGACACGTCGGTCACCAGGTCCCTGATCACCGGGAAGGTGCGCAGGGGGGTGACGGTGACAGTCTCCTCCTCGGCGAAGGTGTTCATCCGCGTCATGCACATCAGGCTCGGCTTGCCGTTGATCTCGGCCGAGCAGGAACCGCACTTGCCCGCCTTGCAGTTCCAGCGCACGGCCATGTCGGGGGTCTGCGTCGCCTGGAGGCGGTGGATGATGTCGAGGACGACCTCGCCCTCGTTCACCTCGACGTCGTAGTCCTCGAGGTCGCCCTTGCCCGCGTCGCCGCGCCAGACCTTGAACTTGGCCTTGTAGCTCACTTGGCACCGCCTTCCGCGTCACCGTCGACCGTCGTCGGCGTGTTCTTCTCGGCCGACTCGGTCTCCGGCTCGTTCTGGGTGGGAATCTCCACCGGGGCCTCGGGCTCGGTCTTGGCCTCTGCCTCGGCTTCCGGCTCGGCGCCCGGCAGGCCGACGAGTTCCTCGCCGGTCATGTACTTCTTGAGCTCGGACACCTCGAACAGTTCGAGCAGGTCCTTGCGGATCGTCGGGACCGGCTTGCGCGCGAGCCGCGCCTTGCCCTGCTCGTCCAGCGAGCAGACGAGGTTGATCTTGCGCCACTCGGGCGACATCGCCGGGTAGTCCTCGCGGGTGTGGCCGCCGCGCGACTCCTGGCGCTCCAGCGCGGCCTTGGCCACGCAGTCGGCGACCAGCAGCATGTTGCGAAGATCCAGGGCCAGGTGCCAGCCGGGGTTGAACGTCCGGGTCCCCGGTGCCGAGAGCTTCTCGCGGCGCTCGCGGAACTCGCCGAGCTTCTCGATCGCCGCCTCGACCTCGTGCTCCCGCCGGATGATGCCGACGAGGTCGTTCATCGTCTGCTGCAGCTCCGCGTGCACGGTGTACGGGTTCTCGCCGGCCTCGTGCTCCAGCGGGGCCAGTGCCTCGGCGCGCGCCGCCTGCACGTCCGCGTCCACGACCTCGGGGCGCTCGTCCGCGGTGAGGGAGTCGACGTACTGCGCCGCGCCGAGGCCCGCGCGCCGGCCGAAGACCAGCAGGTCGGACAGCGAGTTGCCGCCGAGCCGGTTCGAGCCGTGCATGCCGCCGCCGACCTCGCCCGCGGCGAAAAGCCCTGGCACGACCGACGCCGCGGTGTCCGGGTCCACCTCCACGCCGCCCATGACGTAGTGGCAGGTCGGGCCGACCTCCATCGCCTCGGCGGTGATGTCCACGTCCGCCAGTTCCTTGAACTGGTGGTACATCGACGGCAGCTTCTTGCGGATGGCCTCGGGCGACAGGCGCGAGGCGATGTCCAGGTACACGCCGCCGTGCTCGGTGCCGCGGCCCGCCTTGACCTCGGAGTTGATCGAGCGCGCGACCTCGTCGCGCGGCAGCAGCTCCGGGGGACGCCGGTTGTTGTCCGGGTCGGTGTACCAGCGGTCCGCCTCCTCCTCGGTCTCCGCGTACTGCTTGCGGAAGACGTTGGGGACGTAGTCGAACATGAAGCGCTTGTTCTCGGAGTTGCGCAGCACGCCGCCGTCGCCGCGCACCGACTCCGTCACCAGCAGGCCCTTGACCGAGAGCGGCCAGATCATTCCGGTGGGGTGGAACTGGATGCACTCCATGTTGATCAGCGTCGCGCCGGCGAGCAGGGCCAGCGCGTGGCCGTCGCCGGTGTACTCCCAGGAGTTCGAGGTCACCTTGAACGTCTTGCCGATGCCGCCGGTGGCCAGCACCACGGCCGGGGCCTTGAACAGGACGAACTGGCCGTCCTCGCGCCGGTAGCCGAAGGCCCCGGCGATCTTGTCGCCGTCCTTCAGCAGCCGGGTGATCGTGTGCTCGGCGAAGACCTTGATCTTCGCCTCGTAGTCGCCGTGCTCCTTGAAGTCCTTCTGCTGGAAGGAGACGACGGCCTGCTGCATGGTCCTGATCAGCTCGAGTCCGGTCCGGTCGCCCACATGCGCGAGCCGCGGGTACTCGTGCCCGCCGAAGTTGCGCTGGGAGATCTTGCCGTCCTTGGTGCGGTCGAACAGCGCGCCCCACTCCTCGAGCTCCCAGACGCGGTCCGGGGCCTCCTTGGCGTGCAGCTCGGCCATCCGCGGGTTGTTCAGGAACTTCCCGCCGCGCATGGTGTCGCGGAAGTGCACCATCCAGTTGTCGTGCGCGTTGACGTTGCCCATCGCGGCCGCCGCGCCGCCCTCGGCCATCACCGTGTGCGCCTTGCCGAACAGCGACTTGCAGATCACCGCGACGCTCTTGCCCTGGGCCCGCGCCTCGATCGCGGCGCGCAGGCCGGCCCCGCCGGCGCCGATCACCACGACGTCGTACTCGTAGGTGAGAATCTCAGTAGACATATCCGTTTGCTCCCGTGACCCCTCTTAGAAGAACTTCGGGTCGGAGAACACGCCCGAGGAGACCAGCCACACGTACAGGTCGGTCAACGCGACGCCGAACAGCGAGGCCCAGGCCAGCTGCATGTGCCGGGTGTTGAGCTTCGAGACGATCGTCCAGGCCTTGTAGCGCACGGGGTGCTTGGAGAAGTGCTTGAGCCGTCCGCCCATGATGTGCCGGCAGGAGTGGCAGGAGGCGGTGTACGCCCACAGCAGTCCGGCGTTGGCGACCAGGACCAGCGTGCCGAGGCCCATGTGGCCCCACTGCCCGGCGGAGTTGCGGAAGCCGAGGACCGCGTCCCAGGTCAGGAAGATGTTGAAGACCGAGGCGGCGGCGAAGAAGTAGCGGTGCGAGTTCTGCAGCAGCAGCGGGAAGCGTGTCTCTCCGGTGTACTTCCCGTGCGGCTCGGCGACCGCGCAGGCCGGCGGGGACTGCCAGAAGGCGCGGTAGTAGGCCTTCCGGTAGTAGTAGCAGGTCATGCGGAAGCCCAGCGGGAAGATCAGGATCAGCAGCGCGGGGGACAGACCCCACCACGGGCCGATGAAGTGCACCTCGCCAGCGCCGGGCATCGGCGTGCAGTTGGTGGAGATGCACGGCGAGTAGAACGGCGAGATGTAGGGGGAGGCGTAGTAGTACTCGTTCTGGAACGCGCGGAACGTGGCGTAGGCGATGAACGCGAGGAAGATCACGAACGTCAAAAGCGGCGCGACCCAGTAGCGGTCGGTGCGCAGCGTGGGCTGCTCGATTTCCGCCCTCGACCGCGAGGGCAAGGTACCGGTGCTCATGCTTAGGGAAGCTCCTGCAGCTGTGAAGGAGCCGGGCGGCAAGGTGTCGTCGGCGCAGTGCACTCTAGTGGAGTGATCTTCAGTTCCATACGGGATCATCACTCGGAGTAGTGGCAGGTGACCAACATCACATGTCGAATCGGCTTCTTGGATCTTGACTGTGGATCATGGGTGTGGATCTTGCAGGGTGGCAGTGTTCAGCAGCGTAGTCAGCGACGCGGGGTTGACCAGGGATCGTCGAGCGTGTCGCGTGAAGCCGAATCTCTGGTCTGAGCCACATTCAGATCACTCAGTGTGTCGACCGAATTGATGCCCAAGCGGGCGCGGACGATCGAGACGCGCGCGTACCAAGGGGCGAAGCGCTGGGCCTCGCGCAGCGCCCGCGCGGCCCGGTCCTCATGGCCGAGCGCCGCCTCGATTCGGGCGCGGGTGCACAGCGCGTCCGCGATCTCCAGGGGAGTGCTCACGTTCGCGAGGTAGCGCTCCATCGACCGGCGTGCGATCTCCGGCTGTCCGGTCTCCAGCCGGAAGAGCGAGAGCATCGAGGCGAAAGTGTTGCGGTCTGCGACGTGCGTCTGCTCCCGGAGGAACGCGCCCGCGAGAAGTACGGCCGGTTCCTTTTTCTCCGGCAGCAGTTCCGCGACGTACAGCGCCAGCCGGACCGTCTCCAGATCGGCGAGCATTCGCTTGCTCTCGTCATAGGTCGCGACGACCGCCAACGCCGCGTCGTACTCGCCGCGGGCCTCGTGCATCGCCTCCTCGATCAGCTTCACGCCGTCCACCGGCCAGTGATTCGAGCGCACCGTCGGCAGCAGCGCCTCGGCCTCGGCCAGATCCCCGTAGAAGATCGCGTAATAGGCGTGGGTGAAATCCGGGAAGCGCGGCTCGAACAGTTCCGGATCGCGTTCCGCCGTCACCTTGCGCAGAATCCGCAGGATCACGCGGCGGCCGGTGAGCTTCTCCTTGGCCAGCGCGCGCATCACCACGCAGACGAGTACGAACAACAGCATCGCGAGCGCGGTACGGCCGGGAACGAACGGCGTGACGATGGCCACCAGGAGCAGCGGCGAGACCAGCCCGGAGCTCATCAGCAACCGCTTGTCCCGCGCGTAGTGTTCACGCCGCGGCAAATACTTCGTCTGGAATCTCAGCGGGATCGCGCGGATCTCGATCACCCGCGCGGCCCCGGGCCGGCGGCGGACGACCGGGCCGAAGCCGACCTCGAGGCCCGTCACCCGGGCGCCGAGGCCGCGCGCGAGCAGGGATTCGAGCAGGGGATCTATCAGCAGGGCGACGAAGCCGAGCACGAGGCCGAGGTAGCTCTCCGGTATCCAGCCCGCTCCCGCCATGCCCCGCCTTTCCCCGCTGGCCGATACCCCAAGACCGCCTGAGGCGCGCTCATGCTAGCTGCGGTATGACCACGGAGGAAGGACGCGTGGTCGGCGTGTCCCCCGATTTGCCCGTACCATGGAGATGGTGCCCGCGCTGTATCTACGCAGGGCAGGGGGCAACGGAGCCTCACCCGCCAGGCACCTTCACCCCCGCAGTCTCCCGATCTCGAAAGCGACGCTACCGGCATGCCTACGCGTAACGACATCCGCAACGTGGCCATCGTGGCGCACGTCGACCACGGCAAGACCACGCTGGTCGACGCGATGCTCAAGCAGTCCGGCGCGTTCCGTGAGAACCAGCACGTCGACGACCGCGTGATGGACTCCAACGACCTCGAGCGGGAGAAGGGCATCACGATTCTGGCGAAGAACACCGCGGTGCACTTCCGCGACCCCAAGGACGGCTCCGACACGGTCATCAACATCATCGACACCCCGGGCCACGCCGACTTCGGCGGCGAGGTCGAGCGCGGCCTGTCCATGGTGGACGGCGTGGTGCTGCTGGTCGACGCCTCCGAGGGACCGCTGCCGCAGACCCGCTTCGTGCTGCGCAAGGCGCTGAACGCGAAGATGCCGGTCATCCTCGTCATCAACAAGACCGACCGTCCTGACGCGCGGATCGCCGAGGTCATCGACGAGACCTACGAGCTGTTCATGGACCTCGACGCGACCGAGGAGCAGATCGACTTCCCGATCGTCTACGCCTCGGGCCGCGACGGCAAGGCCTCGCTGGAGAAGCCGGAGAACGGCTCGTCCCCGTCCAGCGAGAACCTGCTGCCGCTCTTCGACACGATCCTGAGCACCATCCCGGCCCCGAGCTTCGACGAGGGCGCGCCGCTGCAGGCGCACGTGACCAACCTGGACGCCTCGAACTTCCTCGGCCGGATCGCGCTGTGCCGGGTCATGCAGGGCGAGATCCGCAAGGGCCAGTGGGTGGCCTGGATCAAGCGCGACGGCTCCACCGAGCGGGTGAAGATCACCGAGCTGCTGATGACCGAGGCGCTTGAGCGCAAGCCCGCCGAGAAGGCGGGTCCCGGCGACATCTGCGCGATCGCCGGCATCCCGGACATCATGATCGGCGAGACGCTGGCCGACCCGGAGGACCCGCGTCCGCTGCCGCTGATCCACGTCGACGACCCGGCCATCTCGATGACCGTGGGCACCAACACCTCGCCGCTGGTCGGCCGGGAGAAGGGCTCGAAGGTCACCGCGCGGATGGTCAAGGACCGTCTGGAGAAGGAGATCGTCGGCAACGTCTCCATCAAGGTGCTGCCGACCGAGCGTCCGGACGCCTGGGAGGTGCAGGGCCGCGGCGAGCTGGCGCTGGCCATCCTGGTCGAGCAGATGCGCCGCGAGGGCTACGAGCTGACCGTCGGCAAGCCGCAGGTCGTCACGAAGGAGATCGACGGCAAGGTGCACGAGCCGGTCGAGCGGCTGACCGTGGACTGCCCGGAGGAGTACCTGGGCGTGATCACCCAGCTGCTCGCGGTCCGCAAGGGCCGGATGGAGTCGATGTCCAACCACGGCACCGGCTGGATCCGGATGGAGTTCCTGGTCCCCTCGCGCGGCCTGATCGGCTTCCGCACCGAGTTCCTCACCGACACCCGCGGCACCGGCATCGCGAACACGAACTTCGAGGGCTACGAGCCCTGGTTCGGCGAGCTGCGCACCCGCGCCTCCGGCTCCCTGGTCGCGGACCGGGCCGGCGCCGTCACCCCGTTCGCGATGATCAACCTGCAGGAGCGCGGCTCGCTGTTCGTCGAGCCCACCACCGAGGTGTACGAGGGCATGATCGTCGGCGAGAACTCGCGCGCCGACGACATGGACGTCAACATCACCAAGGAGAAGAAGCTCACGAACATGCGCGCTTCGACCTCCGACACCACGGAGAACCTCATCCCGCCGCGCAAGCTCTCGCTGGAGCAGGCGCTGGAGTTCTGCCGCGAGGACGAGTGCGTGGAGATCACCCCGCAGCACGTGCGCATCCGCAAGGTGGTGCTGGACGCCTCGACCCGCGGCCGCAGCGCCGCCCGCGCCAAGCACGGGAACTAAGCCCCGTAGATAGCGAAGGGCCCCCGATCGGAACTTTCCGATCGGGGGCCCTTCGCTATCTACGGGGGCTCAGCTGCCGCTGGTGCCAAGGACGAACGGGTTGGTGTCCAGCACTCCACTGCCGCAGACCGTGATCGGGCCGCCGGAGATCGTCTGGACTATCTGCGTCTGCTCGTTCGGCGGGATGACCGCGAGGTAGTACGAGGGCGCCGCGCAGTCCGTGCCGGTCGTCGCGCCCGAGGCCTCGGCCGTGTAAGTGGCCGTGGTCGAGATCGACTCGTTCGCGTCCACCGTCAGATGCTGCACCGAGGACTTGTCGACCCGGTTCACCGTCGTGCTCTCGAACTGCCCGGCCTGCGTCTCGAGCTCCAGGCCCGGGTAGCCGTAGGTGGTGCAGGCGTGGCCCGAGGTGTTCGTCAGCACGATCACCAGCGTGTCGGCGGTACTGTCCGAGCTGCCCGCCTGCGTGCTCACCGACAGCGTGAACGTCGTGCTGCTGCACACCGGCGTCGTGCTGCTCGGGCTCGCCGTCGTGGCCGAGGCCGAGGAGGAGGGCGTGGCCGTTGCCGTCACGCCGCCGGCCGCCGTCGTGGCCGACGTCGAGGGGCTCGGCCAGGCGGACGGCGTGTGGCCGACCGTGGCCGTCGTCGCGGGGCTCGTGGACGTGCCCGCCGGACCGATCACCGGGCCGTTGGCCGAGGCGCCGTGCAGCGCGACCGTGGTCCCGGCGGTGCCGGCCATCACGACGAGGGCCGCGGCGGCGGCTCCGGCCCACACCTTGCGGGCCCGGCGGCGGCGCCCGGCGACCAGCACCCGCTCGAAGGCGTACGGCGGGGTCGGCATGATCGGCAGCGGGCCGAGGCGGTCGCGGAAGATCTCGTCGAAGTCCGGATCGACCGTTCCCCAGGTCATGGAGTTCTGGTCGAGCTGTTCCTCGTCGTGCTCGCCGCCGTGCGTCTCGTCGGGATCGAAGGGGACGTTGTTCATCGCGTACCCTCCAAAGCCTTCCGCAGGACCGCCCTGGCCTGGAACAGGTCGCTCTTGACGGTGCCGGTAGGTCGGTTCGTCAAGCGGGCGATATCTCCGATCGGGAAGCCGGCGTAGTAGTAGAGCAGCACCGGGGTGCGCAGCTTCTCGGGCAACTGCTCCACCAGGTTGCGCAGTTCGGGGTCGCCGGACTCGTGTTCGGCGGGCCGCTCGTGCTGGAGCACCCGCATGCCTTCGCGCTCGCGCTTGGTCTTGCGCCAGTGGTCGCGCACCAGGTTGGCGGCGATCACGTAGAGGTAGCCGACCGGGTCGTCCACCTTGCGCAGTCGGCCGAGCAGCCGGGTGAACGCCTCCATGGCCACTTCGCTGGCCGTCTGGTCGTCGTCCAGCAGGCGACGGCACCAACCGGCGAGTCGGCCGTAGTGCGCCGCGAAGAGTTCCGCGGCCACGGCGTCGTCGGACAGCCGCAACTTGCCGCCCGGCGCCAGCTCCTCGGCAAGCACGGGCCAGCTTCCGCTGGTCTCTTCCACACCCACCCCACACGTGACAGTACTACTCACTCGCCCGCGCCTCCCATCCGAGGCGCCGGAGCAAGTCTGCCCTGATCCGGGGTCTGGTGCCCACTCGCACTGTTCACGATGTCTTAAGACGTCCGGTTCGCGCTTCGGTTGTCACGAATTCGCAACAACGCGGAGAGCCGTGCGTGACCTCAGCGTGCCCCGGGCTGCCCTCCGTCGGACGTCACGGCGAGAATGGGCTCATGACCGACGCTGAGCAGACATCCTTTCCCAGGCAGCACGCTCGTACCCTGCGCTTCAACCTAGGCTCCCCGCGCGCGTTCATCCCGGCGGCGGACGGCTCCCGGATCGCCCTGCTGCGTACCAAGACCGGCAGCGATTCCGCCACCTGTCTGTGGACAGCCGATCCGGCCACCGGTGCGTTGACCCTGATAGCCGATCCGGTCGAACTGCTCAGCGAAGGCGCCGCCGAGGAGCTTACCGAGGCCGAGAAGGCCCGGCGCGAGCGCTCCCGGCAGGGCGCGGCGGGAATCGTGGACTATTCGGTGGACGACGCGGTGGCCGCGTCCGCCTTCGCCCTGTCCGGCCGGCTGTTCGTCGCGGACCTGGCCAAGGGCGGGGTGCGCGAGCTGCCCGCCGCCGGGCCCGTGGTGGACCCGCGGATCGACCCGAGCGGCAGCCGGGTGGCCTATCTCTCCGGCGGCTCGCTGCGGCTGATCGGCGTGGACGGCGCCGGGGACCGCGCGCTGGCCGAGCCGGACGGGCCCGAGCCGGAGAACGTGTCCTACGGTGCGGCCGACTTCATCGCCGCCGAGGAGCTCGACCGCTTCCGCGGCCACTGGTGGGCTCCGGACGGCGGCAGCCTGATCGTCGCCCGCGTGGACGAATCGCCGGTGCGGGTCCAGTACATCGCCGATCCGGCCAACCCGACCCGGGCCCCGCGCGCGGTGCGCTACCCGGCGGCGGGCACGGCCAACGCGATCGTCGAGCTCTACGTGATCGCCCTGGACGGTTCGCGGACGAAGATCGAGTGGGACCGCGAGGCCTACGAGTACCTGGCGCAGGTGCGCTGGACCGAGACCGGCCCGGCGCTGCTCGCGGTGCTCAGCCGCGACCAGAAGACCGGCCTGGTGCTCGCGGTGGCGTCCGACGGCTCGACTTCGGTGGTGGCCGAGGAGCGCGACGAGGCCTGGGCCGAGTTCTTCCCCGGCGCCCCGGTCTGGGTGCCGGGCAAGGACGGCGCCCGCGCGCGGCTGGCCCGGATCGCCCCGCGCGGCGATTCCTACCGGCTGCTGCTCGACGAGCAGTCGGTGACGCCAGAGGGCGTGCAGGTGCGTTCGCTGCTCTCGGCCGGGCCCGAGCACGCCTTCATCGAGGCCTCGATGGACGACCCGACCCGCGTGCACGTGCTGCGCGTGGCCTGGGCCGACGGCGCGATGAAGCGGGTGAACGCGTTCGCCGGCCGCAGCACGGCGAGCGTCGGCGGCGACCTCGCGGTGATCACCGCGGCCACCCTCGACGAGCCGAACACCAGGAGCGTGATCGCGAACATCGCCGGCGAGCAGACGCAGCGGCTCGCGATGATCGAGTCGGTGGCCGAGCAGCCGGTGATCACGGCGCGCCCGATCGAGCTGGTGCTCGGCGAGCGTGAGCTGCGCGCGGCGCTGTTGTTCCCGGCGAACCACAAGTCGGGCACGAAGCTGCCGGTGCTGCTCGACCCGTACGGCGGACCGCACCGCCAGATGGTCGTCGGCGCGCACAACATGTTCCTGAACGCGCAGTGGATCGCGGACCAGGGCTTCGCGGTGCTGATCGCGGACGGGCGCGGCACTCCGGGCCGCGGCCCCGCCTGGGACCGCGCGGTGCGCGACGACTTCGCCGGGGCCACGCTGGACGACCAGGTGGACGCGCTGCACGCGGCGGCCGAGCAGTATCCGGACCTGGACCTCGGCCGGGTGGGCATCCGCGGCTGGTCCTACGGCGGGTACCTCTCGGCGCTCGCGGTGCTCAGGCGCCCCGACGTCTTCCACGCGGCCGTGGTCGGCGCGCCGGTGACCGAATGGCGGCTCTACGACACCGCGTACACCGAGCGCTACCTGGGCCATCCGGACCAGCGGCCCGAGGTCTACAACGCCAACGCCCTCTACCCAGAGGCCGGCGAGGGCGCCTGGGCCTGGGCCGAACCGCACCGGCCGATGCTGATCATCCACGGCCTTGCCGACGACAACGTCGTGGTGGCGCACACGCTGCGGCTGTCCTCCGCGCTGCTGGCCGCCGGGCGTGCGCACCAGGTGCTGCCGCTGTCCGGGGTGACGCACATGACGCCGCAGGAGGTCGTCGCGGAGAACCTGCTCAAGATCCAGGTGCAGTTCCTCAAGCAGTCGCTCGGCGTCTGATCCGACGCCGTCGTCCCGGCCGGGCGGAGGCGGAATCCGCCACGGCCGGGACGGTGCGGCCCGCGTGCTCCGGCGAAGAACGCGCCGCGGGCCGTTCTGGGTGCCCGGGCGTCACGCCACTCGCGCGCGCACGGTCCGCCACAGCCCGGGATAGGTGGCCCGCACCGCCCGGTCGAAGACCTCGACGACCGCGGCGAGCGGCGGCAGCGCGCGGCCGGGCACCGGCGGCACCGCCCAGACCACGCCGGCCCGGCCGGTGTAGCCGGGCGTGGGCAGCGGCACGTAGCTGCGCTCGGCCTCGTCGGTGCCGAGCACGTTCAGGTCGAGCCCGGCCACCCGCCAGGGCTCGAAGTCGGCCTCGGCGTCGCGCACGTCCTCGTCGCCGACGCCGAGGTCCACCAGGAAGCTGATCCGGCCGTGCCCGTCCACCGCGGGGCCCTCCGCGGCCGTGCGCTTGGACAGCAGCTCCAGCGCGGCCACGCCGATCAGCGCGGGCGCCTGCACCGCGCCGAGCCGGGCGGAACCGGGCACCGGGCGGCCGAGCACCGCGAGCACCGGGGAACCCGCGCACATCCGCCAGACCACCCGGACCAGCGTGGGCGTCGCGCAGGCCGCGAGCCGCCAGGCCCCGGGCACCGGATGCGCGCCGTACTCCGGGCACTGCTCCCGGCCGCAGCCGCAGACCTCGCCGTCCACCGCGAAACCGGGCGTCAGCGGCCAGCCGAGCTGCTCCGCATAGGCGATCGCCGCGTCGGCCGCGGGGCCCGGGCCGTTCGCCGCCTCGTGCGGCCGATCCCGCCGCGCCGGGGCGGGGCTCTGCGCGTGCTCGCCCCAACCGTCGCCTGCGGCCGGACGGACGGTACGGCCGTTCACACCTCGCTGGGCTTCCGTCATCACCGGTGTCTGTCCTCTCCCCGAACTCTGGATTCGCGGGACTCGTCCGCGCGGCCTGGCCGCTGTGTGGGTGGAGGTCCCGCCACTACGCAGTGAAACGAGCCGGACACGGTTCGGCGAGGGTCGCGGACCGGACTTCTACCGGACAGGTCCAGTCACCCGGGTACGGGTTAACCTGACGGGGTGACCAGTGAAACGGCAACCTCCGAGCTCACCGCCGGGGCACGTGGGCTGCTGCTCGTCCACGCGCACCCGGACGACGAGAGCATCAACAACGGCGTGACGATGGCGAAGTACGCCGCGCAGGGCACCCGCGTCACCCTCGTCACCTGCACCCGGGGAGAGCTCGGCGAGATCACCGGGCCCGAGCTCGCGGAGCTGGCCGCGGACCGGGCCGACCGGCTCGGCGAGCACCGGGAGACGGAGCTGGCCGCGGCGATGAAGGAGCTCGGCGTCACCGACCACCGCTTCCTCGGCGAGCCCGGCGAGTACCGGGACTCCGGGATGATGGGCACCGAGGGCAACGACCGTCCCGACTGCTTCTGGCAGGCGGACGTGGACGAGGCGGCCGGGCGGCTCGCGGCGATCATCCGCGAGGTGCGGCCCCGGGTTCTGGTGACCTACAACGAGATCGGCGGCTACGGTCACCCGGACCACATCAAGGCGCACCGGGTCGCGATGCGCGCGGTGGACCTGCTGGAGGGCACCGAGTACGCCGTGGACCGGGTCTATTTCAACCTGATGCCGCGTTCGGTGGCGGACGCGGCGCTCGAATCGCTGCGCGCCGACGGCGGGGAGACCGGCTTCACCGTCCCGGCGTCCGCGGACGAGATCGCGTCCGTCGTCGAGGCGGACTCGATGATCTCGGCCGCGGTCGAGGCCGAGGAGTTCGTCCCGGCCAAGGCCGCCGCGATGCGCGCGCACGCCACCCAGGTCAGCGTCGACGAGCCCTTCTACGCGCTGTCCGACTTCGTCGGCATGAGGGTGCTGGGCACGGAGTACTACCGGCAGGCGCGGGGACAGTTGCCGGAGTCTGGCGCGCCGGTGCGCACGGACCTGTTCGCCGGTCTGGCGGGATAGCGACGAGAATGGCCGCCGTGACCACGCAGTCCGAATCCAAGTCCGTCGCCGCCGCCCCCACCGCTGCGGACCGCCTCGCGCGCAGCGTCCTGCTGGTGCTGCTGCTGGCCTGCGGCCTCGCCGTCGGCACCGTCGGCTCCTTCTTCCACCGCGCCGAGTTCTCCACCGGCTCCGTCGCCTGGCCGGACGGGCTGCTGCTGAGCCTCGGCGGCCTCGTCGGCCTGCTGCTCGGGCTGACCGAGCTGCTCCCGGCGGCGAGCGACGCGCGCGCCACCGTCAGCGCGCGCGCTTTGGGTACCGTGCCTGCCAGGCTGCCCGGGATCGGCGCGGTCGCGGCCGGCTGGGTGGTCGCGGTGATCTGGCTGACCTACGTCGGGCCGCCGTTCTCCTTCGCGAACAAGGGCGACGTGATCCTCGCCAACGACTGGATCTCGATGGCGTATCTCATCGTCGGGATGGCCCTGGCCACGCTCTTCCTCTACCGCGCGTGGATCGCCGCGCTCGATGTGAAGCTGGCCCGCGCCCGCGCCTGACCTTTCGACTGAAGCTGTGTCCACTGCGCGCGCGTTGACGGTCTACCTCCGCTCACTCGCCAGGGTGAATTCCCCTGGAAGCTGCGTGCGTACGCACTGGCCCGCCGGGTGAGATGGGGGAAAGCGCCGCGGGGCCTTCGCCGGTCACAGTATGGTGATCGGCGAAATACTGTCCGTCAGCGGAGCGGAAGGCCGGACCGGCGCAGTGACCGACGTACCCCAAGACCCCACCGAGCCCGCGCCCACCGACCTGCTCGACTTCCCGCCGTTGCCGCAGCAGTCCGGCAGACGCGGCGACGAGGAGCCGGGTTACGAATACGGGGCGCCATCACAGGACCCTAATGTCGGCGACGAGCCGGCCGCGGGGGAGAGCCCGATCCGGATCGTGCCGGACGCCGAGGCCACCGCGCGGCTGCGGATCATGCTGCCGACCCAGCCGCCCACCCCGTCCACCGCGCTGCGCCCGCAGGCGGTCTGGGAGGACACCGCCGAGGCGCAGGAGCCGAGTGCCGCGCCCTTCCTCGAGATCGCCGCGTCCCCCGCCTCGCCGAGCACGCTGCCCTCGCAGTTGGCTGCGATGACCACGGCGACGATGGTCATCCCGCTGCCGCCCTCGGTGCGCCCCGGCTCCGGCCTGCTCACCACGACGCTGCCGCCGGACCAGGCCGCGCAGGCCAACGCGGCGAAGATCGGCGACGCGTTCCGGGACACCATTGAGGAGATCTTCGGCGTCGACTTCGACACCGTCGACCCGGCAGAGCTCGGCCTGCCGCCGCGCGGCGCCGGGGCCCAGGCCGCGCAGCCCGGGTACGCCGAGCCGGATGTCGAGCCCGGATACGCGGAGACCGGATACGCCGCCGAATACGCCGAGCCCGATTACGCCGCTTACGGCGCCGAGGACCTGGTCGGCCAGTCCTTCCCGGACCAGACCATGGCCCCGGCCCCCGCCGCGTGGCCCGAACCCGACGCCCGGCCGGCCGAGGTCGAGCCCTTCGTCCCGCGCCCGGTCTCGGTCGAGGCCTTCGGCGGCGTCTACGGCGTGCCGACCGCGCAGCTCCCGTTCGGCGGCGTGCCCGCGGACCCCTTCGGCCACCAGCGCGCCATCGCCGACCCGAACCGGCACGCGCTCGCGCTGCGCTACCTCGGCGGGATCTTCCACGACTCCAGCGGCGAATCCTCGTACCTGGATCCGGAGGAACTGGATCAGGGCTGGATCCCCTCCGCCTTCGGCGCCGTCCCGCCGGATGCGCAGACCGTGCAGATGCCCCGGATCACGGCGGACCTCCCGCCCGGCCCGCCGGCCATCTCGCCGCGTCCCCGACCCGTTCCGGTGCATGCCTCGGGTGAGCCGGACGTCACCGCGACCTCGGTCATGCCCGTACAGCGCTCGCCCGAGCCTCCGCACAGCCGGGCCGGATCCCGTGGCGCGTCGCGCTCCGAACGCAGGCAGCGCGGCGACACCGCGCAGCAGCCGGCGATCGGGCACGGCAAGCGGGGCAAGGCGCTGACCATCGCGGGGCTCATCATCGCCGCGATCGCGCTGCTCTACGGCATCGCGCTGCTCGTCTCCGGCGGCGTGCTGAGCGGGAGCATCCCGGCCGGGGTGAGCGTGGACGGCGTGTCCATCGGCGGGATGAGCCCGGACGACGCACGGGCGGCGATCAGCGCGCAGCTCGGACCGCTGGCCACCAAGGAGGTCGAGCTCCAGATCGGCCAGACCCCGGTGAGCCTCGACCCGGCGAAGGCCGGCCTGTCGCTGGACGTCGTGCAGACGGTAGCCTCCGCCGAGTCCGAGCGCACGAACCCCTTCACCATCATCCCGGCCCTGTTCGGCGCGCACCACCAGGTCAACCCGGTGGTCGACGTGAACCAGTCCGCGCTGACCACCGCGCTGAACGGGATCGCCGCGTCCTACAACTCGCCGATGGTCGAGGGGAAGATCACCTTCGCCGACGGCCAGCCCGTCGTGACCGCGCCGAAGGAGGGCCGCGGCTTCGGCGTCGCGGCGGCGGCCAACGCGATCAGCAGCGCCTACCTGCAGATCTCGGGCCCGATCGTGCTCCCGGTCATCGCGCAGACCCCGCTGGCGACTCCCGACGCGCTGCAGAACGCGCTCGAACAACTGGCGCGGCCGGCCGTCAGCGCGCCGATCACCATCGTCACCGGCAACCAGAGCACCGTGCTGACGCCGACTCAGATCGGCGACGCGCTCACCATCGCGCCGAACCAGTCCGGCGCCCTGACCCCGACGTTCGACGGCACGATGCTGCGCGCCGACCTCAGCCCGGCGGCCCTCGCCACCGAGCAGCCCGGCACGAACGCGACGTTCACCATCGCCGACGGCCAGCCTCAGCTGGTCCCGGAGAAGGACGGCGTCGGCTACGCGCCGCAGCCCCTCGCCGACGCGCTGGCCGGCGTGATCACCAACGCGGCCCCGCGCTCGGTGACCGTCCAGCAGGGCCCGCTGCCCCCGGCATTCACCACGGCCGACGCGCAGGCGCTCGACGTGCAGGCCGTCCTCGGCACCGCGACCATCGCGATCCCCGAGGCGACCGACCGCACCGCGGACACCCAGCATGTGACGTCCCTGGTCATGGGCACGGTCGTCCAACCCGGCGCGGTCTGGTCCTTCAACAAGGTAGTCGGCGCCCCCACCAAGACCAACGGCTTCGCCGAGCCCAGCAGCGCGTCGGACAACGGAGTAGACGCCTCCGGCGCCGCCGACCTGGTGGCCACCGCCGTATTCGACGCGGCCTTCCGCGCGGGCATGGGCGACACGGTCCACCACCCCAACGCCGCCTACTTCAGCCGCTACCCGGTCGGTCTGGACGCCGCGGTCGTCTGGCCAGGCACCGACCTGCAGTGGACCAACAGCGGCAGCCACCCGGTCTACGTCTACGCCCAGTACGCGAACAACCAGCTGACCGTCGCGCTGCTAGGCCAGACCGCGTACGACCAGGTGGACGTGTCGGTCTCGAACCAGCAGGACGTAGTCACCCCGCCCAGCGAACCAAGCTACGGCTGCCCCGCCGAGGCCGCCTCGAACGGTTTCCAAGTCAACGTCACCAGGGTCCTCACCGAGGGCGGTGCGCAGGTAGGCACCGAGCAGTTCCACGTGACCTACCAGCCCTTCGCCGGAACCACCTGCGGCTCGACCGAGACGCAGCAGAGCACAAGCTCCGGCTCGTCCACCTCCACCGGCGGCTCGGGTTCGACCAACAAGGCCTCGTCCACCCCGACAAGCGCCTCCTCCACCTCCGGCGGCAGCTCCTCAACGGGCGGCACCTCGCCCACCCCCGCCCAGTCCTCCCCGGCCCCCACCAACACCGGCGTCCTAGGCGGCCTGCTGCACTGACCCTGGCGGTCAAAGACAAGTCGAGCCCCGGTCCAGTTTCGGACCGGGGCTCGACTCAGGATCCGGATTTAGACGTAGCAGTTGTACCAGTCGCTGCTCTGCTTCTTCGGGATGACGCACTGGTTCGTCGTGATGTAGGTGCCGTTGGCGTCGTACCAGGCGATCGACACCGTGCCGACCCACCAGTAACCGGGGAGACTGTTGTCGCAAGCGTTGGGCGCCAGGATTTCGCTGCCGTTGATCTGCTGGCCGCTCTGGTTGTACCCGGAGTACTGAACCGACGAGTAGTCGGAGACGCCGCAGAAGTTGATCTGCTGCCCGTCGCTCCCGGCGTAGGCCGGGCCCGCCATCACGACAGAGCCGAGTACGCCCGCGGCGGCGATGGTCATCGCGGCCTTCGTCCTGACCTTCATCTGAAATCCTCACTGTGGGTGGCCGGCCGCCGTCATCCTGAGCTCAGCCGGTCTCGGCGCCTCACGCTAGGCGTGAAACGTTGATGAAATTACTAACGAGACCGAGCGCACGCCGCCGGAGCGCATGACAACTGTCATGCCGCGCTCACGACTGTGCGCACTGACGCCGAGTGGGTGGTTCCCGGTTACATCGTTCTTAGCGTTCCCGAGCCCTGGGTAGGGGCTCGCGGGGGACGGACGATGCAGAGACTGGGGAGAAAACTCGGATGAGTAACGAAAGGCTCGTAGGGGGGCCCGGCGTACCTGCCGTCTCCTTCGAGCAGGTCTCCAAGCACTACGGCCACGTCCAGGCCGTGCGCGAGCTGACACTGCAGCTGCCGCAGGGCCGGGCCATCGCCTTTCTTGGGCCGAACGGGGCGGGCAAGTCCACCTCCATGGAGATCCTGCTGGGGCTCAAGCACGCCTCCAGCGGACGGGTGGAGGTCTTCGGCAAGTCGCCGCGGCACGCCATGACGGGCGGGCACGTGGGCGCCATGCTGCAGTCAGGCGGGCTGCCCGCCGACATCACGGTCCGCGAGCTGATGAACCTGATGACGAAGCTGCACCCGAAGCCGCTGCCGGTGGACGAGGTGCTGGAGCGGGCGAACGTCGCCGACCTCGCCGACCGCAAGGCCGGCAAGCTCTCGGGCGGGCAGACGCAGCGGGTCCGGTTCGCCGTGGCGATCTGCGGGGACAGCGACCTGATCGTGCTGGACGAGCCGACCACCGGCATGGACGTGGAGAACCGGCAGATCTTCTGGAACTCGATGAAGGCCGAGGCCGAGCGCGGCAAGACGGTGCTGTTCGCCACGCACTACCTCGAGGAGGCGGACCAGATCGCCGACCAGGTCGTCGTCATCAACAAGGGACGGCTGCTGGCGAACGGCAGCGTCTCGGACATCAAGGCGATGGCCGGCTTCCAGAAGATCGCCTTCCGGCTGCCCGGCGTCACCCGCGAGCAGTTGCTGAACCTGCCGCATGTGGTCTCGCTGGACGTGGTGCACGACCACGTCCACATCCAGACCTCCGACTCGGACAAGACCTTCTACGCCCTGCTCGACCAGGGTCTTCGTCCGCAGGAGATCGAGATCAGCGCGCTGGGCCTTGAACAGGCCTTCGTGGCGATCACCGAGCGGGACAACGTTGAGGACGAAGCGGTAACGGAGGACGCGCGATGACCGGCGTGATCACACTGGGGCGGCTTGAAATCCGCAGGACCCTGCGCAACCGGCGGGTGATGTTCTTCACCATCCTCTACCCGGCGCTGCTGTTCATGCTCAGCGCGGGCAGCGTCAAGGGCAAGATGGTCCCCGGCACCGACATCCCCTACGTCGACTACTACCTGGTCGCCTACGCCTCCTTCGGCGTGATCGCGGCCTCGCTGAACAACAACGCGATGCGCATCGCCCAGGAGCGCAAGGAGGGCTGGATCAGGCAGCTGCGGCTCACCGCCCTGCCCAGCTACGGCTACGTGACCAGCAAGATCTGCTCCTCGCTGATCGCGGTCATCCCGGCGATCGTGGTCACCTTCGCGCTCGGCACCACCCAGGGCGTGAAGCTGAGCGCGGACCAGTGGGTCTCGGCCTTCCTGGTGATCTGGCTCGGCTCGCTGGCCTTCACCGCGCTCGGCATCGCGATCGGCTACGGGGTCCCGCAGGACGCGGTGCAGCCGGTGACGCTGATCATCTACATCGCCGGGTCCTTCCTCGGCGGCCAGTTCTTCGCGGTCAGCGGCGCGCTCGAGACGATCGGCAAGGCGCTGCCGACCTACTGGGTCCGCCAGATCGCCACCGACGTGGTCGCCAAGAATCCGATCCAGTGGGGCGGCGTGGCGATCCTGGCGGCCTGGGTGGTCGGCTGCGGGGTCCTGGCCGCGGTGATGTACCAGAAGCGCGCCGAGGACTGAGTCGGCGCCCGTCGTGACTCAGTACACCGAGACCGGCGACGACATCCCGTTCGGCTCCGACCGGAGCCGGACGGGATGGCTGTTCGCCGCCATCTGGCTGATCTACCTGGGCGAACCGCTGGGCGTGCTGTTCGGCCACGGGCACAGCGCCGCGGCGATCGCGGCGACCCTCGTCGCGGTCGCGATCTTCTCGGCCACCTACGTCGGCGTCAACCTGATCGTCCGTCGGGAGGCGGGCGTGCTGCCGCCGGACCGGCTCGGCGATCCGCGCAAGCTCGTGCTGATCGGCGCGCTCGCGGCGATCGCGGCGGTGCTGCCGCTGACCGTGAACGGTGAGTGGGTGGTGCTGTGGATCTACGTCTCCAGCGCCTGCGGGGCCGCGCTGCCGATGAGCGAGCGGCCGTCCTGGGCGATGCGCGGCGGTCTTGCCGCCTCCCTCGCGATGGCCGTCGAGGCCGCAGCCCTGGACGTGGACGTGAGCCTCTGGCTCAGCCTGCTGCTGCCGTGCGTCTTCTCCTTCCTCGGCGTGATGGCGGTGCGCGGCATGCGGGATCTGATCCGCCAACTGCAGCACGCCCGCGCCGAGGTCGCGCGGCTCGCCGCCGCCGAGGAGCGGCTGCGGATGGCGCGCGACCTGCACGACCTGGCCGGGCACTCGCTGGCCACCATCACGCTGAAGGCCGAGTTGGCGCGCAAGCTGCTGCACGTGGACCTGGACCGCAGCGAGCAGCAGATCCTCGACCTCGAACTCGTCTCCCGCGAGGCGCTGGCCGACATCCGCGAGGCCGTCTCCGGCTATCGGCGGGCCACGCTCGCGGTGGAGGCGGCCTCGGCGCGCACCGCCCTCGAGGCGGCCGGGATCGCGCTCGACCTCGACCCCTCGCTGGCCAGCCGCTCCGGCACGCTGGATCCCGACGCGGAGTCGGCTCTGGCCTGGTGCCTGCGCGAGGCGGTCACCAACGTGGTCCGGCACTCGGGCGCCCGCCGCTGCCGGGTGCGGCTGATCGACGCGCGGGTGGACGGCGAGCCCTCGCTGACCCTCGAGGTGCTCGACGACGGACCGACCGGCCCCGGCGGTGACTGCGGCGCGGCGGGCAACGGGCTCAGCGGCCTGCGCGAGCGGCTGCTCGCGGTCTCCGCGGACGCCGTGCTGACGGCGGGTCCGGTCAATCCGAACGGATTCCGTCTCGCGGCCACCGTGCCCGCTAGGCTTTCGACGTGACCCGACTGCTGCTGGCCGAGGACCAGGCGATGATCAGGGAGGCCCTGGCGACGCTGCTCGACCTGGAGGCCGACCTCGAGGTCGTCGCCACGGTGGGCCGCGGCGACGAGGTGGTCGGCGCGCTGGCCGCGGCGAAGGCCGCGGGGCGCGAGGTGCAGGTCGCGCTGCTGGACATTGAGATGCCCGGGCTCGACGGCATCTGCGCGGCCGAGCGGGCGCACGCGGCGTACCCCGGGCTGCGCATCGTCATCCTCACCACCTTCGGCCGCCCCGGCTTCCTGCGCCGCGCGATGGAGGCGGGGGCCAGCGCGTTCCTGGTCAAGGACGCGCCAGCAGCTCAGTTGGCCGACGCGATCCGCCGGGTGGTCGCGGGGGAGCGGGTCATCGACCCGGACCTGGCCGCCGCGGCGCTGGCCGACGGCGTCAATCCGCTGACATCGCGGGAGCGCGACGTGCTGGTCGCCTCGGCCGGCGGCGCGAGCAACGCGGAGATCGCGGCGAAGCTGTTCCTGTCCGAGGGCACCGTGCGCAACTACCTCTCCGCCTGCATCCAGAAGACCGGCACCCGCAACCGCACCGAGGCGCTGACCCTTGCCCGGACCAAGGGATGGCTGTAAGAGTCTTTAACGCTAACGGGTGATCCGGGCCGCGCTCCGCGCCCGGGGGACGGAGCATCGGAACCATGGCGGCGATCGAGGCCAGCGCGTTGGTCAAGACCTACGGCTCGGGCGAGAAGACGGTGCGCGCGCTCGACGGCGTGGACCTCGAGGTGCCCGAGGGTACGGTGCTCGGCCTGCTCGGTCCCAACGGAGCGGGCAAGACCACGACGGTCCGGGTGCTCACCACGCTGCTCACCCCGGACTCCGGCAGCGCTCGGGTGCTCGGCCTCGACGTGCTGCGCGAGCCGCAGCGGGTGCGCGAGCGGATCGGTCTCTCCGGCCAGTACGCGGCCGTGGACGAGAATCTGACGGGCCGGGAGAACCTGGTCATGGTCGGCCGCCTCTACCACCTCGGCAAGAAGGAGGCGCAGCGGCGGGCCGAGAAGCTGCTCGACCAGTTCAGCCTCACCGACGCCGCCGAGCGCCCGGCGAAGACCTACTCGGGCGGCATGCGGCGACGGCTCGACCTGGCCGCCGCCCTGGTCGTGCGTCCGCCGGTGATGTTCCTCGACGAGCCGACCACCGGCCTCGACCCGCGCACCCGGATCGCGATGTGGGACGTGATCGCGGACCTGGTCGAGGGCGGCGCGACGCTGCTGCTGACGACTCAGTACCTGGAGGAGGCGGACCGGCTCGCCGACTCGATCGTGGTGGTGGACCACGGCAAGGTGATCGCCCGCGGCACCGCCGACGAGCTCAAGACGCAGGTCGGCGGCGAGCGGCTGCAACTGGTGGTGCACGACCGGGACCGGTTGGCCGACGCGGCCGCCATCCTGGGCCGCCTCGCGCTCGCCCCGCCGAGCGTGGACGAGCGCACCAGGGAACTGCTCGCCCCGGTCTCCGGCGGCGCGAAGCTGCTGGTCGAGGCGGTGCGCGAGCTGGACACCGCGGGGATCACGGTGGACGACCTCGCCCTGCGCCGCCCGACCCTGGATGACGTCTTCCTCACCCTGACCGGCAAGGCCGCGGAGGACGCGGACAACAGCGAAGGGCTGGAGGGGAAATGAGCACCGAGACCGCGCCCGCACCATCGTCCCCCGCGACTCCGTCCGTACCCGGCCCGAAGGCCATGCCCGGCCTGGCAGGCGCGTTCTACGACGGCTGGGTCGTGACCCTGCGCAACCTGCGGCGGATGACCCGGATCCCGGAGATGGTGGTGTTCGCCACCATCCAGCCGATCATGTTCGTGCTGCTGTTCGCCTTCGTCTTCGGCGGCGCGATCCCGGTCTCCGGCGGCGGCACGCACGCCTACCGCGAGTACCTGCTGCCCGGGATCTTCGTCCAGACCCTGGCCTTCACCACCGGCACCACCGCCGTGGGCCTGGCCGACGACCTGCACAAAGGCCTCGTCGACCGCTTCCGCTCGCTGCCGATGGCCCGCTCCGCGGTGCTGCTCGGGCGCACCGTGGCCGACTGGATCCAGAACCTGTTCGTGCTGGCCATCATGGCGCTGTGCGGCGTGGCCGTCGGCTGGCGGATCCACGGCGGGGTGCTCAAGGCGATCGGCGCGTTCCTGCTGGTGATGCTCTTCTCCTACGCGATGAGCTGGATCGGCGCGGTGATCGGCCTTTCCGTCAGCACCCCGGAGACCGCGAACGCGGCCGGGTTCATCTGGCTGTTCCCGGTCACCTTCGTCTCCAACGCCTTCGTGCCCACCTCCTCGCTGCCCGGCTGGCTGCAACCGATCGCCGAGTGGAACCCGATCTCCTCGACCGTGCTGGGACTCCGTGAGCTGTTCGGCAACCCGACCGGATACGCGCCGGGCAAGGTCCCGGACGTGCTGCCGATGCAGTATCCCGGCTGGGTCTCGCTCGGCTGGTCGGTGCTGATCCTGGCCGTCTTCGTGCCGCTGGCCGTGCGCAAGTACCGCTCCGTCAGCACGTAGCGCATGGACTCAGGGGCGCGGGGCACCGGGCGGTCGGCGGAAAAGGACACGCCATCCCCGGCCGGTGGGTGGTCGGCCGTGCGGCATGGGGCGTGAAAGAGGTGAAGCGGACCCGCTCAGCTGTGGTACGGCTCGGCGGAGAGCAGCTTGACCGAGATGGACTTGCCGTTGGGCAGCTCGTAGCTCGTGCTCTCGCCGACCTTGTGGCCGTTGATCGCGGAACCCAGCGGGGACTGCGGGGAGTAGACCTCGATCGCGGTGCCCGACTCCTCACGCGAGCCGAGCAGGAACTCGAGGGTGTCGTCCTCGTCGCCGTCGAAGGCGATCTTCACGACCATCCCGGGCGCGGCGGTGCCGGACGTCGTCGGGGCGGTGCCGACCTGGGCGCTGTCGAGCAGCTGGCGCAGCTGCAGGGCCCGGGCGTGCATCTTGCCCTGCTCCTCCTTGGCGGCGTGGTAGCCGCCGTTCTCGCGCAGGTCGCCTTCCTCGCGCGCGGCCTCGATCTTCTTCGCGATCTCGACCTTGTACGGACCCTGGAGATAGTCCAGTTCGGCCTTAAGCCGGTCATACGCTTCCTGGGTTAGCCAGGTGACGTTGTCACTGGTCTGGGTCACGATGCTCCTCGGAGGGTCGGGGGATGGTGCCGTCTGCAGTTGCGGGTCCCGTACAGTCCGGTACCCGCCGAAACTACGAGGCTAGCAAGCTCCACCGACATTTTCCTAGAAGCTGTGGTCCGGGGCCGAGCGGCCGCGAGACCCGTGGGCCGCCGCGAGACTCAGGAGGTCACGTCGCACGTGGATACCACAGCGGTGTTCGGCGTTCCCGTGGTGTTCACCGTGTAGACCATGTCCTCCTCGGCCCGTCCGCTGGGCACCGACACGTTGGCCGAGCCGATCACGTCGCCCTGCAGATCCTCGGCCTGGATCGTGCACTCCACGCTCTGGCTGGCCTTCTTGTCCACCTCGAACGTCACGGTGATCGAGGAGCCGCTCACGGTGTACGAGACGACCGAGGCCTGGACCTGCGGGTTCGCCTCGTTCCAGGCGATGTACCCGGCGACGCCGCAGAGCACCACGAAGCCGAACACGCCGAGCATGATCTTGCGGGTGCGCGACATCCCGCGGCGGATGCCGTAGCGCTCGGTGAAACCGGGGTCTCCGTACGAGGTGGTCATGCCCGGTATGGGCGAGGACTCGTCGTCGTCGGCGTCCGGCTCCACGGCGGAGAGGTCCTTGGCGCTGCTGTTCTCGGTCATCTTCGATCCCTAGGGCGTACTGGCGTGATCCCCGATGGTAACCGGGAAGTTTCCTCGCCCCGCCCGCGCTGAAGGATGTGTGAGCGGCGTGCGGGGGCGGCCTCGGCGTTTCGCGATACACCCCGGCCGTCCGCCACTATAGAGACTCCGCGAGTGGGTGTTGAGCCCCAGGTGTGAGGGAGCAGAAACCGGTGGAGGACAAGCTGCGGCTGATGGCGGTGCACGCCCACCCGGACGACGAGTCGTCCAAGGGCGCCGCGACCATGGCCAAATACATCGCCGAGGGGGCGGAGGTGCTGGTGGTGACCTGCACCGGAGGCGAACGCGGGGATGTGCTCAACCCGCGGCTCAAGGGGGATCCGGAACTCGAGCGCAACATCCGCGAGGTGCGCCGCAAGGAGATGGACCGGGCCAGGGAGATCCTCGGCGTACGCCAGGCCTGGCTCGGCTTCGTGGACTCAGGACTGCCCGAGGGCGACCCGCTGCCGCCGCTGCCCGAGGGCTGCTTCGCCCTCGAGAAGGTGGAGACGGCCGCCGAGCCGCTGGTCAGGCTGATGCGCGAGTTCCGGCCGCACGTGGTCACCACGTACGACGAGAACGGCGGCTACCCGCATCCCGACCATATCCAGTGCCACCGGATCAGCGTCGAGGCCTTCGACGCGGCCGGCGACCCGGATCGTTACCCGGAGGCCGGCGAGCCCTGGCAGCCGCTAAAGCTTTACTACAACCAAACCTTCAGCAAGGCGCGGATCATGGCGCTGCACGCCGCGATGCTCGAGCGGACCGGCTCCTCGCCCTACGACGGCTGGATCGAGCGCTGGAACAACGAGGAGGGCGAGCCGCGCGCGGAGCGCGAGATCACCACGCACGTGCCCTGCGGCGAGTACTTCGAGCTGCGCGACCAGGCGCTGCTCGCGCACGCCACGCAGGTGGACCCGGACGGGCCCTGGTTCAGGGTGCCGATGGAGATCCAGCGCGAGGTGTGGCCGACCGAGGACTTCGAGCTCGCGCGCAGCCTGGTGGACACCACGCTGCCGGAGGACGACCTGTTCGCCGGAATCCGCTAGCCCGGCCACGCCCGGTGACCGCGCCCTTCCCGTCGAGCCGCTGAGCCCCCAGCCCATCGGTCTTGCCGGGAAAGGCACGGTCAACACGCGCCTCTCGGACAGGGCCGACACGCCCTCGTTCGATACAGTCCTGTCACGAACCGGTCCGTAACCGCCGGACACGCCCCCGCCTCCCCCAAACTTAAGGGGTCATGAAGCAGCCCGGCTGGCCGGGCGCTCGGGGTGCGGACACGAGCGGTCGGGCACGGCGCGGGAGGAAAAGCGGAGATGGCTGAAGTCGACGTCACCGAGACGGCGACGGATGGGGGCACGATCGGCAAGCAGGCCGCGGCACCTGGCGTCGAAGGGCTGGACGGGAACGGCGCGGGGGACGAAGCTGCGGAGTCTGCGGGAGCGGCAGCGGCGGGCGGACTGCGCGGCCGGCTCGCCCGGGTGGACCGGCACTGGCTCGGCATAGGCGCCATGGCCGCCGTCGCCTGCTTCTGCTATGCGCTCTACTCCTACCTGCGCTTTCGCCAGGGCAGCTACTTCGGCTGGGACCTCGGCATCTTCGACCAGACGGTCCGCGCCTACGCACACTTCCACCTGCCGTACGTTACGAGCATGCGGCACAACTCGGCGGCGGACCCGGGCAAGCTGGAGTGGACTGACCACTTCAGCCCGATCCTGATGCTGCTGACCCCGCTGTACTGGGTGCACAACAGCGCGTACAACCTGCTGTTCGCCCAGGCGGTGCTGCTCGCCGCCGCCGCGCTGCCGATCTGGGTCTTCACCAGGCGCCGGCTCGGCCTGGCGCCGGCCTACCTGGTCGCCGCGGTCTACCTGCTCTACTGGCCGCTGCAGACCGCGCTGGCCTTCGACTTCCACGAGGCCGCCTTCGCGCCGCTGCTGATCGCGCTGCTGATCGAGCGGACCGACGCGCGCCGGTGGCGACAGGCCGCGATCGCCGCGGCGCTGCTGCTGCTGGTCAAGGAGGACATGGGCCTCGTCGTCGCGATGACCGGCGTATGGATCATGATCCGCGGCGACCGGCGCGTCGGCGCGTACTTCACCGGGGCGGGCCTCGCCGCGATGGCCCTGATCATCGAGATCATCATGCCGCTCGAGGGCGGCTCCTCGATGCGCAACTGGCAGTACGGCCAGATCGGCGCCACCCCTGGCAAGGCCGCGATTCATCTCGTAGAGCACCCGACGCTCTTCATCACCGAGCTGATCGACCCGCACGTCAAGGTCACCACGGTGCTCTGGCTGCTGCTGCCGGTGCTCTTCCTGTGCCTGCGCTCCTGGATCACGCTCCTAGCGCTGCCGCTGATCCTCGAACGCTACTTCGCCACCGACCCCTTCTACTTCGTGCGGGACTACCACTACAACTCGTTCCTGGCCGCGATCCTCGTCCTGGGTGCGGTGGACGGCGCGAGCAAGCTCCGCTGGCCCAAGGCGCGCCTTGGCTGGGCGGTGGCGGCGCTCATCGTCAGCGTGGCCCTCCTGCCGAAGTTCCCGCTCTGGCAGCTCACGAGCAACTCGCTCTGGGCCACGTCCTCGATGGTCCACACCCAGCAAACCCTGCTGGCCGAGATCCCCGCCGGCCAAGACGTGCTGATGCCCTGGCCCTCGGACCCCTACACGCTGGGCCACGTGCATCCGATCAACACCGACTTCACCAGCGTCGCCCCGGAATGGATCCTCACCGGAAACCTGGCCACCGACGTCTACGCGCTCAACCTCACGCTTCCCACCGGCCACAACCACGCCCGCTACACCCCCGTAGCGACCGACGACGGCTGGACCATCGCAAAGCTCGTCCAGCCCTAGAGCCCGCCTCGGCTTCGCCGTCGGCTGTCGGCTCTCCTACGGCCCGGCACTACGCTCCGCTATGTGCCGGGCCTCGTACGAGCCTTCGCTGCCGCTACCGGTCACCTCCCGTCGTGCGATGCCCTACAGTCGCTCCGCTCCCTCGGGCACTGACTCAAGCGCCGCGCCTGCGGCGACTCAACCAGCCTCCGGCACGCGAACTTTGATCTCATCTGACGCCGCGTCGGCTCCCGACGTCGCGCGCTGGTCAGGAAAGTCAACGTCAACCCCATCCAGCGTCAACTATCCCTGTCCCCGTGCGGTGGATCCGGCGAAGCCGGACCGTCTCCCGGCCACCTCGATAGAGAGCGATCATCAAATCCCGCGTGCGTACCTGATCAGCGCGTTCGGACTTCCCACGTTGAGCAGATCTTATGTCCGTCTCGACCGCCCTCTCAGGATCGCTCCACGGTCTCCATGCGCGACTCAGGCACCGACGCTTCCGCGCTGCCCAGGAGCATCCATGCGCGCTTGAGCGCTACGGCGAACGAGGCGACGAGCAGGTACGCGATCGCGATGACGAGGCCTGCGTCGGACGGCTTGACGATCAGTGCGATGCCGACGACGAGTTGGGATACGTACGCGACGAGCGCCGCGACGAGTTGGGTCACTCCCGCTTCGCGTCTGTCCAGTTCACGGTGTGTCTGGTACGTGGAGTACAGGCTGAGCGCGGCCAAGCTGACTGCCGCGTAGCCGAGGCTCGCGAACGGGATCAGCGCGATCGTCGATACGAAGAAACTGTTGACCAGTGCGGTGAATGCCGACCCGGCCACTGCTCGGCCACTCGCCGAAGCACCACCGCCGAGGAGCGAGTCAGGGCGTAGTGACACGGCGACGAAGAGCAGTCCGATGAGGGCTGCCGCGCCGGCGGTGGTCGCGGCGAAATATTGCTGGAAGTAGGCGGGGACCACTACGGCTCCAATCGTGGGACGGTGTGGCCCCCGCCGTGTGACGTGAAGTAGCCGACAACCGTCAATGACCAAGCAAAACTATGGCGCCCCGGCAGGCGGCCGCACATCGGCCCTACGACCGACGGCGCTGGTTGACTGCCGCCGTCAACCCAGCCGTCAACCCAGAGGCTGACGCGGCGGCCGAGGACGATCGCGGGAAGAGCGCGAGACAGCGCCGCAGACTCCAGGTCGGAAGGGCCTGAAGCCTCTGGATCCCGTGCGGTTCCGGGCGCGTGCGGCCAGCGCGGCGCCGATGGCTGTGGCTTTTCGCGGCCACCTTCGTCGGCGCGCGGGACTACGTCTGCTTCGGGGTGGTCGGACCGGTCGGGGCTTCGGTCGGCTGGTGGGTGGCGGACCAGCTGGCCAGGAAGCGGAGGGCGTCGTCGGTGGGTGAGCCCGCTTCGGCGCTGAAGGCGACGATGGCCAGGCCGGGGTCGGCGGGTAGTTCCATGACCTCATAGGTCAGGTGCAGTTCGCCGACCACGGGGTGCTGGATGTGCTTGCGGCCGGTGCGGTGCAGCAGGACGTCGTGGGCGCCCCAGCGGACGCGGAATTCGTCGCTGCGGGTGGATAGTTCGCCGATCAGGTCGGTCAGGGCCTTGTCGTAGGGGTCGCGGCCGGCTTCGGTGCGCAGCATGGCCACGGTGTCGTCGGCGGCGCGTTCCCACTCGCCCCAGAAGGTGCGGGCGCGCGGGTTCAGGAAGTTGAACCGGGCCAGGTTCGCCGGGCGGGCGGGGTCGGCGAATACCGGCGCGTACAAGGCCTGCGCGAGTGGGTTGGCGGCGAGCACGTCCAGGCTCCCGTTCTGGACGAAGGCGGGGACCTCGGTCATCCCGGCGAGGATGCGCGCGAGGTTGGGCCGTATCTGTTGGACAGCGGGGGGGGCGCCGGGTGCGGCGCGCGGGGCCTGCCGCGCGGGCGAGGTCGAGCAGGTGCTCACGCTCGGCCTCGGTCAGGCCGTGCACCCGATCGCCGCGCTGCAGACCGAGTACTCGCTCTGGAC
>Ga0302314_10002723_pt1 | contig 32759 bp, 27 predicted proteins | sample III_Palsa_N2_3_FD_200533 | JGI IMG/M metagenome (GOLD analysis project Ga0302314, IMG submission 200533) | Peat permafrost microbial communities from Stordalen Mire near Abisko, Sweden - III_Palsa_N2_3 | ecosystem: Environmental > Terrestrial > Soil > Palsa > Peat permafrost | place: Sweden...
GCTGACGGACGCAGGTCACACGTAAAGTATTGTTTTATATGATTTACAACTTACGCTATCGGACGCCGACCGACACGCCAAGACGCGGGTGGATGAAGGGTTGGTGGGACGGCTGGGACTCGAACCCAGGACCAAAGCCTTAAAAGGGCCTTGCTCTACCAACTGAGCTACCGTCCCAAAGAGCCGCGAATGATAGCCGAATTCGCCCGATCAAGCATGTTCCGTGTTGCCCGGCCGAGGCCCTGGAATGGAGCTCGCAGCGACCCACTTTAGGCGTAGCGCGTCGGGTCCGGCACGCCGGCTTCCGCAAAGCCAATCGCGCGCAAGCGGCACGCATCACAGCGGCCGCACGCGAGGCCTGCGGGGCTCGCCTGATAGCACGACACCGTCATCGCATAATCCACCCCGAGCTCGCGTCCCATGTGGATGATCTCGGCCTTGGACATGTGAATCAGAGGCGCGTGGATCTTGAACCGCGTGCCCTCGCTCCCGGCTTTGGTGGCGAGCTGGGCGAGTTGCTCGAAAGCTTGGATGAATTGCGGGCGGCAATCGGGATATCCCGAGTAATCGATGGCGTTCACGCCGACGAAGATATCGACGGCTTGTAGAACCTCCGCCCAACCGAGCGCCAGCGCGAGCATCAGCGTATTGCGCGCCGGAACGTAGGTCACCGGAATACCCGAGCTGGGGGATTCCGGCACGGGCACGTTCGGGTCGGTCAACGCCGAGCCTCCGATGCCCGCGAGATCGACGCCCATGACGCGATGCTCGCGCGCGCCGAGCGCGGCCGCAAGCTGCGCCGCCGCCGCGAGCTCGGCCGTATGGCGTTGGCCGTAGTTGACGCTGAGCGCGAAGCTATCGAAGCCCCGGCCCCGCGCCACCGCAAGCGTGGTGGCGGAATCGAGGCCGCCCGACAACAAAACAACCGCGGCTCTCATTACTTGCCCGGGACGTCGCCCCACAACACCTTGTGAAGCTGTAGTTGAAATCGAACGGGCAGCCGATCGGTGAGGATCCAGTCTGCGAGCGTCGCCGCCGGCACTTCGGTGTAGCTCGGCGAGAAGAGCACTTGACAGCGCTCGCTCAATGCATGCTCCTTGAGATACGCCTTGCTCCAATCGTAGTCTTGCCGCGAGCAAATGACGAACTTCACTTGATCGTGCGCCGTGAGCAGCGGGAAATTTTCCACGAGGTTCCGCTCCACCTCACCCGACCCGGGAGTCTTCACATCGAGAACGCGCACCACCCGCGGATCGACCCGGGCGATGGACAGCGCGCCGCTGGTCTCGAGCGAGACCCTGAAGCCCGCATCGCACAGCCGCTCGAGCAGCACCAGGCAGTTCGGCTGGGCAAGCGGCTCACCGCCCGTCACGCAGACATGGGTCGCATCGAACTTGCGAACCGACTCGAGAATCGAGTCGAGGTCGTGCCAATCGCCGGCGTGAAACGCATACTCGGTGTCACAGTACCGGCATCGCAAGGGACAGCCGGTCAGACGCACGAATACCGTGCGAAATCCTACCGAGTCGGCCTCTCCCTGCAGCGAGTGGAAGATCTCGTTGATGCGCAGGCGCTCGCGTTTGATTGCATCGACACTCAATGCTTCTCCGTCGCCATCTTCTCGAGACGTGACTGCGCGAGCTTGCCGGCGGGCGTGTCGGGATAGCTGGTTACGACTTGGGCGAGCGTGTCATGCGCTTCCGTCCACTGTTTGAGCTCGTAGTAGCAGTAACCGACTTTCAAGAGCGCGTCCGGCACTTTGCGCGATTGCGGATACTTCGTCGCTACGCGCTGAAAGGCAGCGAGCGCTTCCGGAAAGGACTTGTTGACGTAGTAAGCCTCGCCGAGCCAGTACTGAGCGTTATCCGCAAGCGAGCTGTCCGGGTAGGTCACGAGAAATTGCTGGAATGCCGCAATCGCCTGGTCGAACTGGCTGTCCTTCAGCAGACCGAATGCCGCTTGGTATGCGGCCGTGTCGGAGCCGGCCACCGTCGTCTGGCCGCCGCCGCCCGCCACCACTCCCGCGCCCGCTCCGGCTGCCGCAGCCGCGCCCGTAGTGCCGGCAATCCCCGCCCCCAACGCCGAGCCCGCCCCGCCGCTCACCACGACGCCGCTGCGCGCTTCGAGCGCCTTCAGCCGTTGATCGAGATCCGCGTACAAATCGTGTTGCTGCTTGCGGTTCGCGTCGAGCGTGTGGTTCAGCATGTCGATGTCGTTATGCACGGCGCGCAGATCGGCGCGCAGCTCGCCGTTTTGATTCGACAGATCCAGCAGGCTGTTGTTGGCAACAATCTTCTCGATGCGCGCAAGGCGCGTATCGACGTCGTTCAACTTGATCTGCACGGGATCATCCTCGGGCGCCGTCGCGCAGCCCGCGACCGTCAGGAGCGCGAGGCAAACCGCGACGGAGACGCGAACGGCTCTCACGGCCCGTAAACCAGTTCCACCCGGCGATTTTTCGACCAGGCGGCCTCATCGTCGCCCTCCACCGCCGGACGCTCCGCCCCAAAGCTCACCGTCGTGAGCTGATTCTCGGCCGCTCCCTGCAGCATCAACGCGCGCCGAACTGCCTGCGCGCGCCGTTCACCCAATCCGATGTTGTACTCGCGCGTGCCGCGCTCGTCGGTGTTGCCTTCGAGTTTGAGCTTCGCATTCGGATGCGCCGCGAGGAACTGCGCGTTGCCCGAGATCACCCCGGCGAACTCCGGCCTGATATCGGATTTGTCGAAGTCGAAATAGATGACCCGACCGACCGAGGCGTTCGGACCGCCGCCCGGGCCGCCACCCAGGGCTCCTGCGTCGCCCCCCAGCGGACTCGTCGAGGTTGATCCGGCGTCAGAACCGCTCGCGCCTCCGGCACCCGGAACCTGACTCCCCGCGGTCGGCGGCTCGACGGTCGTGGCTTTCTTCGGGCAGCCCGCGAGAAGCGCCACTGCCGCAAACAAACAAGCGATCGATACGATTTTTTTCATTGAATATCCATCCGGGTGCTATCTGTAACCACGAGCGCAATCCTGCGCATTATGAACTTTGTTGAGCGATTCATCGACCTCAGAACGGCGACCAGGCGGGTTCCTGCACCTCGCCCTCGCTCGATGCCAGGCGCTCCTGGACGCGCGCGTCGGGGGTAACGAGTGCCAACACGCCGCGGCCCCGGTCACGGCTCGCATAGATGATCATGGCGCCGTTCGGGGCATAGCTCGGCGATACATCGAACTGCCCCTTGGTGAGCACTTGCACGTCTCCGCGACCCTTGAGGTCCATGACTGCGATGCGATACGCACCGTCCTCCTGCGTCACGAAGGCCAGCTGCGACTCGTCCGGAGAGATTCGCGGCCGCGCATTGTAATTCCCCTGGAACGTCAAGCGGCGCGGTCGATCTCCGGGCTGCAGCCCGACCTTGTAGATCTGCGGGCCGCCGGCGCGGTCCGAGGTGAAATACAGGCTCTGGCCGTCTTTCGACCACTGCGGTTCGGTGTCGATGGCCGGATCGTCGGTGATGCGGCTGATTCCGTCCGTCGCCAGATCGATCACGTAAATATCCAGATTGCCGTCGCGGGTTGACAAGGTGAGGGCCAGCTTTCTCCCGTCGGGCGAGAACGCGGGAGCCTGATTGACCCCTGCCCTGGCCGATACCACATGCCGCTCGCCCGTCTTCAAGTACTGCACGTACACCGTCGGCAGACGATGCTCGAACGAGACGTAGGCGAGACTCTGACCGTCCGGCGACCACGCCGGCGACATGAGCGGCTCGTTCGACTGCATCACCACGTGCGGGTTCTCGCCGTCCGCGTCGGCGACTATCAGGCGATAGCTGCGATTCGGCAAGGATCCCGACACCGCCACATACGCGATGCGTGTGGCGAAGGCGCCGCGAATGCCCGTGATCTTGTCGAAAATCATATCGGCGATCTGATGACTGGCCAGCCTCAGGCCGGGGCGGTTCGCGCTGATCTGGTAGCCGAGCAGCCGCTGGCGATTCAGCACGTTGTAGAGCTCGAAGCTGATGTTGAAGCGATCGGGCCCTTGCGGCGTCATGAGGCCCACCACGACGTAATCGTTGCCGAGCCGGCGCCAGTCGTCATAGGTGATGTTCGCGCCCGTGTGCGGCTGCTCCACCATGTCCTTGCGATCCATGGCTTTGAAGCGGCCGCTGCGCGCAAGGTCGTTACTCACGACTTGAGCGACGTCGACGTCGGCGACACCGGGGTCCGCGAACGGCACGACCGCAATGGGAACGGCATTGTCTTGGCCGCGGGTCACCTCCACCACGAAGTCGGCGGAGCTGCGCTCGGCGAGCCCGAGGCAGACGAGCAAGAGCAGAACGGGACAGACTTTATTCATCGGGTTTGAACCTGAATGCGAAGTTTCTCTGGAAGAGGGCCGGATCCGGCGGATCGGGGAGCGGGGAGGCGCGATAGACCGCATTCTCGATGGATTGCCGAACCGCGGCATCGCCGTTGCACTGGGTGACCCGTGCGCTGGTGACTTCACCGCCCGGCACCTGGGTAACCTCGACCAGGCAATCGACCCCGACCCTTGCCGAGGGCGGCTTGATCCAGGCCTTCTGGATGCGCGCTTGCAAGCTGGCCTTGTAGCGATCGGCAAGAGGGCCCGACTCGACGGCGGCGATGTGCTCTTCTTCCGCCATTTGGCGCCGTAATTCCTCGACCCGGGCGCGCTCATCGGCGGCCTTTGCCGCAGCCGCAGCCTTGGCGTCCGCGGCCGCTTTCGCATCCGCCGCGGCTTTCGCCTCGGCAGCCGCCTTGGCCTCAGCCTGCCGCTTGGCGTCCTCTGCGGCCTTGGAATCGGCCTGGCGCTTGGCATCTTGTTGCGCTCGTACCGCGGCCGCCGCTTGGACTTCCTTGGCGGCCTCCGCCTGCTTGGCGACTTCGGCCTGCTTCGCCTGCTGGACTGCCTTCGCCGCGCTCGCTGCCTGCGCCTCCTCCGCCGCGCGCTGAGTCCTCGCGGCCGTGGCTTGCTGCGCCGCTTGCGCATCGGCCGCAGCTTTGGCGGCGGCCTGCGCCGCGGCCGCAGCGCGCGCCTGTTCGGCGGCCCGAGCGGCCTCGTCGGCCTGTGCGCGTTGCGCAGAGCGCAGAATCCGCGAGTCGACGATGGTTGCGTTGATCGGCGCGGATTGCATGCTCACGGGCGCATGGGTGTGCACCAACGCGAGATACACCAACGCCGCCGCCAACGCGCCGTGCAACAGCACCGAGCAAATCACCGGACCCGAGTTTTCGCGGACGAAGCTCGCCATCAGCGCCCGCTTCCTGCCCGCGGCGGCGCGGGCGGCTCCGGGTCAGTCAACAGTCCCACTTTGTCTGCGCCCGCGCGTTGCAGGAGCACCATGGCATGTGCCACCGTACCGTAGGGCACCGTCGTATCGGCGCGAATCAGTACGGGGGTCTGTGGATCCCGGCGCAGCAAGGCCGCCGTGCGCGAGGAGACGGTGGCCTCGTCGGCCGGGCGATCCGAATTGGGGCCGAAATTCACGTACAGCCGCCCGCGAGCGTCCACCGTCACGATGAGAGGCTCGTGCTTTTGCAGGAACGCGGGGTCGATGGGCTTGGCCCCGGCGGTCGGCAGATCCACCTTGACCCCTTCCTTGAGCAAGGGTGCGGTGATCATGAAAATAATGAGGAGCACCAGCATCACGTCGATGTACGGAACGACGTTGATCTCTCCCATGAGTTTGCGACGACGGAGAGGAGCCGGCATTCGTTATGCGAGATGTGCGCGCGCCGAGCCGTGACGCTGCAGAATGGTGGAAAACTCTTCGACGAAGGTATCGAAGCGAAGTTCCAGGCGGCTCACCTGATCAGCAAACCGGTTGTACGCGATGACGGCGGGTATGGCCGCGAACAGTCCGATCGCCGTGGTGATGAGGGCCTCGGCGATACCCGGCGCGACGGCGGACAGCGTCGCTTGTTGGACGTTACCCAAGTTGTGGAATGCCGACATGATGCCCCACACGGTGCCGAACAAGCCTACATACGGGCTGGTCGAGCCCACCGTCGCGAGCGTCGCGAGATTGCGCTCCAGGCGATCCATCTCGCGCATCTGAGCCACCCGCATTCCGCGCCGCGAGCCCTCGAGCAACAGATCGGCGGCGGTACCGAGCTGGCGCAGGCGGCTGAACTCGCCGAATCCCGACTCGAAAATGCTTTGCAGGCCGGTACCCGAGCGGCCCTTGGTCTCGATGCTCCGATACAACGCAGCCAGATCGCCGCCCGACCAGAACTGGCTCTCAAACTGATCGGCTGTGCGCCTGCAATTGGAGATCACGCGGCCCTTGCGGAAAATGATCGCCCACGACATGACAGAGGCTAGCAGCAGCAGCGCCACCACCGCCTGCACGATCGGGCTTGCATCGAGCACCATCGACCAGACCGACAAGTCATTCGGCATCACGCCACTCCATAAAAAGATCCTTGGGGATAGCGCGCGGCCTGAGCGTGGCCGAGTCCAGGCAGGCGCAGCGGACAGTGGCGTCGACGAGCTGCACTTCTCCCCGCCATATCGACTGCTTGAACTCGATTGTCGCACCGGTCAACTTCGCAAGCTCCGCGGTGACGAGAACTTCATCATCGAGCTTCGCCGGCCGCAGGAAATCCACCGCGACGCTGACCACCACGAACTGCAATCCGCGCTCCGTTCTGAGCCTGGGTTGGTCCACGCCGAGGGCACGGAGCCACTCGCTGCGGCCGCGCTCGAGGAATTTGAGGTAATTCGCGTAATACACGACCCCGCCGGCATCGGTATCCTCCCAATACACTCGCACGCGGTGCTCATAGCGAGGCTTGTAGGAGAAGTCCGACCCTGGCGGCATCTAGGGCGGATCCCGGAACAGCGGCAGGCTCAGATCGCGCTCGATGCTCGGGGCCTTGAGCCCGAAGTGCAGATAAGCGTTGCGTGTCGCGACTCGACCCCGCGCCGTGCGCATCAGAAAGCCTTGCTGAATGAGAAACGGCTCGATCACATCCTCGATGGTGCCGCGCTCCTCGCTCATCGCGGCCGCGAGGCTGTCGACGCCCACGGGACCGCCCTCGAACTTCTCGATGACCGTCAACAGGAGCTTGCGGTCCAGCATGTCGAACCCCTGAGGATCGACCTCGAGCATATCGAGAGCGGCCAGCGCCACCTCGGCGCTGATGAGTCCGGCTGCCTTGACCTCAGCGAAATCGCGCACCCGGCGCAACAGCCGGTTGGCGATACGCGGCGTGCCCCGCGACCGCTCCGCGATGCGCACCGCCCCCTCGGGCAACAGATGGAGCTTCATGATCGAGGCGCTGCGCGCCACGATTTTGACCAGCTCCTCGGTGCTGTAGAACTCGAGCCGCTGCACGATGCCGAAGCGGTCCCTGAGCGGTGAGGTCAAAAGGCCTGCGCGCGTTGTCGCGCCCACCAGGGTAAAGGGCGGCAAATCGAGCTTGATGGAGCGCGCGCCCGGGCCCTCGCCGATCATGAGGTCGAGTTGCGAGTCCTCCATGGCCGGGTACAAGACCTCCTCCACCAGCGGGCTCAAGCGGTGGATCTCGTCGACGAACAACACGTCCCGCGGCTCTAGATTAGTGAGCAGCGCCGCGAGATCTCCCGCACGCTCCAGAACAGGCCCGGAGGTCTGGCGCAGATTGACCTTGAGCTCGTTCGCGATGATGTGCGCGAGGGTGGTCTTGCCGAGCCCCGGCGGCCCGAAGATGAGCACATGATCGAGCGCTTCGCCGCGCAACCGCGCGGCTTGGATGAAGATATCCATTTGCGCCGTCACTTTGGGTTGTCCCACGTACTCGGCGAGAGTTTTGGGACGCACCGCGCGCTCGATCACCTCTTCCTCGCCCTTGCCGGTCGAGCTGATGATGCGGTCCTGTTCGATGCTCATGAGCTAATCTTAAGGCTTGGCCGCCGCTTTGAGCGCGCGACGGATGATTTCGGTGGTCGACAAGCCCGGCTCGTCGGCCGCCTTCAGGAGGCGCGTCACCTCGGGAGGCTTGTAGCCGAGCGCCACCAGCGCGGCAAAGGCCTCGCCCTGCGGGCTCGCGGCCGCCGGACCCAAAGCGGCACCTTCGCGAGCGGATGGCGCCGCGAGCTTCTGTACGCTGTCTCGCATCTCGATGATCACCCGCTCCGCGGTCTTGCGGCCGATTCCGGGGATGCGCGTGAGCATGGCGATATCCTCGGCCTCGACGATGCGCAGGAAATCCTCCACGCTCGCGCCCGACAGGATGCCCAAAGCGATCTTCGGGCCCACACCCGACACCTTGAGAAGTCCCCGGAACAAGCGCCGCTCGCTCTCGGTACCGAACCCGAACAGCACATGTGCGTCCTCGCGAATCACCAGGTGCGTGTAAAGCGCGACGGGCTCCCCCGCCGCGGGTAACCCATAAAAGGTCGACATCGGCGCTTCGAGCTCGTAACCGACTCCATTCACGTCCACCATCAGGGATGGGGGGAGCTTCAGTGCGAGGCGCCCCTTCAGGAAGCCGATCATCCGCGCCTAGCCAGCTCGAGCGAGGCGCACACCCGTCCGCGCAGGGCGTGACAGACCGCGGCAGCAAGCGCGTCCGCCGCATCGGCAGCCACCGGACCGTCGAGACGCAGAATGCTCCGCATCATGAGCTGCACCTGGGCCTTCTCGGCGCCGCCGGTCCCGACCACCGCCAGCTTGATCTGACGCGTCGCGTATTCGAAGACTTCCGCGTTCGAGTCCGCGGCGCCGCAGATTGCCGCGCCGCGCGCCTGACCGAGTTTCAGCGCGCTGTCGACGTTGCGGTTGACGAACACACGCTCGATCGCGATCTGTTGCGGCCGGTACTCCGCGACGACGTTGCGCACGCAGCTGAAGATCTCCCAGAGTCTTGCCGCGAAGTCGCCCTGCGAGGTTCGGATCACCCCGCTCGCCACGTAGATCAGCCGCGGGCCGGCCACGTCGAGGACGCCGAAGCCGGTGCATTGCGACCCGGGGTCGATGCCGAGCACCCGGATCGTCATGGGAGTTGACATGGCCGGGTATGATACCGGCATTGGCCGGTTAAACCCACCGACCGCCGGCGCAAAAGGTAGATGGAAACCACCGCCCCCATCCGCACCGCGAGCTCCGCACTCGAATCTCGGATCGCCGCGCTGCTCGAGTTGAGTTTGTCGCCCGCGATCGATCTGCGACGCGGCGCCGCTCTCGAAGTGGCCGACATCGTGCGCACGCTCGACGCGGACGATGACGTCGTGCTCGCAACGCTCCTACAGCCACTGCTCGAAGCCGGGGCGATCGATCGCGAAGGGGCATCCACGCGCGTCGGCGCCGAAGCTACCCGGCTGGCGCGCGCCCTGACCGAGCTCGGCGAATTCGGCTTGCCGCCCGATTGGACACCGGAGCGGGGACTCGAGCCGGTGCAGGCGGAGGCGCTGCGCAAGATGCTGGTGGCCGTCGTCGGCGATGTGCGGCTGGTGGTGGTCAAGCTCGCGGAAGCATTACAGCGCATGCGCCGGGCGAAACGGCTCGACGGCGCCGATAAGCGCAAGCTCGCCACCGTGACGCGCGAGGTCTACGCCCCGCTCGCGAACCGCCTCGGCGTGTGGCAGGTCAAATGGGAGCTCGAGGATCTCGCGTTTCGCTACCTGCAGCCCGCCGAGTATCGATACATCGCCGGGGCGCTCAAGGTGCGCCGCACGGAGCGCGAGCATTACATCGAGGAGCTCAAGCGCCGGCTCGAGCGCGAGCTGCATGCCGCGGGCATCGTGGCACGGATCGATGGACGGCCGAAGCACATCTACAGCATCTGGCGCAAGATGCAGGCGAAAAAGCTCGCCTTCGAGGAGATCATGGATGTGCGCGCCGCGCGCGTGCTGGTCGACACGGTGGCCGAATGCTACGCGGCGCTCGGCATCGTGCATTCGCTGTGGCAATTCATTCCGGGCGAGTTCGACGATTACATCGCCACTCCGAAACACAATTTGTATCGCTCGATCCACACGGCCGTACTCGGCCCCGGAGGGCAGGCGGTCGAGATTCAAATCCGCACGCACGAAATGCATGCCCACTCGGAGCGCGGCGTGGCCGCTCACTGGCGCTACAAGGAGGGCGGCCGGAGCGATCAGGCGTACGAGCGCAAGATCAATCAGCTGCGTGCGCTCCTCACCCCCGAAGAGAAGGATACGACGCACGACTTTCTCGACCGCATGCGCGTGGAGCTCTTTCAGGACCGCGTCTATGTGCTCTCGCCCAAGGGGGAGATCGTCGATGTGCCGGTCGGCGGCACGCCCTTGGACTTCGCCTATCAGGTGCACACCGATCTCGGACACCGCACGCGCGGCGCCAAGGTGAACGGACGCATGGTGCCGCTCGACTATCGGCTGAAGAACAGCGAGACCGTCGAGATCATCGCCGGCAAAGCGGCGCACCCCTCGCGCGACTGGCTCGCGCCGCAGTTGGGCTTTCTCGCGAGTTCGCGACATCGCAACAAGGTCAGGGCGTGGTTTCGCAAACAAGAGGCGTCGCAGAACAAGATCGAGGGACGCACGATGCTGGACCGCGAGATCCAGCGGCTCGGCGTCAATACGCCCTCGATGCCGGAGCTTCTGGCCGAGCTCAAGCTCGAGAGCGCCGAGGATTTGCACGAGGCGCTGGGTTTGGGCGAGGTCAACACCACCCAGGTCGCAGCGGCCATCCAACGCCTCATCGCCCGTGCCGCACGCGTCGACGAGCCTGTAAAGACGCGGCCCGCCCCGCCGCGCGAGCCCGAGCTCGAGGTACAGGGCGTCGGGGATCTGCTCGCGACCTATGCCCGCTGCTGCAAGCCGGTCCCCCCCGAGGCGATCGTGGGTTACATCACCGTCGGACGAGGCGTTACCATCCACACGCAGTCCTGCTCGAATCTCGCCCGCCTCTCGGCAAAGGCGCCCGCGCGAATCTTGCCGGTCGGTTGGGGCACCGCGGACGCCGAGTTTGCCGTCGATCTCGAGGTCGAGGCGTTCGACCGCCGCGGACTGGTGCGCGATGTGAGCGCGGCGCTCGCGGACGAGAAGATCAGCATCCGCAGCATGACCACGACCACCGATGCGCGCGATCACCTCGCGCGCATGCAAATCGCGGTCGACATCACCGGCCTGCCGCAGCTCTCGCGCCTGCTCGCGCGCATCGCCCAGCTGCCGAACGTGGTGAGTGCGCGGCGCAAGAAATGAGCGCCGGCGCCCCCGCTGGATGCCGACGCCCCCGCTGGTGGCCTACACCCGGCTAGGTGCCGGCGCCCGTCTCCTTGCCGCTGCTGGTGCGACGGATGAATCCCGCCACGTTGTCGTGCAGCGCGCGGAGCGATGACTCCTTCGCATACACCATGTGCCCGGAATCGTAGAACTGATACTCGATGTTGCTTTGGAGCTTCAGCGGCATGGGCAGATGGTGCATCTCGTAGATACCCTGATAGAAAGGCGTCGCCAGATCGAAGTAACCTGCGTTCAACTGCACCTTCAGCGTTGGGTTGATCTTCATGGCATTCGCGAGATCAGGCAGCACGTTGGCAGCCATGCCGGAGCGAGCCGGCGGTGTCTGCCCGGGCTGCAGGTGGCTGAAATTCCAAGTTCCGTAGGTGCCGATGCTCGGCTTGAACGCCTCGTCGGGAGTCCAGTGCAGGTCCTTGCGCGCGTAGTCGTTGAAGGCCGAGACGTACGCCGAGCCCAGTGCGCTCGATTGCGGGTCGTAGTTCGCGCGCTGGCTCAAGGGATCGAGGTCGGGTCCGGAAAAGCGTGTATCGAGCCGGCCGGTGGTCATGTCCTCGGCCGATTGTAAAGTCTGCCGGAATTCCCCGCCGTCGATGCGCAGATCCGCCTTCAAAATGTACTCGACCGGCAGGCCCGTGTAGTCGTGCAGCTTCTGTGCGATCGCCGTGCGCTCCGCGGCCGGCAGATCCGATCCTGCCGCCAGCGCCCGCGCGTAATCGCCCATTGCAAATTGCTCGACCTCGGCGAGGAATGCAGGCAGATCCGGGTGATCGCCCGCGAGCTTGTGGTGATACCACGCAGTCGCCGCATAGGTCGGCAGCACCGTCTCGTAAGGCAGATCGATGCCGGGATTGTAGGTCGGCCGGTCCGGGCTCAGATCGAAGCTCAGGATCTGCGACAGCAAAATGACCCCGTTGAAGTCGACGCTCCGGTCGGCCTCGAGCTCGTTGATGAGCACCGCCGAGCGCGGTGTGCCGTAGCTCTCGCCGAACAGATATTTGGGCGAGTTCCAGCGCCCGTACTTCGTCAGGAACTGCGAAATGAACTCGGCGAACGCGTAGGCGTCCTGATCGACGCCGAAGAACGCCTTTTCCTTGTCTTTGCCCGCGATGCGGCTGAAGCCCGTTCCCGGCGCGTCGATGAACACCAGGTCGCTCACATCGAGCAGACTCGAGGCATTGTTCACGAGCGAATAAGGCGCCGACGGCGTGTGGCTGTCGGTCGTCGTCACGATGCGGCGCGGCCCGAATGCCCCCATGTGCAGCCACACGGTCGCGGAGCCCGGGCCGCCGTTATAGAGAAATGTCACGGGCCGCGACGGGCCGCCATTGTTCTTGAAATAGGCGACGTAGAACATCGAGGCTTCGGCGGTCGGATTTTTGCCCTCGCCCTCGCTTCCGGGCGGGGCGTCCTCTTTCTCCGACTTCGGATCACGCGGCACATCGTCCCAGCCTTTGGGATGCACGATCAACGTGCCCGCCACGGACTGGTAGGCGATCACCTGCCCGCCGACCGTGACGCTGCCCGAACCGCTCTTCGATTCGGACTTGAAAGGCTCGAATTTGCCGCCGGGCTTGGCACCCTCTGCCGGCGCATCTTTGTCCGGGGAGCTGGCCGACACCGGGGAAGCCGCGGACGCTTGAAGAGAAAAGAATGCCAGGGCGGCTGTACCGAGGAGCATGCCGTACCGGAGAGCCCTTGCCCGCGACTTGACCTGTGCCCCGTTCGCCTTCGACCGTTCGCCCGCTTTCCACCGACTCATTGAGGCCCCCTCTGTTTCGCAGGGCGCCAATTATAATGGGAAGGACGCGCTTTGGGTTGTCATGCAAAACCCTATTTTTCAGGACGAACGGCAGCTTGCACTCGTGAGCGACAGGCGCTGGTCGGCGATCGCGCAATGATTCGATGCCAGTCAGGATGAGGTCGATCCCTGCGAGAAAATCCATTCGATCATCGTGATCGCAAATCTGTCGGGCTACGCTGCGTGCAAACGGATACTCCTGCGGATCGAGCTGCGACCATGCGGTCGACAGCGCCTCCAGGTAGTCGGAGCGATCGAGGCCGCGCCTCCGGGCGAGCTGCCCGTTTGCCGCGTTTTGCCTGCTAACGCCGAGGATGTAAGACGCCGGTCATGATCGTCGGTGCCGGGCTCGGCGGCCTCACGCTTGCACGCGTCCTCCACCTTCACGGTATTGGAGCGATGGTCTACGAAGCGGAGGCCTCGGTGGATGCGCGAGCGCAGGGCGGCATGCTTGATATCCACGAAAATAACGGGCAGCTTGCGCTCAAGACAGCGGGACTCTTCGAGAAATTTCTCGAGATCATCCACCCCGGCGGTCAAGAAACGCGCGCGCTCGACAGGCACGGCAACATCTTGCTCGATGATCCCGACGACGGCACGGGCGGTCGACCTGAAGTAGCCCGCAGAGAACTACGGCGGATTTTGCTGGAATCACTGCCTGCAGGCACGGTCCGCTGGGGACGCAAACTCACGGCGGTGTCCCCCCTCGGCGCCGGGCGGCACGTCCTGACCTTCGCTGATGGCTCAGCCGTGACGAGCGACCTTCTCGTGGGCGCCGACGGCGCCTGGTCAAGGGTTCGTCCCCTTCTCTCTGAGGAGAAGCCCGCCTATGTCGGCATCACATTCATCGAGACTTACCTGTATGACAGCGATACCTATCACAAGGCGAGCGCCCAAGCGGTCGGCAGCGGCTCGCTGTTCGCGCTGGCGCCGGGGAAAGGCATCCAGGCGCACCGGGAGCCCAATGGAGCGCTGCATACCTACGTGGCGTTGAAGAAGCCGGAGGACTGGCTTGGTAACATTGATTTCTCCGACCCCGCGACTGCCTTGGCCCGCGTCGCGCAGGAGTTCGACGGCTGGGCACCGGAACTGACGGCGCTCATCACTGACGGTGAGACCGCCCCGGTAGTGCGCCCTATCTATGCGCTCCCGGTCGAACACCGATGGGACCGCATACCCGGCGTGACACTACTTGGAGATGCTGCGCATCTGATGGCGCCGTCGGGCGAAGGAGCCAACCTCGCAATGTACGACGGCGCGGAACTCGGTGAGGCCATTGCCGCCGACCCTGGTGAGGTTGAAGGCGCGCTTTTCGCGTACGAAGAGGCTCTCTTCCTCCGCAGCTCGTCCGAAGCCGCGGAGGCGAACCGGATCCTCGAGGTGTGCTTCGGGGATAACGCGCCTCAGAGCCTATTGGACTTTTTTGCCGACGCGCGGCTCAGCGGTTGATCGCGTCGATCGCGCGCTTATCCGCCGCCAGCGCGGCCTCGTGAACGGCCTCGGATAACGTCGGGTGTGCATGGATGGTGCGCTGGAGGTCTTCGGTGCTGGCCGAATATTCCATCGCCAGCACCGCTTCTGCGATGAGCTCACCCGCCATCGGTCCGACGATGTGCACACCGAGAATTTCGTCGTCGTCCGTTGCGGCCACGAGCTTCGCCATGCCCTGCGCCGCCTCCATCGCGCGCGCGCGTCCGCTCGCGGCGAAGGGAAACGAGCCGACCTTGTAGGGTCGTCCGCTCGCCTTGACCTGTTCCTCCGTGAGACCGACCCAGGCAATTTCCGGGGCGGTGTAGATCACGGAGGGGATGACCTTGTAATTCACCTCGCCGTAGCGGCCGGCGATGAGGTCGGCCACCATGATGCCCTCTTCCTTGCCCTTGTGAGCCAGCATCGGACCTCGAACCACATCGCCCACGGCCCAGACGTTGGCCGCGGCTGTGCGGCAGTGCTCGTCCACTTGAATGAAACCACGGGCATCGAGCTCGACGCCGGTTCCTTCGGCCAACAGATCCTGGGTGAACGGCCGCCGCCCCACGGCGACGATCAGCTTATCGACCTGCAGCGCATGCTCGCCCTGCGCATTCGAATAGACCACATCGACCGCAGAGCCGGAGACCGCGGCGCGGGTCACTTTCGCACCGAGCTTGATGTCGAGGCCTTGTTTCTTGAAGTGGCGCTGGGCTTCCCGGGCGATGGTCTGATCCACCATCGGCAACAGGTCCGGCAGGGCTTCCAGAATGGTCACCTCGCTCCCGAGCCGCGACCAGACGCTGCCGAGCTCGAGGCCGATGACACCGGCACCGATGACGCCGAGGCGCCGCGGCACCGCGTCGAACTCGAGGGCGTTCCAGGAATCGACGATGAATTTTCCATCGTGTGGAGCGGCGCTGAGACGGATGGGCGTCGAGCCCGATGCCAACACGACATGCTTCGCCTGCAAGGTCTTTTGCGAGCCGTCGGGCGCCGTCACCTGAACGTTGTTGCCCGGCAAAAGCCGCCCGTGGCCTTGCATGCCGACCGCGCCGGCGGCCTTCAACAGGGAGGCGATGCCGTTCGTCATGGTCTTGACGATCGTTGCGCGCCGCTTTTGCATCTGCGCGAGATCGAGCTTCACGTCGCCGATCTTGATGCCGTGCTGCGCGAACTCGTGTTTCGCACGATGATAGAGCTCGGTGGACTCGAGCAACGCCTTCGATGGAATGCACCCCGCGTTCAAGCAGGTGCCGCCGAAGGCATAAGTGCCGTCGGTGTTCTTCCACTCGTCTACGCAGGCGACGGTGAGCTTGTTTTGTCCCGCACGAATCGCCGCCGGATAGCCCGCGGGACCCGCTCCGATCACGATCACATCGTAGCTGTCGCTCATACGCCGAGCACCATGCGCGCCGGATCCTCGAGGCATTGCTTGACCGTGACCAGGAACTGCACTGCTTCGCGGCCGTCGATGATCCGGTGGTCGTAGGTGAGCGCGATGTACATCATGGGGCGGATCACGACCTGGCCGTCGACGGCGACCGGGCGCTCCTGAATCTTGTGCATACCGAGAATCGCGCTTTGCGGCGAATTCACGATGGGCGTCGACAGGAGCGAGCCGAACACTCCGCCGTTGGTGATGGTGAAGGTGCCGCCGGTGAGCTCCTCCATGGTGATGGTGCCCGCACGGGCGCGGCCCGCGAAATTGCCGATCGACTTCTCGATCTCGGCAAAGCTCAGTTGATCCGCGTCACGCAGGATCGGCACGATCAACCCCCGGTCGGTGGAGACGGCCACGCCGATGTCGAAATAATCGTGGTACACGATATCGTTGTTCTCGACCGAGGCATTCACCGCCGGAAACTTGCGCAGCGCCTCGACGCACGCCTTGGTGAAGAACGACATGAAGCCGAGCTTTACACCGTGCTGCTTCTCGAACGCCTCTTTGTAGCGCGCCCGTAGATCGTTCACCAGATGCAGATCGACTTCGTTGAAGGAGGTGAGCAGCGCTTGGGTCGCTTGCGCCTGTACCATGCGCTCGGCAATGCGCGCGCGCAGCCGGGTCATGGGCACGCGTTGCTCGGCGCGGCCGCCCTTGAGGGTCGGCTTCACTGCGGTCGCAGAGGGGAGCTCGCCTGCGCGAGGCTCCGCGGCGGGTGCCGGGGGCGGCAACGCCGCGGACTTGGGCGTAGGCGATGCATCCTTGGCCGCCGCGAGATGATTTACGACGTCGGATTTCGAGACGCGTCCGTCACGGCCGGAGCCGACCACGGACTTCGGATCGACCTTGTTTTCCTCGGCAACGCGCTTGGCGGCAGGGCTCAGTTTTCCGCCGGCCTCGGGCGCGGTGGACCCCGGTGCGGCGCCGGCCGGTGCGGCTGCGCGCACGGCATCCTGTGCCGGAGCGGCGGCTCCATCGGCCGCGGCCATGACGGCAGGCGCACTCGCGCCCGGTACCGTGGCAGACTCCTCGATCAGCGCGAGGAGCTGCCCGCTCGTCACGGTCGTGCCGTCCTTGAGCTTGATCTCCGAGATCACGCCGGCCACCGGCGCCGGCACTTCGAGGACGACCTTGTCGGTCTCCAGATCGACCAGATTCTCATCGCGCGCAACCGCTTCGCCCGGCTGCTTGTGCCATGAGACCAGCGTAGCGTCGGCGACCGATTCCGGCAGCTGCGGTACGCGCACTTCGATTGTCATGAGCCGGTCCTAGTTTGAGCTTCAGGGAGGCGCATTGTTTGGCGCGAGGTTTCTTCGGGCGGCAGTCCCTGGAGCGCTGCGGTGACGAGATTTTTCTGCTGTTGTTCGTGCAACACCGAGATGCCCGTGGCAGGCGCGGCGGCGCCCGCTCGACCCGCATACAGTAATTCGTCGCGCGGCCCTAAAGGCAATTGCAAGCGATGGCGGATCTGGTACCAGCTGCCCTGATTCTGCGGCTCCTCTTGGCACCAGACGATCTCGCGGGCGTTCGAGTATTTGCGCAAAACGGCCTCGTAGCCGTCCGATGGGAATGGATAGAGCTGTTCCAGCCGCACGATGGCAACCGTTTCGACCTTCGCCTCGCGGCGCGCCTTGAGCAAGTCGAAATAGACCTTGCCGCTGCACAGCACGATGCGTTTGACCGCCTCCGGCTTGATCTCGTCGATCTCGTCTATGACCGTATTGAAGCTGCCGCTCGCGAGTTCTTCCAGCCGCGATACCGACAAGGGATGCCGCAGCAGGCTCTTCGGGGTCATGATGATGAGCGGTTTGCGCAGCGGACGCAGCATTTGCCGGCGCAGCATGTGAAACATTTGCGCGGGCGTCGACGGCACGCACACCTGCATGTTGTATTCGGCGCAGAGCTGCAAGAAGCGCTCGAGCCGGGCGGAGGAATGCTCCGGACCCTGGCCCTCGTAGCCGTGCGGCAGGAATAACGTGAGGCCGGATAGCCTGCCCCACTTGGCCTCGCCCGAGCTGATGAACTGATCGATGATCACCTGCGCACCGTTCGCGAAGTCGCCGAACTGCCCCTCCCAGATGGTCAAGCAGTGCGGCTCGGTGGTCGAGAAGCCATACTCGAAGCCCATCACCGCTTCCTCGGACAGTACCGAGTCGGTGACGGTGAAAGTGGGCTGGCTGGTGGCCAAGTGCTGGAGCGGCACGTAGGTCTTACCCGTCGCCTGGTCGTGCAGCACCGCATGCCGATGGAAGAACGTGCCGCGGCCGCTGTCCTGACCCGTGAGACGGATCGGGTAGCCCTCCTTGATCAGGCTCGCATAGGCGAGCGTCTCCGCGCATCCCCAGTCGAGCGCCAGGTCGCCTGCGACCATGCGCTCACGCGCCTGCATGACGGCGAGCACGCGCGGCTGCAGGTTCCAATCGGCGGGATAGGTCGTGATGGCCTTGCCGAGGGCGCGCAGGCGGACCATTTCGACCGAGGTTCGTACCGGCTCGGACCAATCCGCCTCCAGGTATTTGCTCCAATCGACGGTGTACTTGTTGCCGATCAGGCCGAGGGCCGCCCGCGCCTGCGGCTTGCCTTCGTCGAGACCTGCGCGGTACTGATCGATCATGGCGGCCGCCTCGCCGGCGCTCAACACGCCCTCGGCGATGAGCTTCTCGGCATACAGCTGCCGCGCGGTGGGCTTCTTGCGAATCGCCTTGTACATGAGCGGTTGCGTCGCCGCCGGCTCGTCGGCCTCGTTATGGCCGTGGCGGCGATAGCACACCAGATCGATCACCACGTCCTTGTGAAACTTCACCCGGTATTCGAGCGCGAAGCGCGTGACGAAACACACCGCCTCCGGATCGTCCGCATTGACGTGCAGGATCGGCGCCTCGATCATTTTCGCCACGTCCGAGCAATAGAGCGTCGAGCGCGTGTCGCGTGGCTCGCTGGTGGTGAAGCCGACCTGATTGTTGATGATGATGTGGACGGATCCGCCGGTGTAGAAGCCGCGCGCCTGTGAGAGCTGCAGCGTCTCCATGATGACGCCCTGCCCGGCAAACGCGGCGTCGCCGTGGATCAGCACCGGCAGGACTTTGTCGCCCTTGGAGTCGCCGCGCCGGTCCTGCCGCGCCCGCACGGAGCCCTCGATCACGGGATCGACGACCTCGAGGTGCGACGGATTGAACGCAAGCGCCACATGTACGTTGCCCGTGGGCGTTTTCAAGTCGGCGGAGAAACCCTTGTGGTACTTCACGTCGCCCGAGCCGCGCAGCTTCTTGAGGTCGTACTGTCCCTCGAACTCGCTGAACAAATCCTTGGGCGACTTGCCGAGAAGATTGACCAGCACGTTGAGCCGGCCGCGATGCGCCATGCCGACGATGGTCTCCTCGATGCCGTCCTTGCCGGCTTCCTGCACCAGCTCATCGAGCAATGGAATGAGGCTGTCGCCTCCCTCCAGCGAGAATCGCTTCTGACCCACGTACTTCGTGTGCAGATAGCGCTCCAGTCCTTCGGCGGCCGTGAGCTGCCAGAGGATGTTCTTCTTTTCCGCCGCACTGAAATGGTGCTGCAGACGCTCGGACTGAAAATGGTCCTGCAGCCAGAGCCGCTCCTCGCCATTCGATACATGCGCGAATTCCGCACCGATCGTGTCGCTGTAGATGAATTGGAGCGCTGCGAGAATGTCCTTGAGCTTCATGCGCGCGGGGATGGCCGGCGTGCGGCTGCCGGTGACGAATTCGGTATCCATGTCGGCCGCCGTCAACCCGAAGAACGCGGGGTCGAGAATCGGAGGCTTCTCCCGCGGCGACAGATTGAGCGGATCCAAGTGCGCGATCAGGTGACCCCGATTCAAATGGACTTGAATGAGCCGCGAGACCGCCGCCTGTTTTGCGCTCGCCGCGCCGCTGTCCGCCGGAGGCGGCTGGCGATCGAGGCGTTCGACGGCGGTCCGCTCGATCGGGGCGCGCTGGCTCTCTGCGCGCGGACTCGTTGCGACTCGCGACAAGCGTTGCGGCTTCTCGGGCGCTCCGCCCACCTGCAGGCTCGCAAAGTACTTGGCCCAGCCCGAGTCGATCGACTTCGGGTCGGTAAGGTAGCGCTGGTAGAGCTCTTCGATGAAATCGGCGCTCGCACCGGCAAGAGCCGTGGTGGCCAGCTGATCGGCTAGGGATGCACTCATGTCAGAGGAAGAAAAACCTATCTGAATCAGGCGGATGCGGGAGGTAAATAAACACGCGGATAAGTGATTATTCTAGCTGAATACGACAGAATATGGAATGTGACCCAAGCCGCGGATTCCGCACGCGGCCAGAGTTCACGCGCGAGGTCGGGCTCGTCGTGCTAGTAGAAGCCCCGGTCCGGGAGCATGCGAAGCATGCTCAACTCGTGACCCACCAGCAACAGGTAGGTCAAGAGCACACCGTACAGCAACAACTCCACGCGGACCACGCGCATGAATCGATAGCGCGCCAGAAACACCATCAGCATGACGCAGCCGCCGGTCATCGCGATCTTCAGAACGGCGAACACGCCGATGTCATGGCCCATGACGGCCGCCATGACCGGGTTCACCTCGACCGCGCCGCCCGACATCAGCGTCACGGTAAGAAATGCGTCCACAACGCTTAAAATCAAGATGCCGACGGACACCGCCCACAGGTGGGCTCCGTGCCAATCGGTAGGCTGGAAACGCCCGTCGTCGGTGCGGCGTCCCAACTGGCGCCGGCGGGGCCGAATAGCGCCGTAGAGGAACGACCACCACAAGCGCTGCCGCCGCTCGGGCCGTGAGCGCCGCTCGGAGCCGCGTCCGACGTGGCCACTCCTTGCGGGGGACCAATTGTCTTGCGTCGGCGGCGTCGATGACATGGCACACTATCCCGAGATGGACGGCCCCTCGGCAAGCCCGATTGGCCATAATCCGGGCGCCGACGGGCATATTTTTTTTTGCTCCTAGACGGCGCTCACCATCTGCGCCATGAAGTCGCTCACCGGAAGCTGCGCGAGAGCCGCTCGGTCGACGAACATTTTCTTGATGGCCTCGGTTTGCTTGGCTGCGAAGTGCGCGGCGACGCTGGTCTCGAACTTCTTCACGAGCACCGGCATCCCCTCGGCGCGGCGCTTGCGGTGGCCGATGGGGAAATCGACTTGGATGCGGGGGCTGGACGACCCATCCTTGAAGAAAACCTGCACGGCATTGCCGATGTAACGCTTGTCGGCCGCGTAATATTCCTGGGTAAAGGTGGGATTTTCCCGGACTTGGGTCTTCGCCCGCAGGGCATCGACGCGGGGATCGTTGGCGATCTCGTCCTCGTAGTCCGCCGCCGTGAGCCTGCCGAAGATCAACGGGATGGCCACCATGTACTGGATGCAGTGATCGCGGTCCGCCGGGTTCGCGAGCGGTCCGGTCTTGTCGATGATGCGCACGCCGGGCTCCTGCGTTTCGATGACGATCCGCTCGATATCGGCAAGCTTCTCGTGGATCTGCGGATGCAGAGTCATCGCCGCCTCGACCGCGGTCTGGGCGTGAAATTCCGCCGGGAAGGAAATCTTGAAGAGCACGTTTTCCATCACGTAACTACCGAAGGCTTGCGGCTGGCTCAACGCTTTGGACTTGAACAAAACGTCCTGGAAGCCCCAGGTCTTGGCCGTCAGCGCGGAGGGATAGCCCATCTCGCCCTTGAGCGCGAACAGCGCATGGCGCACTGCTCGGCTGGTCGCATCGCCGGCCGCCCAGCTCTTGCGCGATCCGGTGTTCGGCGCGTGACGGTAGGTGCGCAGCGCGCCGCCGTCGATCCAGGCGTTCGAAACCGAGTTGATGATCTGATCGCGAGTGCCGCCGAGCATTGCCGTGACTACCGCGGTCGAGGCGACGCGAACGAGCAGCACATGGTCGAGCCCGACTCGGTTGAAGCTGTTCTCGAGAGCGAGCACACCTTGAATCTCGTGCGCCTTGATCATGCCGGTGAGCACGTCGCGCACCGTGACAGTCTTGCCGCTGCGCGAAAGATAATCGGCGACCGCCAGAATGCCGCCCAGATTATCCGACGGATGTCCCCACTCCGCGGCGAGCCAGGTGTCGTTGAAATCCAGCCAGCGGATCATCGCGCCGATGTTGAATGCGGCATTGATCGGGTCGAGTTCGTAGGAGGTGCCGGGAACGCGCGCCCCGCCCTTCAGCGTGGCGCCGGGCACCACCGGACCCATGAGCTTGGTGCACGCGGGATACTTGAGCGCCTGGAATCCGCAGGCGAGCGTATCCATGAGGCAATAGCCCGCGGTTTCGTAGGCAAGCTCGCTCTTGATCTCAAAAGATTCGGCGTAATCCGCAATCGCGGCCAGTAGCGAGTCGGGAGCGGGACGTTCTGCGGACTTGATATCGTGTGACATGTCTTTGGGTCTTCCGTTTATGGATGCTGTATCGCCGCAGCTCTAGCTGCGCTCGGCGAGCGGGACGAACGCGAGGTTCTCGGGTCCCGTGTAATTCGCGCTCGGCCGAATGATCTTGCCGTCGATGCGCTGCTCGATGATGTGCGCTGCCCAGCCCGATGTACGGCTGATGACGAATAACGGCGTGAACATCGCCGTCGGCACGCCCATGAGGTGATAGGAGACCGCCGAGAACCAATCGAGATTCGGAAACATGTTCTTTGCCGCCCTCATGACGGTCTCGATGCGCTCCGCCACCTCGAAATTCTTGGTATCGTTGGCCGCCTTCGCGAGGCTCCGCGACACTTCTTTGATCACTTCATTGCGGGGATCGGAAATCGTGTAAACGGGATGGCCGAAGCCGATGATCACCTCTTTCGCCGCCACGCGCCGCTTGATGTCCGCCTCCGCCTCGTCGGGCGTCGAATAGCGGCTTTGAATCTCGAACGCCACCTCGTTCGCGCCGCCGTGCTTCGGTCCGCGCAGCGCCCCGATGGCGCCGGTAATGCTCGAGTAGATGTCCGATCCCGTGCCCGCGATCACTCGAGCCGTGAACGTCGAGGCATTGAACTCGTGCTCGGCGTACAGGTTGAGCGAAGTGTGCATGGCGCGCACCCAATCGGCGGGCGGTTTCTTGCCGTGCAGGAGGTGCAGGAAGTGAGCGCCGATCGAATCATCGTCGGTCTGCACCTCGATGCGCCGGCCGCTGCGCGCATAATGATGCCAATAGCAAAGCATCGACCCTAAGCTCGCAAGCAAGCGATCCGCGATATCGCGCGCGCCCTCGACCGGATGCCCGGCGCCTTCCGGCGCGATGCAGCCGAGCACCGACACGCCCGTGCGCAGCACGTCCATCGGGTGGCTCGAGGCCGGCAGCTGCTCGAGCGCGGTCAACACCCCGCTCGGCAGGCCCCGCAGACCCTTGAGCTTCGCTTTGTAGGCGCCGAGCTCGCTGCGGTTCGGCAGTTTCTCGTGCACCAAGAGGTATGCGATCTCCTCGAATTCGCAAGTGGTTGCTATGTCGAGAATGTCGTACCCGCGGTAGTGGAGGTCGTTCCCCGTCGTACCCACGGTGCAGAGCGCCGTGTTGCCCGCGGTGACACCCGATAAGGCGACGGATTTTTTCGGTTTGAATCCGGCCGGCTGCGTTTCACTCATTTCTTTTTCCCCTCGGCAAACAATTCGTCAAGCTTCGCTTCGTACGCGTGATAGTCGAGATACTTGTACAGATCGGCGCGCGTTTGCATTCGATCCACGACGTTCCTCTGAGTTCCGTCGCGGCGGATCGCTTCGTATACCCCGAGTGCCGCCGCGTTCATGGCGCGGTAGGCCGAACAGCAATACAGTACAATGTCCACTCCCACCGAGCCGAGCTCCTCGCGCGTGAACAGCGGCGTCTGTCCGAATTCCGTGATGTTGGCGAGGATCGGCACCTTGACCGCGTCCTTGAAGCGGCGGTACATGGGAAGTTCGGTCATCGCTTCAGGAAAAATCATGTCCGCGCCCGCCTCGACGCACGCGATCGCACGCTCGATCGCCGCGTCGATCCCCTCGACCGCGAGCGCATCGGTGCGCGCCATGATCACGAAGCCGGGATCCGTGCGGGCATCGACGGCGCTTTTCACGCGATCGACCATCTCCTGCTTGGAGACGATTTCCTTCCCCGGCCGGTGACCGCAGCGCTTGGCTTGCACCTGGTCCTCGATGTGCAAGCCGGCCGCGCCGAACTTGATGAACGATTTGACGGTGCGCGCGATGTTGAAGGCCCCGCCCCAGCCGGTGTCGGCGTCCACCAGGAGCGGCAAGTCGCAGGCATCGGTGATACGGCGGATGTCGGTGAGCACATCGTCCATCGTGGAGACGCCCAAGTCCGGCACGCCCAGGGAATTCGCGGCGACGCCGCCGCCGGAGAGATAAAGCGCCTTGAATCCGACGGCAGCCGCCATACGCGCGGTGTAAGCCGTGATCGCGCCCACCGCTTGCAACGGCCGCTCCGATCGTAGCGCCGCGCGCAACCGCGCTCCGGGCGATGGGGCGGGAGTCGATGTGTCAACAGTAGCCATGCTGAGCCTTCCTCGAGAGTCAAACTATAGTGGTTTTAGCATTCGCGCCCGGGCGATGAACCCATTATCCCGGGCTTGCGCTATGTCAAGCGGCGCCGGCGGCGAGCGCCTTGCGCGCGGCCGTTCCGGGCTCCCGGCACTGAAAATCCCGAGGCGCTTCAGGGGTTGATTGTTGAGTGGTCGGAATCCGCATAAACTCGTGGCTAGTTTACGCGATGCGGACAGCCCAAGGGGAACTCTCATGACCGGCAAACCAGCGCTTGTGCCTGATCAGACAACGACCGTCAAAATGCTGCTTGACGGCAAGTTGATCGATTCGCAGACGAACGAATGGCACGACGTCGTGAACCCGGCGACGCAGCAGGTACTCGCGCAAGTGCCGTTCTCGACCGACGCCGAGCTCGAGGCCGCGGTGGCCTCCGCCAAGAAAGCGTTCAAGACCTGGAAGAGCACGCCGATCGCGGCCCGCGCGCGCGTCATGCTCAAACTCCAGGCGCTGGTGCGTGAGCACATGAGCCGCATCGCGCGCACCTTAAGCGCCGAACAGGGCAAGACGCTCGCCGATGCCGAGGGCGATGTCTTCCGCGGGCTCGAGGTGGTGGAGCATGCCTGCTCGATCGGCTCGCTGCAGCTCGGCGAATTCGCGGAAAACGTCGCCGGCGGCGTCGATACCTATACCCTGCGCCAGCCCATCGGCGTGGTGGTCGGCATCTCGCCGTTCAATTTTCCCGCGATGATTCCGCTGTGGATGTTTCCCATGGCCATCGTCTGCGGCAACACCTTCGTGCTGAAACCCTCCGAGCAGGATCCGATGACCCCCATGCTGCTCGCGGAGCTCGCCCTCGAGGCGGGCGTGCCGCCCGGCGTGCTCAATATCGTTCACGGCGGCAAACGTGCCGTCGACGCTCTGTGCTCGCACCCCGATGTGGCCGCCGTCTCGTTCGTGGGATCGACCGCGGTGGGCACGCACGTCTACAACCTGGCCTCGCAGCACGGTAAGCGGGTGCAATGCATGATGGGCGCGAAGAATCACGCCGTCGTGATGCCCGACGCGAGTAAGGAACAGAGCCTGAACGCCGTCGTCGGCGCGACGTTCGGCGCGGCCGGGCAGCGCTGCATGGCCACCTCCGTCACGGTGCTGGTCGGAGAGGCCCAGAAATGGATTCCGGATATCGTGGCCAAGGCGAAGTCGCTCAAGGTCAGCGCCGGCACCGAGAAGGGTGCGGATCTCGGACCGGTCATTTCGAAGAATGCAAAGAACCGTATTCTGGGACTCATCGACGACGGAGTGCAGGAGGGCGCAAAACTCGAGCTCGACGGCCGGAATGTGAAAGTCGCGGGCTACGAGAACGGCAACTTCATCGGGCCGACCGTATTCTCCGGCGTCAAGCCGGGCATGAAGATCTACACTACCGAAATCTTCGGACCGGTGATGACCATCGTCGGCGTCGACAGCCTGGATGAGGCGATCAAGCTCGTCAACGACAATCCCTTCGGCAACGGCACCGGGATTTTCACGCAAAGCGGCGCGGCGGCGCGCAAGTTCCAGTCGGAGATCGATGTCGGGCAGGTCGGCATCAACGTGCCCATTCCAGTGCCCGTGCCGTTCTTCAGCTTCACGGGATCGCGCGGCTCGAAGCTCGGCGATCTCGGGCCGTACGGCAAGCAGGCGGTGCAGTTCTATACGCAAACGAAAACCATCACCTCGCGTTGGTTCGACGACGCCGCCGTTTCCGGCGGAGTGAACACGACCATCAGCCTGAAGTGACGCGGAGCGATTCGGGACAAGCATGAACTTTCGACAAACTTTGGCGGTCGTCACCGGCGGCGCCTCCGGACTCGGCCGCGCCGTGGTCGAGCACATCGTGGCAGCCGGTGGACGCGCCGCGATTCTGGATCTGCAGGAAGAGGCGGGCCGGGCCGCCGCGCGGGAGATCGGCGTCACGTTTCATCCCTGCGACGTCGGCGTCGAAGCGCAGGTGCAAAGCGCCGTGGGCGCCGCGCACGCGGCGATGCAGGGACTCAATCTTCTGGTCAACTGCGCCGGCATCATCGGCGCCGGAAAACTCCTCGGCAAGACGGGCCCCATGTCGGGTGAGTTCTTCGAGAAAGTGGTGCGCGTCAATCTGATCGGCACCCTGCTCTGCGACAAGACCGCCGCTGCGCTCATGCGCGACAACGCGCCGAACGCGGACGGCGAGCGTGGGGTGTTGATTCACACGGCCTCGGTCGCGGCTTTCGAGGGCCAGATCGGACAAGTGGCGTACGCGGCTACCAAGGCGGGCATCGTCGGCATGACGCTGCCCATCGCGCGCGAGCTCGCGGCATTCGGCATCCGCTGCGTGTCCATCGCTCCCGGCATCTTCATGACGCCGATGCTGGCGGGACTTGCCGCGGACGTGCAGGCATCCCTCGGCGCACAAGTCCCCTTCCCGCCGCGCCTCGGCAGGCCCGAGGAATTTGCGCGGCTGGTGCAATCCGTCGTGGAAATTCCAACGCTCAACGGCGAAGTGATTCGCCTGGACGGCGCCATTCGCATGCAGCCGCGCTAAGGGCCGCTAGCTCACGGACGTTTGAGGCAGAGAGGCCCAGTGCCGCACCACCGCGTGAATGGCGCTCAAGCCGTCGGTCAGCGCCGCGGGGCCCGGCTGCAGAATCAGGGGCGACTTGATTTCGTGCAGCTCCCCGTCGCGGACCGCCGGAATGTCCCCCCAGCCCGGCCGCGAGACGACTCGCTCCGGACGAAAGCGCTTCCCGCACCAGGATCCCAGGATGATTTGCGGCGCGCGCCGCACCACCTCATTCGGATCCGCAAGGATCCGGTCCTTGCCGAGGGGGCACAGCGCCCGCTCAGGAAAAATGTCTTCGCCGCCCGCGATCGCGATGAGCTCGCTCACCCAGCGAATCGCCGTGATCATCGGCTCGTCCCACTCCTCGAAGTACACGCGCGGCCGGCTGCGCAGCGCTAAAGCCGCGGCGCGGACTTCCTCGATGTGCCGCTCGAGCTCGAGTGCGTAGCGCTCGGCACGCCCGGCAACGCCGATCAACGCACCCAGACGTCGCACGTACCCGAGGATTCCTGCCACCGAGCGATGATTGCTGATCCACACCTCGATGCCGGCCCGGATGAGCGCCTGGGCGATGTCCGCCTGCAGGTCGGAGAATCCGATGACGAAATCGGGCTCGAGCTCGAGGATCTTGTCCAGCTTGGCGCTGGTGAAAGCCGAGACCCGCGGCTTCTCGCGCCGCGCGCGCGCCGGCCGCACCGTGAATCCGGAAATACCGACGATGCGCCGCTCCTCGCCCAAGGCATAGAGCACTTCCGTGGGCTCCTCGGTCAGGCAGACGATTCGCTGCGGGGTGCTATCCACGGCGGATCACCGACGGCCGCTACAGCACGCCCTCGGCGAGCACCCCGGCAGAGCCTTCAGTGATCGCGTGGGCAAGTCCGGGCGCCTGCGAGAGCACGTGATCGGCATAGAAGCGCGCGGTTTCGATCTTGGCTCGATAAAACTCCGCGTCCATCGCGCCTTGCGCGGGCGGCGAGGCGAGACGATCGCGTGCCACCAACGCCGAGCGCAGCAGCTGCCAGCCTCCGGCGACCACGCCGAAAAGCTCAAGCAGCGGCACGGCGCCCGCGGATACACCGCGCATATCATTGCCGTAGTGTGAGACGACGTATTCGACGGCGGACTCGAGGGCATCGACGGCCGCGCCGAAGACGCGCGCCGGCGCGCCGAGGCTCGGCTCCTTGGCGACCGCCTGCCCGAGCTTGCGCATCTCCTCGATGAGGGCCTCGGCCGCACTGCCGCCGTCGCGCGCGATCTTGCGCCCGACGAGGTCGTTTGCCTGGATGCCCGTTGTCCCTTCATAGATCGGCGTAATACGCGCATCCCGATACAGCTGTGCGACCCCCGTTTCCTCGATGAACCCCATGCCGCCGTGAACCTGGATCGCAAGCGAAGTGAGCGCCACGGAGTTCTCGGTACACCATCCCTTGATGACGGGGATCATCAAATCCGCGAATGCCTGGTACCGGGCGCGTTCTTTAGCGTCCGGATGCACGCGAGCGGCATCGAGCGATACCGCCGATACGCTCGCGAGAGCACGCATCGCTTCGGTCTTGGATTTGATGAGCAGGAGCATGCGGCGGATGTCCGGATGTCGCGCGATCGGCACGCGGCCTTTCGTGCCGGGCTCCATGCCCTGAATGCGCTCGTTCGCGAACGCGAGGGCGGCTTGAAACGCGCGCTCCGACAACCCGATGCCCTCGAGTCCCACGGCGAATCGCGCGGCATTCATCATGATGAACATGTATTCGAGGCCGCGATTCTCCTCACCGATGAGCTCGCCGAAGGCGCCGTCTTGCTGCCCGTAGGCGAGCACGCAGGTGGGGCTCGCGTGGATGCCGAGCTTGTGCTCGACCGACAGGCAGCGCACATCGTTGCGCTCGCCGAGCGAACCGTCTGCATTGACGAGAAACTTGGGAACCACGAACAAAGACATGCCCTTCACGCCCTCCGGCGCCCCCGGGGTGCGCGCGAGCACCATATGAATGATGTTCTCGGTCAGATCGTGCTCGCCGTAGGTGATGAAGATCTTTTGGCCTTTGAGCTTGTAGCGGCCGCCGCCGATCGGCTCCGCCAGAGTGCGCACCGCCGCGAGATCCGACCCCGCCTGCGGCTCGGTGAGATTCATGGTGCCCGTCCATTCGCCGGACACCATCTTCGGCAGATACGTCTCCTTCAGGCGCTGCGATCCCTTCAGATCGATGGCTTCGATCGCGCCGCGCGTGAGCATCGGGCAGAGCGTGAATGCCATGTTGGCGCCGTTCCACATTTCCTCGACCAGGGCCGAGAGCGTGCGCGGGAGGTTTTGCCCGCCGAATTCGCGCGGACAGGCGAGCGCATTCCAGCCGCCCTCCACGTACTGGCCGTAAGCCTGCTTCCAGCCCGAAGCGGTGGCGACCTGCGTATCACTCCAGCGCACCCCTTCGCGATCGCCGATTCGATTGAGCGGCGACAGCACGCCACCGGCAAATTTAGCCGCCTCCTCGAGCACCGCCTCGCCCAACTCGAGCGTCGCATCCTCGAACCCGGGCAGCCGCGCAATGAGCGCGTGATCGACCAGCTCGCGCAAAACGAATTGCATATCCGCCAACGGCGCCTGATATTCTCGCATTGAATCGCCTCTTGCTTTTCTAGTCAGTAACTGTAGAAACCTTTTCCGCTCTTGCGGCCGAGCATGCCCGCCGAGACCATCTCGCGCAGCAGCGGAGCCGGCCGGTATTTCGGATCGCCGAAGTCCCGCTGGAACACCTCCATCACGGAAAGTAAGGTGTCGAGACCCACGAGGTCCGCGAGCGCCAACGGGCCGATCGGGTGGTTGCACCCGAGCCGCATGCCCTCGTCGATCTCCGCCGCGCTCGCAACGCCCTCCTGCAGCGTGAAAATCGCCTCATTGATCATCGGGACCAATATGCGATTGACCGCAAAGCCCGGCGAGTTCTTGACGTTGATCGCCGTCTTGCCGATGCGCCGGATGAAATCGGCGGCGGCGCCTTGAGTCGCATCGTTCGTGAGGAGCCCGCGAATCAGCTCGACGAGCCCCATGACCGGTACCGGATTGAAGAAATGCATACCGATGAACCGCTCGGGGCGCGAGGTGCCCGCCGCGAGCGCGGTGATCGAAATCGACGACGTATTCGTCGCGAGCACCGCCTGCGGAGCGATGATCTCGTCGGCCTGCTTCATGATCCGGCGCTTGATGTCGAGGTTCTCCGTGGCCGCCTCGATCACCAGATCCGCTTGGGCGAGATCCGCGTAATCCGTCGTTGCGCGAATACGGGCCCGAACCGCGGCCGCATCCTGCGCGGACAGCTTCTCCTTCTTCACCAACCGTTCCAGGCTCGCGCCGATGGCCGCGAACCCGCGATCGACCGCCGCCTGCGCGACGTCCACCATGATCACGGAAAGTCCCGCCGCGGCGCTCACCTGGGCAATGCCGTTGCCCATCGTTCCCGCGCCTATCACTCCGACCGTCGATATCTGCATGCTTGGCTCCGATTGAATGGCGGCTACATGTTGCGCCGGTAGCGGCCGCCGACTTCGTAAAGGGTCCCCGTAATCTGGCCGAGCGAGGCGCTGCGGACCGCGTCCATCAGCACCTCGAACGTATTGCCGTTCTCGATCACCGTACGCTTCAGGCGCTCGAGTGCCTGAGGCGCGTCGGCGGCGTTGCGAGCGTGGAAATCGCGCAAGCGCTCGAGCTGAGACTGCTTCTCCGCCTCGCTCGAGCGTGCGAGCTCGATGGTCTCGGGCACGGCGTCGCCGTGCGGGTTGCGGAACGTGTTCACGCCGATGATGGGATAGGAGCCGTCGTGCTTCTTGTGCTCGTAGAACAGGGACTCATCTTGAATTTTGCCGCGCTGGTAACCGGTCTCCATGGCGCCGAGCACGCCGCCGCGCGCCGCGATGGCGTCGAACTCCTTCAACACCGCCTCCTCCACCAGATCCGTCAGCTCATCGATGATGAAGCTTCCCTGATTGGGGTTCTCGTTGCGGGCGAGGCCCCACTCGCGGTTGATGATGAGCTGGATGGCCATGGCGCGGCGCACGCTCTCCTCGGTGGGCGTGGTGACCGCCTCGTCGTAGGCGTTGGTGTGCAAACTGTTGCAATTGTCGTAGATGGCGCAGAGCGCCTGCAGGGTCGTGCGGATGTCGTTGAAAGCCATTTCCTGGGCGTGCAGGGATCGGCCCGATGTCTGCACGTGGTATTTGAGCTTCTGGCTGCGCTCACCGGCGCCATAGCGGTTCTTCATCGCCACCGCCCAAATACGGCGCGCCACGCGGCCGATCACCGTGTACTCCGGATCCATGCCGTTCGAGAAGAAGAACGACAGATTCGAGGCGAAGTCATCGACGTGCATGCCGCGCGCGAGATACGACTCGACGAAGGTGAACCCGTTGGCGAGCGTGAACGCGAGTTGAGAGATCGGGTTCGCGCCCGCCTCGGCAATGTGGTAGCCCGAGATCGACACCGAATAGAAATTCTGCACCTTGTGGTGCACGAAATATTCCTGGATGTCGCCCATCATCTTGAGCGCGAACTCCGTGGAAAAGATGCAAGTGTTCTGTCCTTGATCCTCCTTCAGAATGTCGGCCTGCACGGTTCCCCGCACGCTCGACAGCGCCCATGCCTTGATCTTCTGCTGCTCGTCCGCGGTGGCATCACGCCCGTTCTGATCGCGAAACTTGTCGAGCTGCTGATCGATCGCCGTGTTCATGAACATGGCCAGAATGATCGGCGCCGGACCGTTGATGGTCATCGATACCGATGTGGCCGGCGCGCACAGATCGAACCCCGCGTAGAGCGCCTTCATGTCGTCGAGGGTCGCGATCGAGACACCCGAATTGCCCACCTTGCCGTAGATGTCCGGACGCGGATCCGGGTCCGAGCCGTAGAGCGTGACTGAATCGAATGCGGTCGAGAGCCGTTGCGCGGGCATGCCTTCCGACAGCCGTTTGAAGCGCTGGTTGGTGCGAAACGCATCGCCTTCGCCGGCGAACATGCGGGTCGGATCTTCCCCCTCGCGCTTGAACGCGAACACCCCCGCCGTGAACGGAAATGAGCCCGGCACGTTCTCCTTCATGAGAAAACGCAGAATCTCGCCTTCGTCGTCGTAACGGGGAAGCGCCACCTTCGCCACCTTGGTGCCCGACAGCGACTCTTGCCTGAGCTGCGTGCGAATCTCCTTGTCGCGGATCTTCACCACGTACTCGTCCTGGCCGTAGAGCTCGCGCGTTTTCGGCCACTGCTCGAGCAGCTTCGCGCTCGCGGAAGTCAGTTCCGCCGCCTTCGCCGCGATCAGCTCCTCGAAGTCCGAGGTCGTCTTGCCCGCCGCCTGGAACAGCGCGCGTGCGGTGCGCAGCGATTGGCGCTCGCGGGCGGCGCGGGCCTGCGCGGCGACCTGGCCGTGATAGTCCCTTACGGCCTGAGCGATCTCGGCGAGATAACGCACCCGCTCGGCCGGCACGATCGCCCGGCCGCGCGATGAGGCCTTCACGCGGACGGGCGGGAGCCGCGAGGCGCGCAGCTCGAGACCCTGCTCCCGAAGCTTCGGCACGATGGCCTGATAGAGCGCGGTCACGCCGTCGTCATTGAAGCGCGACGCCATGGTGCCGTAGACCGGCATGCTGTCGGGCGGCTGCTGAAAGAGGCTGCGGTTGCGCTGATACTGCTTGCGCACATCGCGCAGCGCATCCTCTGCTCCCTTGCGGTCGAATTTGTTGATGGCCACGAAATCGGCGAAATCGAGCATGTCGATTTTCTCGAGCTGCGAGGCCGCGCC
>Ga0302314_10002724_pt1 | contig 32754 bp, 13 predicted proteins | sample III_Palsa_N2_3_FD_200533 | JGI IMG/M metagenome (GOLD analysis project Ga0302314, IMG submission 200533) | Peat permafrost microbial communities from Stordalen Mire near Abisko, Sweden - III_Palsa_N2_3 | ecosystem: Environmental > Terrestrial > Soil > Palsa > Peat permafrost | place: Sweden...
CGGTGCTGGCCACGGCCGTCCAGGAGACCTTGGAGGACGCGGGGGTCGAGAAGACCGTCGTCGTCGGATCGCTGCGTCGGGATGACGGCGGCTTGGACCGCTTCCTGACCTCGCTGGCCGAGGCGTATGTACGCGGGGTCGAGGTCGATTGGGCAGGTGCGTTCAACGGTCTGACGCCCCGCCGCGTCGACCTGCCCACCTACGCCTTCCAGCGCAGCCGCTACTGGCTCGCGTCCGGCGGCGGCCCGAAGGCCGCGACTCAGGCGGCCGTCGACGCCCGGTTCTGGGAGACCGTGCAGGGCGAGGACCCGCACGGACTGGCGGCCACCCTGGGGATCGAGGACGAAGGGCTGCAGGACTCGCTGGTCGCCGTCCTGCCCGCGCTCTCGGCCTGGTGGGAGGGCCGGCGCGGCCGGTCGACCATCGACTCATGGCGTTACCGGGTGCGCTGGCGCAAGGCCGCCGAGCCCGCGTCCGCCGCCCTGTCCGGCGACTGGCTGTTGGTGGTCCCCGCCGACCAGGCCGAGGGCGAGCGGGCCGAGGCCCTGCGCAGCGCCCTCGCCGGGCGCGGAGCACATCCGCTGACGCTGGCCGTCGAAGCCGACGAAGCGGAGCGCTCCGTGCTCGCCGACCGCCTCAAGAGTCTGCTCGCCGCCCGGGAGCCCGCGGAGTCGATCGCAGGCGTCGTATCGCTGCTCGCCTTCGACGAACGCCCGCACCCGCGGCTGCCGGCCGTTCCCTGGGGCACCGCGGGCAGCCTCGTCCTGGTTCAGGCGCTCGACGACGTCGGTGTCCAAGCCCCGCAGTGGCTGCTCACTCAGGGTGCTGTGACGACCGGACCGGCCGACCCGGTCGTCCACCCAGGACAGGCCCGCGTCTGGGGCCTCGGCGGCATCGTCGCGGCGGAGAGCCCCCGTCAAATCAGCGGCCTGATCGACCTGCCCGCCGAGCCCGACGCGGCCGGTTGGGAGCGGGTCGCCGACGTGCTGGCCGCAGGCGGAGCCGAACGCGACGTCGCGGTGCGCGCTGGGGAGGTGCTCGGCCGCCGCCTGACCAGGGCGCCCTTCGACGAGCGTCCAACGATCGCCGCGTGGCAGCCGCGCGGTACGACGCTGATCACCGGCGGCACCGGCGCCCTCGGCACCCACCTGGCACGGTGGGTCGCCCGGCGCGGCGCGGAGCACGTCCTGCTGCTCAGCCGTCGGGGCGCGCAAGCGCCCGGCACGGCCGAACTCAAGGCCGAGCTCGAGCTTCTCGGTACAGCCGTGACATACGCAGCCTGCGATGTGGGCGACCGGGACGCACTCGCGGCCGTGCTGGCCGAAATCCCCGCGGAGTTCCCGCTCACCTCGGTCTTTCACACCGCGGCGATCCTGGACGACGCGCTGCTGCCCGGCCTGACGCTCGATCAGGTCGACCGGGTGGAGCGGGTCAAGGCGGCGGGCGCGCTCAACCTGCACGAGCTGACCCGAGACCTGGACCTGTCGGCGTTCGTCTTCTTCTCCTCGGCTTCCGGTACCTGCGGCATCCCGGGCCAGGGCAATTACGCGCCGGGCAACGCCTTCCTCGATGCTCTCGCGGCTTATCGCAAAGCCGACGGACTTGTCGCGACGACCGTCGGCTGGGGCCATTGGGCGGGCGGCGGCATCGCGGCGCCCGAGATCGAGACCCAGCTGGCCCGGCACGGTCTGACCGTGCTGCCGCACGACGTGGCCCTGACCGCCCTCGGCCAGATCCTCGACGGCGGCGAGAGCGGGCTGCTGGTGGTCGATCTGGACTGGGCGGTGGCGTTCCGCGACCGTCCGCATCCGCTGGTGGCCGAGCTTCTCCCGTCGCTCGCCGCGTCCCCGGCGAGCGACGGGACCGAGGCTGCTGCGGATGGCAGACCCGCCCTGGCCCGGCAGCTGGCGCAACTGCCGGAGACCGAGCGGCAGCGCACTCTCGTCCGGCTGGTACGAGCGCACGCCGCCGTGGTCCAGGGACACGCCTCTCCGGACGCGATCGACGTCGCCAAACGCTTCCGCGAACAGGGCGTGGATTCGCTGACCGCGGTGGAGTTGCGCAACCGGCTGAGCACCGAGACCGGCCTGCGGCTGCCCGCGACCCTCGTCTTCGACCACCCCACGCCCGTTGCGCTCGCGACCTACCTGGGCGGCCTGCTGGCGCCGCGGGCGGACACGTCGGCCGAGGCCGTGCTGGCCGAGATCGACCGGCTCGAAGCGATGCTCGGAACGCTCGCCGCCGCCCACGAGGAGCGGTCCGCGACCGCCTCGCGGCTGCGGGAACTGGCCGACCGGTGGGCGGTCGGCACCACGGCCGCCGATGACGGCGCCGACTCGGCCGCGCCCGCCGACTTCGCCGACGAGGTGTCGGCCGCCGACGACGACGAGCTCATCGCCTTCATCGGCAAGAACCTGGGGATCGAGTGACATGGCCGCGCACAGTGACCCTTTTGAAGACGACCACAGCCGAGATGACCAGCGACCTGAGGGCGAGGCGGGACGATGAGTGACGACCAGATCAGGCACCTGCTCAAGCGGATGACCGTCGAGCTGCACGAGACCCGCGAGCGGCTGCGCGAGGCGAAGCGGCCTGAGCCGATCGCGATCGTGGGCATGAGCTGCCGCTTCCCGGGCCGTGCCGACTCGCCGGAGGCCCTGTGGCGGCTGGTGGCCGACGGGGTGGACGCCGTCGCCGAGTTCCCCGCCGACCGTGACTGGAACACCGACGAGCTCTTCGACCCCGACCCCGACCGGCCGGGCACCTCCTATACCCGCAACGGCGCCTTCCTGCCGGACATCGCCGACTTCGACGCCGAACTGTTCGGGATATCGCCGAGGGAGGCGCTGGCGATGGACCCGCAGCAGCGGCTGCTGCTGGAGACCGCGTGGGAGCTGTTCGAGCGCGCGGGCATCGACCCGACGCCGTTGCGCGGCAGTCGCACCGGGGTCTTCGCCGGCATGAACGGGCAGGACTACCTGTCCCGGCTCAACGACATCCCGGATTCCGTGGACGGCTATCTGGGCAACGGCAACGCGGCCAGCGTCGCCTCGGGCCGGATCGCGTACTCCTTCGGTTTCGAGGGCCCGGCGGTCACGGTGGACACGGCCTGCTCGTCGTCGCTGGTGGCCCTGCACCTGGCCGCGCAGGCGCTGCGGTCCGGCGAGTGCGACCTGGCGCTGGCCGGCGGGGTGACCGTCATGTGCTCGCCGCTGCTGTTCACCGAGTTCTCCCGGCAGCGCGGGCTCTCCCTGGACGGCCGCTGCAAGTCGTTCGCCGCCGCGGCCGACGGCACCGGCTGGTCCGAGGGCGTCGGCCTGGTTCTGGTCGAGCGGCTGTCCGACGCGCGGCGGCTCGGGCACCAGGTGCTCGCGATCGTGCGTGGATCGGCGATCAACCAGGACGGCGCGTCCAACGGGCTGACCGCGCCGAGCGGCCCTTCGCAGCAGCGTGTCATTCAGCAGGCCCTGGCGAGCGCCGGTCTGACGCCCGGTCAGGTGGACGCGGTGGAAGCGCACGGCACCGGTACGACCTTGGGCGATCCGATCGAGGCGCAGGCGTTGCTGGCGGCCTACGGCCAGGGTCGGTCCGCGGACCGACCGCTGTGGCTGGGCTCGCTCAAGTCCAACATCGCGCACACCCAGGCGGCCGCGGGCATCGCGGGCGTCATCAAGATGGTCAAGGCCATCGAGCACGGCGTGCTGCCCAAGACCCTGCACGTGGACGAGCCGTCGCCGCACATCGACTGGACGGCGGGCGCGGTGCGGCTGCTGACCGAGAGCCGGGCGTGGCCGGAGACCGGTGAGCCGCGTCGTGCCGGAGTCTCCGCCTTCGGCGCGAGCGGCACGAACGCGCACGTGCTGCTGGAAGAGGCCCCTTCCCGGGACGCCGACCCCGCGCAACCGGCAGCCCCGTCGGTTGACGCCGAACCGGCGGACTCCCGCACGCTGTCGTGGCCCGTTTCCGGCCGGACCGAGGCCGCGCTGCGCGAGCAGGCCGCCCGACTCGCCGAGTACGTCGAAGCCCGCCCCGAGCTGGCTCCGAGGGATGTCGGCTATTCGCTTGCGCGCACCCGGGCGGCGCTGGAACAGCGCGCTGTGGTCGTCGCCGAGGGCCGGGACGGCCTGCTGGCCGGGCTCCGCGCGCTGGCCGAGGACCGTCCGGCAACCGGCGTCGTGCGCGAAGAAGTGGACGAGGGCGGCAGCCTCGCCTTCCTGTTCACTGGTCAGGGCAGTCAGCGGCCTGGCATGGGCAGGGAGTTGTCCGAGGCCTTCCCGGTGTTCGCCGAAGCTCTGGACGAGGTCGCCGCCCATTTCGACCCGCTGCTCGGCCGTTCTCTGCGTGAGCTGATCTTCGCGGGGCCGGATTCGCCCGAGGCCGCACTCCTAGACACTACCGAGTTCACCCAGCCGAGCCTGTTCGCCATCGAGGTCGCGCTGTTCCGGCTGTACGAGTCCTGGGGAGTGCACCCCGATTTCCTGGCGGGCCACTCGATCGGCGAGTTGGCGGCGGCGCACGTGGCGGGTGTGCTGTCTCTCGCGGACGCTGCGGTGTTGGTGGCGGCGCGTGGCCGGTTGATGCAGCAGCTTCCAGTGGGTGTCGGCGCGATGGCGGCGATTCAGGGCACTGAGCAGGAGGTGCTGCCGCTGCTGGAAGGCCGCGAGCGGCGCATTGCCATCGCGGCAGTCAATGGCCCTCGCTCCGTGGTGATCTCCGGCGACCTGGATGTCGTAGTCGAGATCGTCGAGCACTGGAAGGCGGGCGGCGGTAAGGCGAAGCGGCTGCGGGTGAGCCATGCGTTCCACTCGCCGCACATGGACGCGATGCTCAGCGAGTTCCGTGCGGTGTCCGAGGGGCTGACGTACGCGGCTCCACGCATTCCGATCGTCTCCGGCGTGACCGGCGCTCTGGCCACCGCCGCGGAACTGGCCAGTCCCGACTATTGGGTCCGGCACGTCCGAGAAGCGGTGCGGTTCGCGGACGGCGTGAACGAACTCGCCGCCGAGGGCGTCACCACCTTCCTGGAACTGGGCCCCGACGGCGTGCTGACGGCCATGGCGCAGGAGACCCTTGACATAGTCCGGCCGCAAGCCGAGCCCGCCTTCGCACCCGCCCTGCGCCGGGACCGCCCGGAGGCGGACAGCGCACTGGCCGCTCTCGGCGTGGCCCACGCCCGCGGCACGGCCGTGGACTGGGACGCGATCTTCGGCGGTCCGGTCGCGCCCCGGCGTGTCGAACTGCCCACGTATGCCTTCCAACGTCGCCGTTTCTGGCTGGAGGCGCCGGCTGCCGAGGCCGCGGACGCATCGGGCCTCGGCCTCGGAGAGCCCGCACACGCCCTGCTCGGCGCGGCGATCGTGCTCCCCGACGGGGACGGCGCGGTGCTCACCGGGCGGATCTCCCGGCGCTCGCACCCGTGGCTGGCCGACCACACCATCATGGGCACCGTGCTGGTACCCGGCACCGGGCTGGTCGAACTCGCGGTCCGTGCCGGTGACGAGGTCGGCTATGACACCGTCGACGAGCTGGTCATCGAGACCCCGCTTGCTCTGCCCGAGCTCGGCGGCGTGCAGCTGCGTGTCACCGTCGGCGGCGCCGACGAGGCCGCCCGACGCCCGGTCTCCGTTCACTCGCGGTCCGCCGACGCGGCAGCCGACGAGGAGTGGACTCGCAACGCGGTGGGCTTCCTACGCCGTGCCGACGCCGATTCTCCGCTGGAGCAGGACGCACTGCGCGTCTGGCCGCCCGAGGGCACGACCGCCGTGGACCTCGGTGACGCCTACGGCACCCTTGCTGACGCAGGCCTCGACTATGGCCCCGCCTTCCAGGGGCTGCGCGCCGCGTGGCGCCGGGACGGCGAGTTGTTCGCCGAGATCGCGCTGCCGCCGGAACAGCACGCCGACGCCGCCCGCTTCGGTGTGCATCCCGCGCTGCTGGACGCCGCCCTGCACCTGGCCGCGCTCGGCTCGCTGACCGGTGCGGGCGCCGAGCAGGCCGGGGGCCGCAACCGGCTGCCCTTCATCTGGAACGGCGTCCGGGTGCACGCGTCCGGCGCCGTCGCGCTGCGGGTCCGGCTGCGGATCGCCGAAGGTTCCGAGGAACTGTCGCTGCTGGCGGCCGATCCGACCGGGACCCCGGTGGTCTCCATCGGCACCCTGGTCTCCCGGCTGGTCTCGGCCGAGCAGGTCGCCGTCGCCGGTGCCGGCTCGCGCGACAGCCTCTTCCGGCCCGCCTGGACCGAGTTCCCGCTCGAACTTCCAGCCGACCGGAGCTTCGGCGACGACGACTCGCCGCACACCTTCGTCACCGCCGCCGAACTCGGCACTGCCGACCCCGACCCGGTCGCCGGCGCACGCGCGGCGACCCACGGCGCCCTCGCTCGCATTCAGGAATGGGTGCTCGCCGAGCAGCCCGCCGGGGCCCGACTCGTCGTCGTGACCGAAGGCGCGCTCGACACCGGGGACGCCGAAGACGAGCCTGCGACGGACCTCGCGCCTGCCCTGGCTGCCGCCGCGCTGCGCGGCCTCGTGCAGTCGGCGCAGAGCGAACATCCGGACCGCATCGTGCTGGTCGACCTTGACGGCAGCGCCGCGAGCAGGGACGCGCTGCCCGTTGCGGTGACGGCCGCGATCGAGGCCGGAGAGACGCGGATCGCGCTCCGGCATGGCGCAGCCCTGGTGCCCCGGCTGCAGCGGGCAACCCAGAACACGAGCGCATCCGAGGCGCCTGCGACCGACCTCGACCGTCCCTGGAACCCCGACGGCACCGTGCTGATCACCGGCGGGCTCGGTGTCCTCGGCGCGTTGCTGGCCCGGCATCTCGTGGGGCGGCACGGCGTCCGCCGGCTCGTGCTCCTCGGCCGCCGGGGCGAGCAGACCCCCGGCGCCGCCGAACTGCGCGCTGAGCTGACCGCGTCCGGCGCCGAGGTGGTGATCCACGCCGCCGACGTCGGAGACCGGGCGCAGTTGGCAGACGTCCTGGCCGCGATCCCCGCCGAGCACCCGCTCACCGCGATCGTGCACGCGGCCGGTGTGGTGGACGACGGGGTGATCGGTGCGCTCACCCCGGAACGGGTCGACGCGGTGCTGCGGCCCAAGCTCGACGCCGCCTGGCACCTGCACGAACTGACGGCAGATCAGGACCTTGCGGCCTTCGTGCTCTTCTCCTCGATCGCCGGCGTGCTCGGCGGTCCCGGACAGGCCTCGTACGCCGCCGCCAACACCTTCCTGGACGCCCTCGCCTCCCGGCGCCGCGACCTCGGCCTGCCGGCGACCTCGCTGGCCTGGGGCATGTGGGCGCAGACCAGCGGCCTGACCTCGCATCTGAGCGGGACCGACCGGGCCCGCGCGGCCCGCTTCGGCCTGCGCCCGCTGGCCTCCGCCGAAGGCCTGGCGCTGTTCGACGCGGCGCTCGGCCGGGACGAGCCGGTCCTCGTCACCTCCCCGCTTGACCTGGGCAGTCTGCGAGCCCGGGCCGCGACCCAGCCCGTGCCGCCGCTGCTGCGCGCCCTCGTGCAGACCGCCGCCGGGCGGCCGGCCCCGCGCGACTCGGTCGCCGCCGACTCCGGCCCGGCCCGCGGCCTGCTCGCGCTGCCCGAGGCCGATCGCGCGGCGGCCCTGCTCGACCTCGTGCGTACCGAGGCCGCCGGTGTGCTCGGTGCCTCAGTAGACGACGTCGGTCCCCGCCGGGCCTTCAGCGAACTCGGCGTGGACTCGCTGATCGCGATCGAACTGCGCAACCGGCTCAACGCGGTGACCGGTCTTCGGCTGCCCGCCACGCTCACCTTCGACCACCCGACGCCCGCGGCCGTCGCCGAGCACCTGCTCGCCGAACTCACCGGTCGGCAGGCCGCCGCACCCGCGGTCGTGGCCAGGACCACGCCCGCCGCGGCCGACGACGACCCGATCGCGATCGTCGGCATGGCGTGCCGCCTGCCCGGCGGTGTCAGGTCGCCGGACGAGCTCTGGCGACTGGTCGCCGACGGCCGGGACGCCGTCACGGGGTTCCCGACCGACCGGGGCTGGGACCTCGAGGAGCTGTTCGACCTCGACGCCGACCAGCCCGGCACCTCGTACACCCGGCACGGCGGCTTCCTGCACGAGGCGGCCGACTTCGACGCCGACTTCTTCGGCATCTCGCCCCGCGAGGCGCTGGCGACCGACCCGCAGCAGCGGCTGCTGCTGGAGACCGCGTGGGAGGTCTTCGAGCGCGCGGGCATCGACCCGGCCACGCTGCGCGGTAGCCGCACCGGAGTCTTCGCCGGGGTGATGTACCACGACTACGCCCCGCGCCTGCTCGAGGTGCCGCCGTCGCTGGAGGGCTACGTGGGCAACGGCAACGCGGGCAGCGTCGCCACCGGCCGCATCGCGTACTCGTTCGGGTTCGAGGGTCCTGCGGTGACGGTGGATACGGCGTGCTCGTCGTCGTTGGTGGCGTTGCATCTGGCGGTGCAGTCGTTGCGGTCCGGTGAGTCGGACCTCGCGCTGGCCGGCGGAGTCGCCGTGATGTCCTCGCCCGGTGCCTTCACCGAGTTCTCCCGGCAGCGTGGCCTCGCCCCCGACGGGCGCTGCAAGTCGTTCGCCGCCGCGGCCGACGGCGTGGCGTGGTCCGAGGGCGTCGGCCTGCTGCTCGTCGAGCGGTTGTCGGATGCCCGGCGGTTGGGCCACGAGGTGCTCGCAGTGGTGCGTGGTTCCGCGGTGAATCAGGACGGTGCGTCCAACGGATTGACGGCTCCCAACGGTCCTTCGCAGCAGCGGGTGATTCGGCAGGCGCTGGCGAATGCCGACCTGACGCCTGACCAGATCGATGTGGTGGAGGCGCACGGTACCGGTACGACGTTGGGTGATCCGATTGAGGCGCAGGCGTTGTTGGCGACGTACGGCCAGGATCGGCCCGCGGATCGGCCGTTGTGGTTGGGGTCGGTGAAGTCGAATATCGGGCATTCGCAGGCTGCTGCGGGTGTGGCCGGTGTGATCAAGATGGTGGAGGCGATCCGGCACGGCGTGCTGCCCAAGACGTTGCATGTCGACGAGCCGTCGCCGCACGTGGACTGGTCCTCGGGCGGGGTCCGGCTGCTGGAGGAGGCTGTCGCGTGGCCCGAGGCCGATCGGCCGCGCCGCGCCGCGATCTCGTCCTTCGGGGTCAGCGGGACCAATGCACATGTGGTCATCGAGCAGCCGCTGCCGCTGCCTGATGATCTCGACACGGCGGCAGAGCCTTCCGCCGCGCCGACGGATCCGATCGCGCTGCCGTGGGTGGTGTCGGGCAAGCCCGGAGGTGCGTTGCGCGGGCAGGCCGGGCGGTTGGCCGCAGTGCTGGAGGACGACGGTCGTGCGGCTCTTGCGGATGTGGCGTTCTCGCTGACGTCGACGAGGGCTGCGTTCTCCGAGCGTGCGGTGGTGGTTGCTGCCGATCGGGCGGGTGCGTTGGTTGGTCTGGACGCCGTGACCCGAGGCATCTCCGCTGCGGGTGTGGTGACTGGTTCGGCCGATGTCGATGGTCGTACGGCGTTTGTCTTCCCAGGTCAGGGTTCGCAGTGGGTGGGCATGGCGGTCGAACTGCTGGAGTCCTCGGCGGTGTTCGCTGAGGCTTTCGCTCGGTGCGAGGTGGCATTGCGACCGTGGGTGGATTGGTCGCTTTCCGAAGTGGTGCGTGGGCCGTCGTTGGATCGGGTCGACGTGGTGCAGCCTGCGTTGTGGGCAGTGCTGATTTCGCTCGCCGAACTGTGGCAGTCCTTTGGCGTCACCCCGGATGCGGTGGTAGGCCATTCGCAGGGGGAGATTGCGGCTGCTTATATCGCGGGCGGACTGTCACTTGAGGACGCGGCGCGCGTAGTGGCGTTGCGTAGTAAGGCGATCGTCGCTCTCGCGGGTACCGGTGGGATGGCGTCGATCGCTGAGCCGGTGGCGGCGGTGCAGGCGCGGATCGCCGAGCGTGGTTGGCAGGACGTTGTTTCGGTTGCTGCCGTCAACAGTCCCACCTCGGTGGTCGTGGCCGGTCAGGCGCAAGCTCTTGCCGATCTGGTCGCCGTCGCGAAGGCCGAGGATGTGCGTGCCCGGCTGATTCCGGTGGACTACGCCTCGCACTCGCTTCAGGTCGAAGCGATTGAACGTGAGTTGCTGGAGGCTCTGACCGGTATCGAGCCGCGTTCCGGCCGGATACCGATGCTCTCCACAGTCACTGGTGAGTGGATCGACACGGCCGCGCTCGATGCCACGTACTGGTACACCAACCTGCGCCAGACGGTCCGCTTCGAGGAGGCCACTCGCGCCCTTCTCAACGAAGGCTTCCGGGTCTTCGTCGAAGTCAGTCCGCACCCCGTGCTGGCCACGGCCGTCCAAGAGACTCTGGAGGACGCGGGCGGTCGCAAGACCGTTGTCGTCGGTTCGCTGCGTCGGGATGACGGAGGCTTGGACCGCTTCCTGGCCTCGTTGGCGGAGGCCTACGTGCGCGGGGTCGAGGTCGACTGGTCGGGCGCGTTCACCGGTCTGACGCCACGTCGCGTCGCGTTGCCCACCTACGCCTTCCAGCACCAGCGCTACTGGCTCGATGCGGCCCGCGGCCCGGGCGACGGTTCGATCAGGACGGCGTTCGTGGAACAGGTACGGGTCGAGACCGGGCCGCCGCTGATCGAGCGGCTGGCGGGGCTGGCGCAGGCCGAACGGCGGGAAGCAATCCTCGAATACGTCCGTTCGGAGGCCGCCGTGGTGCTCGGCCATGCCGGAGTCGGTACCGTCGGCCCGGAACGGGCGTTCCGCGACATGGGGATGGAGTCCCTGACAGCAGTCGAACTGCGCAACCGGCTGTCCGAGTCGACACGGCTGCAACTGCCCGCGACGCTCGTCTTCGACTACCCGTCGCCGGCCGCCATCGCCGAGTACCTGACCGCACAGCTGGCCTCGCAGTTCGCTTCGGCGGGGACGGCGGCCTCGGCAGGGTCCGCGGACTCGCCCGACATCCTCACAGCCCTCGAGCAGCTGGACTCCGCGCTCGGATCGGCCGGTGCGGACGACCCGGACCGCGCGGCGGCCGTCGGCCGGCTGCGGGCGCTCGCGGCCAAGTGGGCCGACGTGCAGTCGCCGGTGCTGCTGTCCGACGAGCTCGACTTCGAGACGGCGACCGACGAGGAGCTGTTCGCCCTCATGGACAGCAACGAAGACAACAGGCTCGACCTGATCTGACGCGCTAGACGACGTACCGCAGCCAGAGATACCCGGCCCGTACGCCGGACCCCCAGACGCGACGGCTCACGAGAGGGCACGCAACGACATGGCAGACGACCAGAAACTACGTGAGTACCTGAGGCGGGCGCTGTCCGATACCCGCCTGGCACAGAAGCGCCTGCAAGAGATAGAGGCCAAGGGCCGTGAACCTATTGCCGTCATCGGGATGGCCTGCCGCGCGCCGGGCGGGGTCGACTCTCCCGAAGGGCTGTGGGACCTGGTCGCCTCCGGCCTCGACGTCGTCGGCGACTTCCCGTCGGACCGCGGCTGGGACGTGGAAGGGCTCTACGACCCCGATCCGGACCACGCGGGCACGACGTACACGACGCGCGGCGGTTTTCTCGACCAGGCCGCGGAGTTCGACGCGGCGTTCTTCGGGATAAGCCCGCGCGAGGCGCTGGCGATGGACCCGCAGCAGCGGCTGCTGCTGGAGACCGCCTGGGAGGCCTTCGAGCGCGCGGGCATCGACCCGACCGCGCTCCGGCGCATCCGCACGGCGGTCTTCGCGGGGATCGCCGGGACCGACTATGCGCCCGCTCTACGCGACGTGCCCGAGGAGTTGGAGGGCTATCTCGGCTCCGGCACGCTCGCGAGCGTCGCATCGGGCCGCATCTCGTACACCTTCGGCTTCGAGGGTCCGGCGGTGACGGTCGATACCGCCTGCTCCTCGTCACTCGTGGCCCTGCACCTGGCCGCGCACTCGCTGCGCACCGGCGAATCCGACCTGGCGCTGGCCGGCGGCGTCACCGTGATGTCGACCCCGCAGGGATTCGTCGGGTTCTCCCGGCAGCGCGGGCTGTCGGTGGACGGCCGGTGCAAGGCGTTCGCGGGCGCGGCCGACGGCACCGGCTGGTCCGAGGGCGTCGGGCTGCTGCTCGTCGAGCGGCTCTCGGACGCCCGGCGGCTCGGCCACGAGGTGCTTGCGGTGGTGCGTGGGTCAGCGGTCAATCAGGACGGCGCGTCCAACGGCCTGACCGCGCCCAACGGCCCTTCCCAACAGCGCGTCATCCGCCAGGCGCTGGCCAACGCCGATCTGACGGCCTCCCAGGTGGACGCCGTCGAGGGCCACGGCACCGGCACGACGCTCGGCGACCCGATCGAGGCGCAGGCGCTGCTCGCCACCTACGGCCAGGACCGGCCCGCCGACCGGCCGCTGTGGCTCGGCTCGCTGAAGTCGAATATCAGCCACGCTCAGGGCGCGGCCGGCGTCCTCGGCGTCATCAAGACCGTGCAGGCGATCCGGCACGGCGTGCTGCCTAGGACCCTGCACGTGGACGAGCCCTCGCCGTTCGTCGACTGGGCTGCGGGTTCGGTGCGGCTGCTCACCGAGCAGCAGACGTGGCCGGAGACCGGACAGCCCCGCCGGGCCGGGATCTCCGCGTTCGGGGTCAGCGGCACCAACGCGCACGTGATCATCGAGCAGGCCCCGGCGCCCGAGCCGCAGGCCGACGGGGTCGACGGGGTCGACGAGAGCACCGACGCCGTCGCCGCCGCGGAATCGACCGTCGTGCCCTGGGTGCTCTCCGCCCGCTCGCCCGAAGCCTTGCGTCTGCAAGCCGCTCAGCTGGCGGACTTCGTGGATGCCCGCCCCGAGCTCTCGCCGGCCCGGATCGGTTCTGCACTGGTCCGGACACGCGCCGTTCTGGAGCACCGGGGCGTCGTCGTGGGCCGGGACCGCGAGGACCTGCTGTTCCGGCTGCGGGCGCTGGCCGACGGGCAGTCGGTGGCGGGTGTCGTCAGCGGTTCGCCGGACGACGCCGGTGAGCTGGCCTTCCTGTTCACCGGCCAGGGCAGCCAGCGGGCCGGCATGGGCAAGGAGCTCTACGCGACGTTCCCGGTCTTCGCCGAGGCGTTCGACGCCGTGGTCGCCGAGTTGGACCGGCGGCTCGCCGGTCAGGTGGACCGCTCCGTCCGCGAGGTCGTCTTCGCCGAGCAGGCACCGGAATCCGTGCAGGACTCGGCTCAGACCGACGGCGAGCCGCTGCTCGACCGCACCGTCTTCACCCAGACCGCGCTGTTCGCCCTCGAAGTCGCCCTCTACCGGCTGTACGAATCCTGGGGAGTTCGTCCAGACCGCCTGGCCGGTCATTCCATCGGCGAACTGACGGCGGCTCACGTCGCGGGCCTGTGGACGCTGGCCGACGCGGCAGCGGTCGTGGCCGCACGGGCCCGGCTGATGGAGGCGCTGCCCAGGGGCGGAGCCATGGTCGCGATCCAGGCGAGCGAGCAGGAAGTACTCGCCGCCTTCGACGGACTGACGGCCTTGGGACGCGGGGGCGAAGTCGGCATCGCCGCGGTCAACGGCCCGACTTCGGTTGTGGTCTCCGGTGATGAGACCGCGGCGCTCGAGGTCGCGGCCCAGTTCTCGCGGCAGGGCCGCAAGACCCGCCGGCTGCCGGTCTCGCACGCGTTCCACTCCGCTCGAATGGACCCGATCCTCGCTGAGTTCCGGTCGGTTGTGCAGGGCGTGGCCGCCGGAACGCCGCGTATCCCGATCGTCTCCAACCTGACCGGCCGCACGGCCACGGCCGCCGAGCTGGCCGACCCGGACTACTGGGTCCGGCACATCCGCGAGGCGGTGCGCTTCTCCGACGTGGTTGCGCGGTTGGCCGAGGCCGGGGTCGGCACGTACCTGGAACTCGGCCCCGACGGCGTGCTCACCGCCATGGCGCAGGAGACGCTGACCGCGGGCGGCGGCCACACCGGGCGCACACCGGCCCTCGCACCGGTTCTGCGCCGCGACCGCCCCGAGGCCGAGAGCGCGCTGACCGCGCTGAGCCTGTGGCACGCGCGCGGCGGCCGGGTCGATTGGGACACGGTGTTCACCGGCCCGACTCAGGGGCCGGTGGACCTGCCGACGTACGCCTTCGACCGGCAGCGCTACTGGCTGGAGCCGACCGTCTCCACGGACGCGCACGGGCTCGGCCTCACGCCCGCGGACCACCCGCTGCTCGCCGCCGCAGTCGCCCTGGCCGACGCCGAAGGCGTGCTGCTGACCGGTCGGCTCTCGCTGCGCTCGCATCCGTGGCTGGCCGACCACGCGGTCCTGGGCACGGTGATCGTGCCGGGCACCGGACTCGTCGAACTCGCCATCCGCGCGGGCGACGAGATCGGCGCCGACGTCCTGGACGAGCTCGTCGTGGAAACGCCGCTGGTGGTGCCGGAACGCGGCGGCGTGCACGTCCAGGTCGCGGTCGGCGGGATCGACGAAACCGGCCGCCGACCGGTGACGATCCACTCCCGACCCGAAGATGCGCCCGCCGACGCCGAGTGGACCCGGCACGCCGCCGGGACCCTGGGAGAGTCGAGCACCGGCCCGGAGTTCCCGGACGCCCCGTGGCCGCCGGTCGACGTCCCGGCCGTTGCCGTGGAAGGGGTCTACGACGCGCTGGCCGAGGCCGGGCTGACCTACGGACCGGCCTTCCAGGGGCTGCGCGCCGCCTGGCGGGACGGCGACGACGTCTACGCCGAGGTGGCGCTGCCGCCGGAGCAGCAGGCTGAGGCCGCCCGCTTCGGAGTGCACCCCGCGTTGCTGGACGCGGCCATGCACGTCTCGGCCTATCTCGGTCTCCGGGACACGCCGGAAGGAGCCAATCGGCTGCCGTTCGCCTACAGCGGAGTGCGGCTGCACGCGTCGGGCGCCGCGGTACTCCGTGTACGGGTCCTGATCGTCGGACCCGACGAAGTAAGCGTCCACGCGACCGACGAGACCGGAGCGCCGGTCATCTCAGTGGACTCGCTGCGTGCCCGGCTGATCTCCGCCGACCAGCTCACCGCGGCCCGGGCGTCCTATCACGACGCGCTGCTGCGGACCGAGTGGAGTGAACTGCCCGTCGATCCGGCCGCCGAGCAAGCCGGCCTGACGTTCTTCCGGCTGCCCGAGGCCGACGATGCCGAGGACGCGGTCACCGCCGCGCACCAGGCCACCCACGACGTCCTCGCCCGGCTCCAGTCGTGGCTCGCCGAGGCGGCGGCCGGTCAGCAGCGTCTCGTCGTCCTGACCCGGGACGCGGTGGCCGCCCGCGACGAGGACTCGCCGCGGCTTGCCGCTGCCCCGGTCTGGGGTCTGGTGCGTTCGGCGCAGGCCGAGCATCCGGACCGGATCGTGCTCGTCGACGTGGATGCCGACCCGGTCTCCGCGGACGCGGTGCCGGGCGCCGTGGCCGCGGCCGTGGCGGCGGGGGAGCCGCAAGTGGCGATCCGCGCGGGCGTGGCCCTGGTGCCCCGGCTGGCCCGGGTCGCCGCCACGGAGCAGGAAGACGAACCGTCCTCCGGGTGGGATCCCGAGGGCACCGTGCTGATCACCGGCGGCCTCGGCACCCTCGGCGGATTGCTCGCCCGGCACCTGGTCGCCGAGCGCGGCGTACGTCACCTCGTACTTCTCGGCCGCCGAGGTGGCCAGACTCCCGGTGCATCCGAGCTGCGGGGCGAACTCGAGGAGCTCGGCGCCCGGGTGGCGGTGGTCGCCGCGGACGCGGCCGACCGAGCGGCCCTGGCCGCGGTTCTCGCCGAGGTGCCTGCCGAACACCCGCTCACCGCGGTCGTGCACGCGGCGGGCACGGTGGACGACGGGGTGATCGGCTCGCTCACGGACGGCCGGTTGGACGCCGTGCTGCGGTCCAAGGCGGACGCCGCCTGGCATCTGCACGATCTGACGAAGGATCAGGACCTCGCCGCCTTCGTGCTCTTCTCGTCCATCGCGGGCCTGCAAGGCGGACCGGGTCAGGGCCCGTACGCCGCCGCCAACACCTTCCTTGACGCGCTCGCCGCCCACCGCCGCGCCCATGGTCTCGCGGCGGTCTCGCTCGCCTGGGGAACCTGGGCGAGCGGCAGCGACATCACCGCCCGGATCGACGCCGCGGGACGCGCCCGCTCGGCCCGCGGCGGCCTGCGCCCGCTGTCCACGGCCGAGGCGCTGGCCCTGTTCGACGCCGCCGGGCGGTTCGACGATGCGCTGCTCGTACCGGCCGCGCTGGACCTCGCCCGGTTGCGCTCGGCGCCCGACGGCGTGCCGTCGCTGCTGCGCGGCCTGGTCCGGCCGGTCCGGCGCACCGCGCGGACCGCGTCCACCGGTGCACCGACCCTGCCCGCGCAGCTCACCGGACGCGGCGCGACCGAGCGCGCGGAGCTCATCCTGGCGACCGTGCGCGCCGAGGCCGCGGCCGTCCTGGGCGCCGCGGCCGACGCGGTGGGCGCGCGCAGTGCGTTCAGCGACCTCGGCCTTGACTCGTTGACGGCGGTCGAGTTGCGCAACCGGCTCAACGCGATCACCGGTCTCTGGCTGCCCGCGACCCTCACCTTCGACCACCCGACCCCGGTGGACCTCGCCGCGTTCCTGGACCCGCTGATCGGTGCGGCCACCGAGCAGGGTGCCGTCGAAGCGCGGTCGGCGGCCACCGGGCCTGCCGGGCGCCCGCCGCAGGGCCCGCTCGCGACGCTCTACCGCGAACTGTGCGGCGCCGGGGCCTTCGCCGCGGCTTCCGAGCTGATCGGCGCCGCGTCGCACATCCGCCCGTCCTTCGGCGCGGACGTCAGCCGCGAGCACGTCCTCGAACCGCTCCGGCTGGCATCGGGGCCCGGGTTGCCGCTGGTCTGCTTCCCCTCGCTCAGCGCACTCTCCGGCCCGCACGAGTACGCCAGGCTCGGTCACGCCTTCCAGGACGAGCGCGACGTGTACGTCATCCCGTCTCCGGGATACGCGTCGCACGAGGCTCTGCCCGACACCGACGAGACCTACATCCGGATGCACGTGCAGACCGTGCGGCGGCTCATGGGGGACCGGCCGTACGCCGTGGTCGGCCGGTCCATGGGCGGCTGCGTCGCGCACGCCGTCGCCGCCGCATTGGAGGAGGAGGGCCAGGCCCCCGTCGGCGAGGTGCTCATCGACGCCTACACCCTGGACGCGCCCGTGCTGGAAGGCATGCGCGACTGGTGGCTCTCCTCGATGCTCACCGGGATGCTCGACCGGATCGAGCGCTACCAGCTGGTCTGGAGCGACACGAGCTTGAGCACGATGGGCGCCTACAACCGGATCTTCGCCGGTTGGCAGCCGAAGCCGGTCTCGGTGCCGACGCTCAAGGTCAGGGCCAATCTGCCGCTGCCCGGCACGATCATCGACCCGGAAGGCAAGGCGGACTGGCGCGTCTTCTGGCCGCTGCCGCACGACACGGCCGACGTGCCGGGCAACCACTTCACCGTGCTGGAGGAGGACGTCCAGCCGACTGTCGACGCGGTACGGCAGTGGGTTGACGCCCTGAGCTGACCGGTGAACGGCCCCACCCGAAGAACCCCACCCGAGGCCCCGTCAGGCGCGGCCTCGGACCCGAGAAAGAGCGGAGCACAGCACACCTCATGAACGGAGCGCAGCACATGATCAGGGCACGTATAGGGCAGGTGGCGGCATGACGGACGCGGCAGTCGTGGTCACCGGCGCGGCCTCGGGCATCGGCCGGGCGGCGGTCGAGCTCTTCGCCGAGCGCGGATTCGGCGTGGTCGCGGTCGACGTGGCCAAGGAGGGGCTCGCCGAGCTCGCCGGGATCGACTCGGTGGTCACCCTCGTCGGGGACGTGGCCTCGGACGAGGTGAACGACGCGGCCGTCGAGCTCGCGCTGACCACCTTCGGCCGGCTCGACGTGTCCGTGCTCAACGCCGGCATCGGCGGCGCGGGGCCGCTGGACAGCGAGGGCGCGCTCGACCGGTTGGAGCACATCCTGGCCGTCAACGTGCGCGGCGTCGCCTCGGGCATCCGAGCCGCGCTGCCGGCGTTCCGGGCCGCGGGCGGCGGCTCCGTGGTGGTCACCTCGTCCATCTCCGGACTGCGCGGCGACCCCGGCGTCTGGGCCTACAACGCCTCGAAGGCCGCGGTGATCAACCTCGTGCGCGGCCTGGCGCTGGACTACGCGGTGGAGAACATCAGGATCAACACCATCGCGCCCGGCGCGGCGCGGACCGGGATGACCGAGGGGCTGTTCACCGATCCGGCGATCGCCACCGCCCTGACCCGGCGGGTCCCGCTGCAGCGCTGGTCCACCCCGCGCGAGCAGGCCGAGGTCATCTGGTTCCTGGCCTCGCCCGCGGCCGCCTTCATCACCGGCGTGACCGTGCCCGTCGACGGCGGGCTCAGCGCCAGCGGCGGACTGCTGCCCCCGCCGACCTCTCCCGGCCAGCCGGGCGTACGCGCCGACGACTGACCTCCGACGCCGGCCGGATCCCGGCCTGACCCCGATCGATCAAGACACGCAAAGGATTTCCATCATGAGCTCGACGAGCACCAGCGGTACGCAGGAGCAGGACAACCAGACCGAGGCCGGCCGGCTCGAGGCGAACAAGGCGGTGGCCCGGCGGTACTTCGACGGTGTCGGCGGCCAGAACCTGGACGAGCTGTCCGAGTTCATCGCCGAGGACGCCGTCGACGAGACGCGCGCCGGCGACGGCCCGGGCAGCATCGAGGACTTCCGCGAGCACGCCCGCTGGCTGTGGGCCAACGTGGGCGACGCCAAGGCGATCGTCACCGACCTGCTCGCCGAGGGCGACCGGGTGGTGGCGTTCTGGCGGCTGGAGGGCGTGCACATCGGCGAGGTGTTCGGGGTCCCGGCGACCGGCCGGCACTTCAGCGGGATCAGCATCAGCACACTGACGATCCGGGGCGGCAAGGTGGTGCGCTACAGCGTGCTGCCCGACCGGCTCGGATTCGTCAGACAGCTCAGCGACAACCCCTCCTGAACCGCTCCCGTCCACCGCGGCTCCGCACTCCGGGCCCACCTCACACGCAGGGAAGCATCATGGTCAACAAGCTCTCCACGGCTGACATCGCGGACATCCACCGGACCCTCGCGTTGTTCGCGCACATCTTCGACAACCGCTTGGCCGGCGCCCTCGACCTGGTCTTCACCGAGGACGTCACCGTCGAGAACAGCCTCGGAGCGGGCTATTCGGTCAGCGGATTCGAGGAGTCCCGCGCCTTCCTGCGGCGGATGAACGAGGACACGGCCGACCACAACACGCTCAACCCGGTCATCCTCGTCGGCGAGGACGGCACGGTCCGGGTGCGCAGCCGCTATATCGCGGTGCTGCCGGACGGGAGCATCCACAACGGAGAGTACTTCGACATCCTCCGCTTCACGCCGAAGGGCTGGCGGATCAGCTATCGCATGTCCGCCCCGCGCTTTCCCCGGGTCCCGGCCGTGCAGTTGACCGAAGAGTTCCTCGAACCGTGGCGGCCGACCGCGGAGCGGCTGCCGGAGATCGTGCCCTAACGCCTCCCTCCATACATCTACTACTCGTCATAAGGAATCGGAGTTTCCCGCATGCCTTTGTCCAGACCCGTCCGCCTGATAACCGCGGCTCTCGCCCTGGCCACACTCACGCTCGCCGGATGCGCCTCGGGGACAACCGGCACGACCGCGGAGGCCGCCAAACCGGTCGCCGGCGGCTCGCTGACCTATGCCGTCAATACCGAACCCACCTGCTTCGACGCGCACATCAGCCCACAGGACATCACCGGCGAGATCGACCGCAACGTCGTCGACTCGCTCGTATCAGAGGACTCCTCGGGCATCTTCCACCCGTGGCTGGCCACCTCGTGGACCGTCGCCCCGAACCTGGAGAGCTACACCTTCCAGCTGCGCAAGGGCGTCACCTTCACCGACGGCACGCCCTTCAACGCCGCCGCGGTGAAGGCCAACTTCGACTCCATCGTCGCCCCGGCCACCCAGTCGCAGTACGCCTCCAGCCTGCTCGGCCCGTATACGGGCACGACCGTGATCAACAATTACGAGGTGAAGGTCAGCTTCTCCTCGCCCTTCGCGCCGTTCCTGCAGGCGGCCAGCACCGCCTACCTCGGCTTCTACTCGCCCAAGGCGCTGGCCGCGCACTCCGACAACCTGTGCGCGGGAGGTGCGTCGAGCGTCGGCACCGGCCCGTTCGTCTTCTCCAGCTACACCAAGGGCCAGAGCGCGGTGTTCACCAAGAACCCGAACTACGACTGGGGCCCCGCCAACGCGACGCACACCGGACCCGCTTATCTCAGCCAGCTGACGTTCCGGTTCCTGCCGGACAGCGCCACCCGTGTCGGCTCGCTCTCCAGCGGCCAGGCCCAGGTGATCCGCTCCGTCCCGGCCGCGCAGGTCAAGAGCCTGCAGGAAACCTCCGGGGTCACGGTGCAGGAGCTCGAACAGCCCGGCGGCGCATACAACCTCTGGCTCAACACCACCGTCGCGCCGCTGAACGATCAGAAGGTGCGTGAGGCGCTCCAGCGCGGCATCAACATCTCCGCGGACGTCAACGCCGTCTACTTCGGCGTCTACCAGCGCGCCTGGAGCCCGTTGACCCCCTCGACTCAGGGCTATGACGCCTCCCTCGCCAATACCTGGTCGTACGATCCGACGCTGTCCAACCAGCTGCTGGACGAGGCGGGCTGGACCGGGCGCAATGCGCAGGGCTACCGCACCAAGGACGGAAAGGTACTCAGCATCGAGTGGCCGCTGCTGCCCGCCGAGTACATCACCGACCAGCGCGACGTGCTCGGCCAGGCGATCCAGGCGGACCTGAGGAAGATCGGCGTCGAGATCACCCGCCCGCAGTACGACATCGGCACCTACCTCCAGCGGGCGTACGCCGGCAAGGAGGGCATCCTCGACTCCAGCTGGTCGCGTGACGAGCCGGACGTGCTGTGGCTGTTCTACAACTCCGCCAGCATCTCCGCCGGCGGCCAGAACGCCACCTTCTACAAGGATCCGACCCTTGACGCGCTGACCGACGCGGGCCGCGCGACCCTGAACAAGACCACCCGCGACCAAGACTACGACCAGGTGCAGCAGGACGTCATCAACCTGGCCACCACGATCCCGATCTACAACCCGGTCACGATCGTCGGATCGCAGAACTCCGTGCACGGGCTCACCTACGACCCCAACGACTGGGCGTTGTTCTACGGCGTCTGGCTGGCCCGATGACGGTGAACACCACCGTGCTCGGCGCGATCGCCCGGCGGTTGGCGGCGGCGCTGGCGGTGATGCTCGGCGCCGCCACCATCGCCTTCGGCGCGCTCCAACTGGTGCCCGGCGACCCGGTGCAGATCCTGCTCGGGCAGAACAACACCGCCTCGCCGGCCGTGCGCGCGCAGATCGCGGCGCGCTTCGGGCTCAACGAGTCCGTGCCGCTGCAGTATCTGCGCTACCTGGATCATCTGCTGCACGGCGATCTGGGCCAGTCCTATCAGTTGCAGCAGCCGGTCTCCGGGCTGATCTCGTCCCAGCTCTGGCCCACCGTGCAGCTGATGATCGGCGCGATGGTGGTGGCCGTCGTGCTCGCGGTGTTCTCCGCGCTGCTCACCGCGGGCCGTTGGCCCGTGCTGCGCGCCGTCTCCAGCGTCGGCGAACTGATCGCGGTCTCCAGCCCCTCCTACTGGGTGGGCATCATCCTGCTGACCGTGTTCTCCTTCCAGTTCCACGTGTTCCCGGTCGCGGGCGACCAGAACTTCGCCTCGCTGGTGCTGCCCGCGATCACCCTGGGCCTGCCGGTGGCCGGGCTGCTCGCCCAGGTGCTGCGCGAGGGCCTGGAGACCGCGCTGGGACAGCCGTTCGTGCTGACCGCCCGCGCCCGCGGCGTCGGCCAGAACGGGGTGCGGCTCAAACACGCGTTCCGGCACGCCGCGATCCCGCTGGTCACCCTCACCGGCTGGCTCACCGGGACGCTGCTGGGCGGCGCCGTGCTGGTGGAGAACATCTTCGGGCGCCCCGGCATCGGGGCGCTCACCCTCGAAGCGGTCACCAACAAGGACATGCCGGTGGTGATCGCGCTCGTGCTGCTCTCCGCCTTCTTCTTCGTCCTCATCTCGACCGTGGTGGACCTGCTGTACCTCATCATCGACCCACGACTTCGGACCGGTTGACGTCCTCCCCTGCCGACTAGGCAGGGGATTTCAACCCCAGGTTCCCTCGACTAGGAGGTATGGCTGTGTTGAGGTTCGCGGTTCGCCGGCCCCGGCAATCCGGTGCCTCCCCGCGCGATCACGGCCCGTCCGGCCGCGAGGTCCAGGATGTTGCGGGCCGCGTTCACGTCGGCGTTGGCGGTGTGCCCGCAGGCGCGGCACCGGGAAAGCGCTTGGCTCTCGCGCGAACTCCGGTCCACCTCCCCGCAGGTGTTGCACCGCACCGAGGTGTACTCGGCTGGAACGGTCATGACCCGGCCGGGGGCCTTCTCGCCGAGGCGCCGGGCGAGCAGTCCCCACGCGGAGGCCAGAATGCCGCGGTTAAGTCCGGCCTTCGCCCGCACGCTCCGGCCGGGGTTCTCAGCGGTACCGCGAGCGGAGCGGGTCATGGCCTTGACCGGCAGGGCCTCCAGCGCGATCAGGTCGAACTCGCGGGCCAGGCCGGTGCTGGTTTGCTCGGCCCAGTCTTTGCGCCGATCGACCTCCCGGGCATGCAGCCGGGCGATCTGGGTTTTGAGCTTGGCGCGCCGGTTCGAGCCCTTATGCGCCTTGGCGAGCTTGCGCTGCAACCGGGCCAGCCGCTCGGCCTCCTTCGGACGCAGCCCCGGCACCGACAGCAACTCTCCCGTGGACAGCGCCGCCGACACCGCCACACCCCGGTCCACCCCGACCTCAGCACCGGTGCCGGGCGCGGCGAGCGGCTCGGGCACGGCGGCGAACGCGACGAACCAACGCCCGGCCCGATCGCGGGTGATCCGGTACGACCTCGACTCAGGCGTCCGTCGGGACCAGCGGAAGCGGATCCACCCGGCCTTCGGCACCCAGACCCGCCCGACGTGCTTGCTGACGCGTTCGACCCGCTGGGCCTGCGCCCCGACGATCCGAAACCCCTCGTCGATCCCGGCCTTACGCCATCGCGGCATGCGATGAGTGCCGCGGAAGAAGTTCGCCATGGCCTGGGCGAAGTCGCGCAAAGCCTGCTGCTGCACCGTCTGCGACCCGGCAGCCAACCACCCGAACGCGGTCCGCGCCTCGGTCAATTGGCGGCACTGCCCGGCGAACCCCGGCACCGGCCCCTTGCGCGGCGTGTACATGTTCTGCTGCTCCACAGCCAGGTTCCACACGAACCGCGCATGCGCGCAGTGCGAGAGCAACACGCCCTCCTGCACGCTCGTCGGATAGAGCCGAAACCTGGACACAAGCCGACCGTATCGGCCACCACCGACAAAACCTCACCGGTCCGCCCAGCGGTGAACCGGTTATGCACACCCCACTACACAGGCAATTCAACTCTTCCTCGGTTCAAAGGCCGAGGCTTCCCCGGAGGCATCTCGTGAGTCAACCGCTTCCGCCCTCCGCGCCGGGCTCGGCAGCCCGGCGCGGGGGGCTTCGGCCCAGCGGGGAGGGCGGGCGATGAGCACGGTCGCTCCGCTGGCGCGGCCGGCCCTCGGGCCCCGCGCCCGCCGCCGCTCCCGACTGCGTCCCGCCGTGCTCGCCGCGGCACTGGTCCTGGTCCTGATCGTGCTGGTGGTCCTCGCGCCGGGCCTGTTCACCAGTCAGTCCCCGACCAACGTCCAGATCACCGACGTGCTCCAGTCGCCCAGCGCGGCGCACTGGTTCGGCACCGACCAACTCGGCCGGGACCTGTTCGCCCGGGTGCTCTACGGGGCCCGTCCGTCGGTGCTGGTCGGCGTCGGATCCACCGCGATCGCCCTGGCCGGGGGCACGGTCATGGGCCTGGCCGCGGCGTTGGGCGGCCGGTGGGGCGACTGGTTGGTGATGCGTCTCGCCGACATCCTGATGGGCCTGCCGCCCCTGCTGCTCGCGCTGCTGGCCGTGGTGATCCTCGGGACCGGCACGGTGAACCTCATGTTCGCCGTCGCCATCGCGTTCATCCCCGGCTACGCCAGGATCGTGCGCGCCGAGGCACTCGTCGTCACCCGCTCCGGGTACGTGGAGGCGGCGGTCGGCCTCGGTCTGCGCCGCAGGGTGCTGATCGCGCGGCACGTGCTGCCGAACGCGCTCGGCCCGCTGCTGGTGATCGGCACGGTCGGGGTGGGCATGGCGATGCTCTCCGCGTCCTCGCTGAGCTTCCTCGGCCTGGGCGTCCAGCCGCCCACCCCCGAGTGGGGCTCGCTGCTCTCCAGCGGACGCGACTTCTTCCAGAGCGCGTGGTGGCTCGGGGTCTTCCCCGGAGCGGCCGTGACGGTCTGCGTCATCGCTGTGAACGTCGTGGGCCGCTACGGCCAGGAACGGTTCACCAGAAGGACGGTCCGATGAGCACCACGAGCGGAATCGACACAGGCACCGCAGGATCGCCCGGCCCGGTCGCCACCCGTCGCGGCCCCGAGCCGGCCCTGGTCGTCGACGGCCTCGACGTCGTCTTCGACACCGCCGCCGGCCCGGTCCGCGCCGTGCGCGACGTCTCGTTCACCGTCGATGCCGGCGAGTGCCTGGCCATCGTCGGGGAGTCGGGCTCGGGCAAGAGCGTCACCGCCCGCACCCTGGTGGGACTGACCGGCAAGCGCTCGCGGGTGCTTGCGGACGAACTGTCCTTCCAGGGAACGGACCTGCGCACCCTCGGCGAATCCCAATGGCGCCGGATCCGCGGCCGGCGCATCGGCCTGGTGCTGCAGGATGCGCTGGTCTCGCTCGACCCGCTGCGGACGGTGGGTGCGGAGGTCGGTGAGGCGCTGCGCATCCACGATTCGGTCAGCCGCAGGGAGACCGCCGACCGGGTGCGGGAGCTGCTGGCGCAGGTCGGGATCCCCGACCCCGATCAGCGGGCGAAGAGCTACCCGCACCAACTGTCCGGCGGACTGCGTCAGCGTGCGCTGATCGCTTCGGCGCTTGCCGCCGGACCCGAGCTGTTGGTGGCCGACGAGCCGACGACGGCCCTGGATGTCACGGTGCAGGCGCAGGTGCTCGATCTGCTCGGGGAGCTCCGGGACGGCGGCACCTCGCTCCTGCTGATCAGCCACGACCTGGCCGTGGTCGGCCGGCTGGCGGACCGGATAGCGGTGATGCACGGCGGTCTGATCATCGAGCACGGCCCGGCGGCCACGGTGCTCGGCGACCCTCAGCACCCGTACACCCAAGCGCTGCTGGCGGCCGTGCCCGGCACCCACTCCAAGGGGACGCGGCTGTCCGCGGCCGGTCAGACAGGGCCGGCCGCCGGCCCGCTGGGCTGCCCTTACGCGGAACGCTGCCTGCGCGCGGACGACCGGTGCCGCGCCGAACTGCCGCCGCCCACGCGCTCCGAGGGGACCGGCGAGCCGCTGCGCGGGGCGCGCACACACGCGGTCGTGTGCTGGCATCCGGGCCCTTCGCCTCTTCCGGGAACGGCCGGTGCGGTGCCGGACATATCAGGGTTCGAATCTATGTCAGGGCCCGAATCCGTATCAGGGCCCGCACCTGACGCGGCGCGGCCCGGCATCGACACCGCGGCCTCGGCCCCGGCCGTCATCTCGGTCAGCGGCATCTCCAAGCGGTTCCGTTCACCCGGTGGCGGCCTGCGGGACGCCGTCGTCGACGTGTCCTTCGAACTCCGGCCGGGTGAGGCGCTGGGAGTGGTGGGGGAGTCGGGGTCCGGCAAGACCACGGTCGCGCGGATCGTGCTGGGCCTGGCCGAGCCGGATGCGGGAACCGTGCTGTTCGAGGGCGAGCCGTGGAGCGGAGCGAAGGAGCGGGACCGGCGGCTGCGGCGGCCGCGCATCCAGGCGATCTACCAGGATCCGCTCGGTTCCTTCGACCCGCGCTTCAACGTCGGACGGATCATCGGCGAGGCCGCGGCCGCGGGCAGCGCCGGACTGCGCCGCGGCGCGGTGCGGGAGCGGAGCGTCGCGCTGCTCGAACAGGTCGGCCTGCCCGCCGGCGTGCTCGCGCGCCGTCCGCTGGAACTGTCCGGCGGCCAGCGGCAGCGGGTGGCGATCGCCCGGGCCCTGGCCTCCCGGCCGGACGTGCTGGTCTGCGACGAGCCGGTGTCCTCGCTGGACGTCTCGATCCAGGCGCAGATCCTCGACCTGCTCGCCGACCTGCAGCGCGAGCTGGGCGTGGCCCTGTTGTTCATCTCGCACGACCTGGGGGTGATCCGGCACATCAGCGACCGGGTCATCGTGATGAAGGACGGCCGGATCGTGGAGAGCGGGATGGTCGAGGAGGTGTTCACGCATCCGGAGCAGCCGTACACCCGCGCGCTGCTCGCCGCGATCCCTCGGCCGGTGGCCGCCGAGCACCGCAGTTCGCCCCGGCGGCAGACGAGTCAGGACCAGGGCGAGGCGGCGGGCGCCTAGGGAGCGTCTTCAAAGGAGCGTCGCGGCCCCCGGCGATCCTTTGAAGACACGACCTAGGCGTGAGCCGCGCTGTCGGCACGCGGGGTGAAGGCCCGCAGGAAGGTCGCCACCCCCGTCGTCACCGCCCGATCGAGCTCGCTGTCCGCGATCGGGCGGGTGCCGAGCGCCGAGAGCGCCGGCAGGTCGCCGGAGATCAGCGCCATGAACTGCTGGGCGGCGGTGACCGGGTCGGCGATCTCGAGGTGGCCGGCGTTGGCCAGCCAGGCCAGCCGGGCGGCCAGCGCGTTGGTGACGTGGTCGGTGCTGCCGGCGCGGATCGTGTCGCACAGGTCAGGGAAGCGCGGGGCCTCGGCGTAGATGAGCCGCTGCAGTGCCCAGCCGCGCTCGCCGGCCTGGCACTCCAGCACCCGGTGCGCGATCGCGGCGAGCTGGCCCGGCAGGTCGGTCGCGTCGGTGGGAAAGGCGTCGAGCGCCTGCAGGATCTTCGTCCGGGACTGCTCGGCGGCCTCGATCATGACGATGCGGAACAGGTTCTCCTTGCCGCCGAGATGGTTGTAGATCGTCGGCTTCGCCACCCCGGCCTCGGCCGCGATGGCATCGATGCTGGCCAGGCCGTAGCCCTCGCGCACGAAGACGGACAGCGCGGCGTCCAGGATCGCCTGCCGCTTCTGCATCTGCCCGCGCGGGGTCTGCGCCGTCGTCTCCCGGGCCGCCGTCGCCGTCGCCCGCACACCACCATCAGCCATATTGCGATCTTACCTGGTGGATTGATAATTTGAACTCGCCAGTTTGAACTCATGAGTTCAAATTTCCAGAACCACTAGTTCGATGGAGCTGCCCATGTCCGACGCCGGCGCCCTCCCCTCCTCCGTCGACGAGGCCGCGGCCTCCGATAAAATCGACGGTCCACTGCTTCGGCTGACCGTCGTGCTGCTGATCGGCGGCATCATGGGCCTGCTGGACATGAGCATCGTCAACGTCGGCATCGAGACCCTCAGCCGCGACCTGCGCGCGCCGCTCAAGACCGTGGAGTGGGTGACCACCGCCTACCTGCTCGCGCTCTCGGCGGCGGTGCCGTTCGCCGGCTGGGCGCTCGACCGCTTCGGCGGCAGGCGGATCTGGCTGTCCGGACTCGCGGTGTTCATGGTCGGCTCGGCCCTGTGCGCCCTCGCCTGGAACGTCGACAGCCTGATCGCGTTCCGCGTCCTGCAGGGCGTCGGGGCCGGCCTGCTGGAACCGACCGTGCTGACCCTGCTCACCCGGGCCGCGGGGCCCGCCAGGGCCGGCAAGGCCATGGGCATCCTCGGCGTCTCGCTCACCCTCGGCCCGATCCTCGGCCCGGTGCTCGGCGGCGTCATCCTCGGCAACTTCGACTGGCGCTGGATGTTCCTGATCAACATCCCGGTCGGTCTGATCGCCCTCGTCCTGGCCCTGCGCGTGGTGCCGGCCGACCTGCCGGGCCAAGGCGCCCCGGCCAAACTCGACGCCGTGGGCATCGTGCTGCTGTGCCCCGCGTTCGTCGCCATCGTCTACGGTCTGTCGCAGGCATCTGACGGCACCGGATTCGGGGCGCCCCGGGTGATCGGCGGGCTCGTCGCCGGGGTGGTGCTGCTGGCGGTGTACGTGCTCTACGCGCTGCGGGCCTCCGCGCCGCTGCTCGACATCCGGCTCTTCACCAACCGGGGCGTGGCCGGCGGCGTGCTGGCCGTCTTCCTCAACGCGTTCCTGCTCTTCGCGCTGCTCCTGCTCATCCCGCTCTACTACCAACTGCTGCGCGGGCACGGGGTCATGGAGGCCGGCCTGCTGCTGGTGCCCCAGGGCTTCGGCGGCTGGGTGAGCATGCCGATCTCAGGGGTGCTCTACGACAAGATCGGCGCCCGCGTCATCATCCCGATCGGCGCGCTGTTCACCGTGCTCGGCCTGGCCGGCTTCGCCGTCTTCGGCGCGAACGCCAACCTCGGGCTGCTGATCCTCGCCTCCGTGGTGACCGGCTTCGGCCTCGGCGCGATCGCCGCCCCCGCGATGTCCTCCGCGTTCGGCTCGGTGCCCGCGGAGCTGGTGCCCAGCGCCACCGCCGCCGTCTACCTGGGCAACGAGATCGGCGGCTCCCTCGGCATCGCGGTCGCCACGCTGGTCTTCCAGAACCTCGGCCGCTCGCACTCCGTGGTCTCCTCCTTCCACGGCACCTTCGGCTACCTGATCCCGGTGGCGGTGCTCGTCGCGGCCGCCGGCCTCGTCGTGCCCCGGCTCAACGCCGCCCGCGCGGCCTCCGCCCAAGCCGCCGCCCCCGTCGAGCCCGCGCAGGTGTAGGTCCGGGCCGTTCGCCTGAACCGCTCCGGGTCCGGGGCACGTGCGTCTCGGACCCGGAATGACTCAGCCGCCTCACCCGCCGGCTTGATCAGGTCGTGATTCGAGCCGTCCTGCCGGATTCGGCGGTCAGCGGCGTAGTGCGCGGCGGGCGAGCCAGCGGCGTATTCGCACGTTCTTCAGCTCCTTGACGGAGCCCTGCCGGCGGGAGCATCGGGTGGGTCGGCGGAACTGAGTGCACGCTGGGTGACGACGACCGCCAAAGCGGTTCGTGAAGATACGCCGTGCTTGCGCATGGCTGAGTTGAGCTGCGCCGCGACCGTCTTGGGGGAGCGGGAGAGCGCGACGGCGATCTCCCGGTTCGACATGCCTCTGAGCAGGAACTGCACTACTTCCAGCTCTCTCGGGGACAGCTGGTCTCCGTAGCCGCGGCGGCCGGGCCTCCGGCGGGATCCGACGGCCACGCCTTCCTTGCGCAGCCGGTTGACGACGCGGTCGGCGTCTCGAGCGGCCCCGAGAGTTTCCAGAGCTTGCGCGATGCCGGCCAGCTGCTGGACCGGGGCTGAGCTGTGATCACCGGCCCTCAGCACGCACCATGCGTACCGCTCCTCGGCGAGTAGCGCTTCGTACGGCCGTGGAAGCTGCCGCCATGCCGCGGCGGCCGAGCGCCATGCGTCGGCCGCGCCGAGAGGATCCTGCTGGGCGTCGGCGAGCAGAGCCAGGCACGTCTTGAGTGCTGCCCGCGCCGAGGAGATGTCTCGACCCTTCAGGCCACGTTCGAAGCGGGCGGCCAATTCCCCGGCTTCGTGTTCTCGGCCGGCCAGCACCAGTGCCCGGACGCGCACCGGCATGGTCTCGCCCGCCCAGAGCCACATGCCCTTTCCGGCCACCACTTGCTCCGCCTCGTCGGTCAGCGCGAGTGCTTCCTCGACATCGCCGTGTGCGAGGCGGAGGCGGGCGAGTGCGGCAGCGGACTCCAGGGACATGTCCATGGCGCCGCGCCGCGCGGACTCGGCACGCACCTGTCGCAACGACTCCTCGGCGGCCGGATCGCCTCCCGAGGCCAGGCCGAGCAGCCCGATGACCAGCCGGGCGTCAAGCTGGATGAGCGGCTCCTGCTCCAGCAACGCCGACTCGGCCGCGCGGTCCGCGAGACGGTCCCATGCCCCGGTGAACCAGTCCAGGTGAATCCGCGTGACGTTCGCGAATTCCCGCAGCCTTTGATACCGGTGCCGTCCGGCCACGTCGGCGCTGGTGGTCAGCCGGTCCTGAGCTTCCGAGTACCGGCCCCACCGCATCGCGGAACTCCCGATGTTCAGCGAAGCGCGCGCGAAGACGAGTGCTTCGCGGTCGGCCAGCGCGTCTTCGGAAAACCGCTGGGCGAGCTCCCATCCCGACTCCTCGCCCAAGCCCAGCAGCGCGGTCATCCGGTCGATGAGCAGGTTCAGCCGATCGGTTTCCGGCATCGACGCCTGCGCCACGAGCGCGGAGCGCTCGAGCCAGCGCAGATGCTCCTCGGCCGGCCACAGAAGCCCGGAGGGCCCGCCCAGCATGATCATCGACTGCGCCTTCTCGAACGGGCTGCCGGCGAGATCCGGTATGGCCTGCTTCACCTGTTCGCTGCCGGCCTCCAGTTCGCCCGCGTGCATCAGCATCCTGCCGAGCTGCGCGCGGATAAGCGCCCGTTCGTGCAGGTCGAGCCGCTCGTCGTCCAGGACGTTGCGCAGCTTGCCGACGAGGTCGACACGACCGAGGTAGCCGGTGAACGCGAGCAGCGGCATCTTCTTGGCAACCCGCGCCACGTCTTCGGCCGGCAGCTCGGTGTCGGCGAGCAGATCGCTCAGGAAGGACACCGCGGTCGGATGGTCGCCGGAGGACAGGGCCAGATCAGCGGCCGACTCGGCGTACCGGCGCCAGTTTCGGGCATCGCGCGCCTTGCGGAAGTGGTGCGCCAGTCGGCCGACCGGAGCGTGCCGTGCGCCGGCCAGGGCCTCGCCGGCGCGGCGATGTGCGTCACGCCGGTCGGGACCGGGCGCCGCGTCGTACACGGCTCTTGCCGCCAGGACATGTCGGAACACGATCCGACCGGCCTCGTCTTCGATGAGAAGTCCGCTGCGCAAAGCGTCGCGGATCGCGAAGTCGGCTTCGGCGAGCGGCAGGGCGCTGACGGCGGACAGGATGAACTCGTCGGACGGATCGATCAGCACTGCGGCGGCGAGCAGGACGGACTGCGCCGCCTGGCCGAGCCGACGGACGCGCTCGGTCACCGAGTCGCGTATCGAGGGTGGTACGGAGATCTCATCAAGCGTCCTGCGGGTCCACGCGCCATCGCGCCGGATCAGGTCCGCACGATCGTGCAGCAGACGAACCGACTCTTCCAACGCCAGCGGCACACCTTCGGTGCGTTCGTGCAGGAAGGCTGCGAAGGCGGCGGACACGTACCCCCCGCCCAACATCGACGACACGAGATCCGCAGCATGCTGCGGGCCTAGGCCGCCCAGGGCTATGTGCGCCTGGCCGACTCCGACCTGCACGTGGGACGAAAGCCGCGGCAGCATGGAGTCGGTCGGCAGATCCTCGGGGCGGTAGGTGACGAGGAGGCTCACGCGCTGTGGCCGGCGTGAGGTGAGAAACAGCAGAAACTCCATGGTCGCCTCGTCCGCCCAATGGACGTCCTCGACGATCAACAGTTCGATGGCGAGTTTGTCGAGTAGCTCGGCCAGGGCGCGAAACAACCGGTGCCGTGCGGCGCCGGAGTCGGTCAGCGGCTCGGGCGCCGGCGGCAGTGAGTCCGCCCACTCGGGAAACAGCGGCCGCAGTGTTCCCGCGAGCGCACTGAGCCGGAGGCCGGCGATCTCGCTGCGGGCCTGCCGCGCCGCATCCACGATGGGGCCGAGGGTGAGTGGCTCGCGAAACGGCGGGCACACCGCTGTCAGTGGGCTGCGGCCGGGCCCGCCCGCCGTCTCAACCGCCTCGCGGACCAACCGGCTCTTTCCGATCCCGGCCTCGCCCTCCACGAGTATCACCGTCGGGGGCGTGCCCAGGGCGTCTGTCAATCGGGCCAGCTCGGCCGCGCGGCCGACGAATCGCGGGGGAGCGACGTGTGAAGCTTCCGCCACGTCGGCCCGTCCGCGCTGATCCATCCCGCAACCCTACTTGTGCTGTACAGACACCGGTGTGCCGCTCGTAGCCGTCGTCGCGTGTACTCACGAGAATTCGGGGTCGACCTCTGGAAGGCCTCGGTATGCCGCCAGGTAGTAAAGGGCACGGCTCCACTCCGTGCCAACCGGTTCAGAAAGCAAAGGGAGGTGAAAGAGCGTGTCGACTCCAGCAACAGGCCAACCTCACGTAACACCTTCTCATGACGCGTGTGAGCTTTCTTCCCCGAGTGCTCGCAAGGGCCCGATTGCCCAGACCGTTGAGCGTGTGAGCAGAGTCCTCGGCTCCGCATGTCGGCGCGAATGGGGCCCGGCTTCGCGTGCGCCTTGGGGGAGTGGGGCGGCGCGGTTCTGCAGATATTCGAATCCCGTATGGCGCGTCCGCGCTCGTGAGGATTGCCCCCGAACCGTTCGCGCGGGACGCGATCGGACGCCACGCGCCGTGAACGGACGATTTGTGCGAGCGGCGTGCGAGCGCACGTCCGGGATCGGTGCGGCACGGGGCGGCATCGGCCGCATGGCGGGGCTTGCGAAGCATGGATAGGATGGGACATAACGGCCGTGTGACAATAGTGTGATATGGCGCGTACGTGTTGGCGGCTGGCTGGGGGTCAGGGGGTCGCAGGTTCAAATCCTGTCAGCCCGACAGTGGAAAGTCCGGGTCACATACCGTGTGACCCGGACTTTCGTTGTTTCTGCGGTTGACATGCTGTCCGCTTTTCGGATGATCGTTCTCACGATGTGGATGTTGTGCGAGGCGTGTGCGAGCGGTCGTGCAAGATCAGTACGGGCGGGGTGTCGTAGAACCGTGATTCGTCCCGGGTTTCCCGCGATCCTCTGACGGT
>Ga0302314_10002726_pt1 | contig 32748 bp, 28 predicted proteins | sample III_Palsa_N2_3_FD_200533 | JGI IMG/M metagenome (GOLD analysis project Ga0302314, IMG submission 200533) | Peat permafrost microbial communities from Stordalen Mire near Abisko, Sweden - III_Palsa_N2_3 | ecosystem: Environmental > Terrestrial > Soil > Palsa > Peat permafrost | place: Sweden...
CTGCCGAGGGTCACCGGAACGTCCTGGTGCAGCAGCAACCTCTCGGCGGGGCGAAGTTCGAACGCGCCGAAAAGTAGCTTGTCGCCGGGCTTATGTTCGAACATCGAATTTACCCCGCATCCGCTCCCCCGTAAATTGCAAAGAAGATCAGCGGAAGCCTCGGCCTGCCCTACCATCATCGGAGGAAATCGGGGGAGACCGTCCCGGGCCCGAACTGCGCGGCCACGCATCCGCCAACCTCCGCCGCCATCTGCCGGGCCTCTCGCCGATCTGGCGATGGAAGGTGCGAGTCAGCCGGACTGGTCGGCGAAGCCCGCAAGAATCGCCACTTCGGCGAGCGGGAGCGGAGTGGTCGCCATCAGGTGTTTTGACTGCTCGATCCACCGCCCATTGAGCCAGCGACGCGTCGAGACGCCGCGGCTTGCTTTGAAGGCGTGCGAGAAATGGCAATCCGACAACCCACATCATGAGCAAATTTGGGCCGGAAACTTCCCGTCGAACGGCCCATCGTACGCCGTTGCCCAGGTTCTACAAGTCGGGCGCTGTTGAACCGCTGCCAGCCCGCTTGCCGCCTTTTGGCTTGAGCGGCGCGCCCTAGCGTTGCATCGACATGATCTTGTCCAACGGCGGCATATTGTGGTTCAGCGAGATCATGATGAACATCGTGCCCGCGATCAGCAGGAAGACGATCAATACGCCGAACGCGAGCGCGAGCACGTTGTTGGTGCTCTCCGGGCCCGTGGTGATGTGCAGGAAGAAGACGAGGTGCACGCCCATCTGGGCTACCGCCAGGGCGACAAGCGCCGCCGGCATCCCTGGCCCCCAGAGGAAGTGTCCAGCGGCGAAATAGAAGGAAGCCGCCGTGAGGCCGCCCGCGAGCGCGAGCCCAACGAGGTAGCCGCCTATCCCCTGGGCGACGCCGCTGCCGTCGAGCCGCTCGTCGCCGGGCGCGCTGTCGCCGTATTCGGGATGATCTTCGCGATGGAACTCGGTCATGGATAGACCCCGAGGAGGTAGACGACGGTAAAGACAGCCACCCAGATGATGTCGAGGGCGTGCCAGAACAGGCTGAAGCAGAGGATCCTGCGCAGGATCTCCGGCCGGAATCCCTTGGCGAACACCTGGGCGATCATGGTCAGCAGCCAGAGCAGGCCGACGCTGACGTGGACGCCGTGGCACCCGACAAGCGCGAAGAACGCGCTGAGGAAGGCGCTGCGCGACGGCCCATCGCCCGCCTGGATCAGCGAGACGAATTCCCGGACCTCGAGCGTGATGAACGCCGCGCTGAGCACGAATGTGATGGCCATCATCACGTAGAAGGCCGGCTTATTGCGAGCGCCGGTCGCGACGGAGGCCATGCCGCCGGTGAAGCTCGACAGCAGCAGGCAGGCGGTCTCCACCGCTACGTTCCGGAGGTCGAAGATATCCCGGCCGCTCGGCCCACCGTTCGTATTGCCGGCCAGCACCGCATAGCTGGCGAAGAATGCCGAGAACATGATGATGTCGCTGAGCAGGAAGATCCAGAAGCCGTAGGCGACGATCACCCGCTTGGCGGCCGGGCCGCCCGCTCCATGGCCCCGCGCCGGATTGTCGACGCGCGCGCGGCCGATCCGATAGGGGTCGAAAGGGACAGGCGTGTCGGTCGCGGTCACGGGAAGGTTCCTGGCTGAGACAGGGCGACGGTGCGGGCGGTCCGATTGGCGCGATCCGCGGCGGCGACCTCAGTGGCGGGGATCATGATCTCGGAGCGGTCGCGCCAGGCGAACACCACGAAGGTGGCGAACGCCCCCGCGAGGCCGACGAGCACCATCCACCAGATGTGCCAGATCATCGCGAAACCTATGAGGGTGGCGAAGAAGGCGCTGACGACGCCCGTCGGCGTGTTCCGCGGCATCTCGATGCCTTCATAGTGGGGCTCCGCCAGCAGCCCACCGCGCTCGAAGGCGGCTTGCTTCCTCGTCCAGTAGGGCTCCTCGCCACTGACGTCGGGCATGATGGCGAAGTTGAAGGCGGGCGGCGGCGAAGCGGTCGCCCACTCGAGCGAGCGTCCGTCCCAGGGGTCTCCCGTTAGATCGAGCAACCGCTGGCGGTGGCGGATCGAAACGACGAGCTGGACGACCTGGCACATTATGCCCGCCAGGATGATCGCCGCGCCCACGGCGGCGGCCAGCAGCCAGGGCCGCCATTCGGCGACATCGTAGTGCTGCATGCGCCGCGTCATGCCCAGGAAACCGAGGACGTACAGCGGCATGAAGGCGACGTAGAAGCCGATCAGCCAACACCAGAACGCCGCCTTCCCCCATCCCTCGTGGAGGCGAAAGCCGAACGCCTTGGGGAACCAGTAGGTGTAGCCGGCGAACGCCCCGAACAACACCCCGCCGATGATCACGTTGTGGAAGTGAGCGATCAGGAAGAGGCTGTTGTGGAGCACGAAGTCCGCCGGCGGCACGGCCATCAGGACGCCGGTCATCCCGCCGATCACGAAGGTGACCATGAAGCCGATCGACCACAGCACCGGCGAGGTGTAGCGGATGCGTCCGCCGAACAGGGTGAACAGCCAGTTGTACACCTTCACCCCCGTCGGCACGGCGATGATCATAGTCATGATGCCGAAGAAGGCATTGACGTCGCCCCCGGCCCCCATGGTGAAGAAGTGGTGCAGCCAGACCATGAAGGCGAGGATGCAGATGCCCATGGTGGCCAATACCATCGAGCGGTAGCCGAACAGCGGCTTGCCGGAGAACGTCGAGATGACTTCCGAGAACACCCCGAACGCCGGCAGGATCAGGATGTAGACCTCCGGGTGGCCCCACGCCCAGATCAGGTTCATGAACATCATCATGTTGCCGCCGGCGTCATTGGTGAAGAAATGGAAGCCGAGGTAACGATCGAGGATCAGCATCGCCGAGGTGGCGGTCAGGATGGGAAAGGCGGCGACGATCAGGAGATTGGAAGCCAGCGCGGTCCAGCAGAACATAGGCATGCGCAGATAGGTCATGCCCGGAGCGCGCATCTTCAGAATGGTGACGATCAGGTTTATGCCCGAGAGCAGCGTGCCCACGCCCGAGATCTGCAGCGCCCACAACCAGTAGTCGACGCCCACGCCGGGTGAGTATTGCAGCTCGGAGAGGGGGGGATAGGGCAGCCAGCCGGTCCGGGCGAACTCGCCGACGAAGAGCGAGATGTTGGTGAGCAGCACGCCCACCGCCGTCAGCCAGAAGCTGACCGAGTTCAACGTGGGGAAGGCGACGTCGCGCACGCCCAGCTGCAGCGGAACGACGAAGTTCATCAGGCCGATGACGAACGGCATGGCCACGAAGAAGATCATGATCGTGCCGTGGGCCGAGAAGATCTGGTCGTAGTGGTCCGGCGGGAGGTAGCCGGCGGAGTGGAAGGCCAGCGCCTGCTGCGAGCGCATCATGATCGCGTCGGCAAAGCCGCGCAGCAGCATCACCAGGGCCAGCAGGCAGTACATCACGCCAACCCGCTTGTGATCGACGCTGGTGATCCATTCACGCCACACGTAAGGCGCCCAGCCCTTGATGAAGACGAGCGCGACCAGGCCCAGGATGACGGCGACCATCACCAGCGACGTCACCAGCGGGATCGGTTCGTTGAGGGGCAGCGCGGCCCAACTGAGCTTGCCGAGCATTCTTAAGACCTCTGTCTGGGCTGGGCTGGCAGGGCGGGTGGAGCGGTCTCCGGCCCCGGCCCAGGAGCCACGCGCTGCTGAACGATGTGTTCGAACAGATCGGCGCCCACCGCGCTGTAGGTGAACGGCGCGACATTCGTGCTCTGCCTGGCGAGCGCGGCGTACGCCGGTTCGTCGAGTGGCGGCCCGCCGCTGCGCGTTCGATCGGCCCAGGCGGCGAACTCCCCGGCCGGCACGGCCCGCACGTCGAAATGCATGTCCGAGAAGCCGTCCCCGCTGAAGTGTGCGGAGCGGCCTGCATAGACGCCGGGATGGTCGGCCTGCAGGTACAGGTCGTCGGCCATGCCGTTCATGGTGTAGATCATCCCGCCCAGCGCCGGGACGAAGAAGGTGTTCATCACGCTGGCAGACGTCAGCTTGAAATGGATCGGCGTCCCCGCCGGCACGACCAGCTCATTGACGCTGGCGATCCCTTTGTCGGGGTAGATGAACAGCCATTTCCAATCCAGCGAGACGACCTGGACGTTCACCGCCGGCGTCGCGCTCTTCAATGGCTCGGCCGGATCCAGCTTGTGCGATCCGACCCATGTGAGGCCGCCGAGGAAGAGGACGACCAGGATCGGTATCGACCAGGTGACCATCTCGACCCGGCCGGAGTAGGCGAACGCCGGGCGATATCGCGCCCGCGTGTTCGAGGCCCGGTACCACCAGGCGAACAGCAGCGTCGCCAGGATGGTCGGCACGACGATCACCAGCATGATCGCCAGGGCGTTCAGAAGGACTGTCTTTTCTTGGGCGGCGATCGGCCCTTGCGGATTCATCAGCACCGAGCTGCACCCACCGAGCGCCAGCGCGGCCACGGCGCCGGCACAGAGGCTTATGTAGCGAACGGCCTGTTTCGGCCACGCGACGACGTGCGGCGACATTGAGTTCGACACGGGTGATCGTTCACCCCGCCTGTGTAGCCAAGTACAATGCCGGAGAATTGATCCGTTGACGCGCTGTGTCATGCCAATCATTCGCGCGGCGCCTGAGTATGGAGCCGCTGGGACGGCTCGACTGTTCGCGCGATCCGCGCCTCATGACCTGAGAGTTAGAGCGTCCGGCGTGGAAGCGTCTTGTATGCGGTTGACCCCCTTGGGGAGTTCTTGCGCACCTATCCCCCTCGAGAGCCTTTCACGCTTGCGCGCCAGGCGCCGCTCGCAACATGATCGCCACATTGGAACGGCGCTGGGTTGACCGGCCCGGCGGCCCGGCGCAAGCGCCACGGCCTGTGGATGTGGCCAGCAGCGGAAGGCGCTTAGGCGGTGCGATGGTGAGCTCCGCAATTATCGAGTCCCTCGGGCCGCCGGTCGCCCTTGGGTTGACGGTCGCCGCCTTGGCGATGGTCCGCAATCGCTCGACCAGGACGAGGCTGCTGGTCGAGGGCCTGCTGTTGCTGGCCCTGTGCGGATGCTTTGCCCTGTGGGCCTTTTCGCCGCTGCCCTCGAACGCCGATCTCGCCAGGCGCCGTGATGGCCTGTGGTTGCGGGCCCTCGCGGTCATCTGGTGGCTCGTCGGCGCGAGAGTCGTCGCTTCGGTGATGGTCCTCGCGCTGGGCGGGAATGCACGCGCGCGGCAAGCGCGTCTGCTTTCCGACCTGGTGGCTGGCGCGATCTATGTGACCGCCGGTCTTGTGGTCCTGAATTCGGTGCTCGGTCTGGAACTGAAGGGTCTGCTCGCCACCTCGGGCCTGATCGCGATTCTCCTGGGGCTCGCGTCCCAGAACACCCTTTCCGATGTCTTCTCGGGCATAGCGATAGGCCTGGACCACCCCTTCCATATCGGCGACCGGGTTTCGATCGGCGATCATGCCGAAGGCGTAATCGTACAGATGAACTGGAGAGCCATCCGCGTTCAGACCGATGGCGACGACATCGCGATGATCCCCAACAGCGTGGTCGCCAAGGGCCTGATCATCAACCGCAGCGTTCCCACGCCACGTCGCGCCGCATCCGCGGACATTCCGGTCACATCGTCGGCCCGCTCCGAAACCCTGATCGAGTTGATCCGCCAGGCGATCCTTCTCTCGCCGAAATTGCTGGCGCCGCCGGAACCGTCGGTGGCCCTCACGCGCCTGGGCGTCAATTCGAGCACTTTTGTCGTCAGCTATTTCGTTGCTTCGTCGGCGGACCTCGCGCAAGCCAAGGGCCAATTGCTGCGGCAAGTCCGCCGACTGTTCCGTCATGCGGGCATTGGAGCCGAGCCAGCGCCTACAACAGCGCAGCTGCTCTCGGGGCTCGCCCTCTTCGATGGGCTGGCCCAGGACCAGATCGTCCGGCTCGAGAGCCAGTTGATCCCCCGCCAACTCGAACCACAGTCCCCGCTATTCAAACAGGGCGACGTCGGCGCGTCGATCTTCATCGTCCGATCGGGCGTCCTCGAGGTTTTTCGGCGCGATGAGGTCGCGGTGAGGAGTTATGGCAGAGTAGGACCGGGCGAATACCTCGGCGAGGTGAGCATGATGATCGGCAAACCTCATCCAGTATCCGTTACCGCGTTGACTCCATGCACGGTGCTGGAACTGCCGCGATCGGTGTTGGAGGGCATGCTGAAAGCCGATGGGGCTTTGAGCGAAACTCTGGAACGCTCGGTTCGGCGAGGTCTCGATCTGCTTGACCGCGACGACGCGGCGCGAACCGCTCAGCCGCTCGACGACGGCGGGTCACTGCTCAGCCAGATCCGGCAGTTCCTCCGTCGGAGTCTCGCCCACTGAGGAGCGACTCAGTCGGATCATTGCGGCGCGGAGCCCAGCGCTCCGGTCACCAGCGCCAGCGTCGCGGCGGCCGTCAGGGCCGTGCTGTAGGCGTCTGTGGCGGCGTTCTTCGCTTGCAGCACCTGGATCTCGGCCGTGGTGACGTCGGTGATCGACCCAACCCCGTTGCGGTAGGCTCCAAATGCCCCGTCGAACGTGGTTTTCGCCGCGGTCGCCACCGCCTGGGAAGCGCTGTAGGCGGCAAGGCTGGTGCGCAGGCCATTGCCCGCGTGGACCACCTGCATCACGGCGTCCTGCCGCGTCCGCGCGAGCCTCTCCTGCGCGCTGTCCGCCTCGGCTCTGGCCTGGGCGAGCGCGGCGGCGCGGCTCCCGCCGTCGTACAACGGCACGGTCAGGCCGGCGAAGACCGTGCCGCCGAACCGCTCGCCACTGAGGTTGACCGTCGGCCCTTGCTGCCCGAAACCAGGCAACGCGGTCAGGTTGACCCGATCGGAGTTGTAGTCTCCGCTGGCCGCCACGAAGACCTTGGGCATGAATTCCGCCCGCGCGGCTCGGATCTTTGCCTGACTGGCCTTCTCGGCGGCATAGGCGCTGAGCACGTCGGGGCGACGCGACAGCGCCTGCGAGACGACCGTCTCGACTGGTTCATCCATAGCCGGCGACAGCACCCGCCCCGAGACGTCGGCGATCTTGATCGTGGCCAGGGGCGAGATCCCCATGGCGTCGAGCAGGGCGAGATAGGCGTCCTGCGCGCCGCCGCGCGCCTGCACCAGCGCCAGATTCGCCTGGGCGGTCGCCTGCCGGGCCTGGGCGACTTCGATCACGGTCCCCACGCCGTGCTTGTAGCGGTCTTCGGCGGCCGCCTGCACAGCCTGGGCGTCGGCGAATGACTGGGTGGCCGTCGCCACGCGCGCCTGCGCCGCGGCGTTGGCGTAGAAGGCCTGGGCGATGGCGTAGATCAACTCCTGATGCGCGGCGGTGAAGGCGATGTTGGACATCACCGACGCCTGCTTGGCCGCGTCGACGACCGCGGTCCGCTCGCCGAAATCGAACAGCAGCCATTGCAGCGAGACGGCGGAGATTACGCCTTCGCCCGAATTGTCGCCGTTGGCGCTGGATCCCAGCGCCGAGCTATTGCCGGTGCTGGAGCCGTAGACGCCCACGGTGCTGGCGGTGACCTTCGGCAGGTAGCTGCTCTTCGCGACCCCCGCAGCCAGTGCGGCGACGCGCGCATCGTTCCAGGCGATGCGGGTGGTTGGATTGCTCGACTCGGCGAGGTCGATAAGGTCGGCGAGGCCATAGACCTTCGCACTGTCCACGCTCGGCCCCGGGGGCGCCTGGGCCATCGCGGCGTTGGCGGGCAGGACATAGTCGCCCGCTGGGCTGGCAGTATTGCTCCTGACTCCGGCGACGATCTCGCCGCCGGCGGTGGTGGTCGGACTCCAGGGGCGATCGGGCCGCTCGGGGGCCATGTCCAGGGACGATATCGCGCAACCGCCCAGGCAGGCGGCCAGGAGGCAAACCGACAGCAGGCCCGAGGCCGGGGGGCCGTTAAGCGAACGCATGGTCGGCGGCTTCCTTCAGATCGGCGTCCTCGCCGATGGCCTGTTCGAGTTCGGCCAGACGGGCGGCGGCGGGGGCGGCGAATTCGAGTCGACGATCGGCGCCGAGAAACAGCGGGGCGGCCAGGTCGGCGGCCTCGCGCGCCATGGCGCGCCGACTCTCGAGCCAGGTGACGGGCGGCCGGATCTGCCGCGGCTCGAAGGCGATCAGGTGGAGGTCGCGTTCGAGGGCGCCGAAAGCGGTCAGGGACTGGACCGCCTGCGCGCGGCGGGCCTGGACGCCGGCGGCAGACGCCATGGCGCGCAGATCACCGATCAGCCCGCGCAGGCCAGGGTCGATGCGGCGCGCCAGACTCACCGGCCAGACCATCACGGACATCAGGTAGGAGACCAGGATGCCGATCAGGATGCCGATCACCCGGTCGCGCGCCGTGGCCATGTCGAAGGCCGGCGCCGATCCTTGCAGGATGCACAGGAAAAAGGCGAAGGCGGCCTGAAAGCCGGCGTAGGCGATCCTCTCGTCGCCGACCGCCACCCAGGCCGAAGCCAGGGCGCCGGCGAACACCAGCGCCATCAAGGCCCCGATGGAGGCGAGGTGCGGAACGACATAGACGATGGCGGCGATCCCGGCCGCCGCGCCGATCAGGGCGCCCAGGACCCGCAAGGTGCTCTTCTGGACGGTCTCGGCGGTGGTGGCGAGGCCGACGATGTAGCAGGTGATGAAACAGGTGTGTATCCCGGACCAGTCGAGCTGCGTGTAGAGCGCGTAGCAGAACAGGGCCGCCCCGGTGGTCTTCAGGGCGAACTGCACATGCTCGGGATTGGTGAAGGCGTCGGGCAGGAGGAAGCCGCCCGCCTTCGCCTCCGGCTTCGGCGCGGCTTCGCCCGCTTCCGGTTCCGCGAAGTCCGCCAAGGCCTGCCGCAGGTCCGCCAGCAGGGTCCGGCCCAGCTCGGGCAACGCCTCCTCACCCTCGAGCGGCGGCAGGGCGACTTCCAGCGGATAACCGCCCCGGCGCAGGATTTGCGCCATGTCGTCCAGCACCTCCGCGATGGTTTCCCGGGCCTCGATCGGCGGCCTCGCCTGCGGCTCGCGCGCGGCGAAATCGACCAGGATCTCAATCACGACGGTCGAATAGGTCGCCTGGCGCAGGGCGGCGATATCCTCCGGCCCGGTCGTCTTCTCGACGCCGGCCAGGCGGACCCAGGCGGGAGTTTCGCCGGCGCCTTCGTTCAGGAGCTCGGCCAGCGCTTCGCGGGCTTTCGGGTCCGACCCGCGCAGCACCGCCGCGCACACCGCCAGCCGGTGCGCCAGGGCCCGTTCCGCCAGGCGTCTCGGCGGTGGGGCCAGCAGCAGATTGACGATGATTGAAATGGCGGCGGGGGTGGCGACGAACAGCCACGCGTAGAGCAGGCCGCGGGTGGCGAGCTCGCCGCCCGGCACGAGACCCAGCTCATCCAGGCCGAAGCCGATGATCAGGGCGATGATCGCGCCGACCGGCCGAAGCTTGCTGGCCGAGGTCAGGAACAGCAGGCTGAAGGAGATCAGCGCAATGGCGACGACGCGCCATAGCGGCAGGTCCAGCACCGCCCGGCTCACCAGCATGACGAGGCCGATGATCAGGGTGATCAGGATCCCCAGGGCCAGGTTGGTGATCAGGCTGGTGGCGCGATCCGGCTTGTTGAGGAAGAACACGATATAGACCAGCAGGGCGGGATCGGGCAGCCTGTAGAACTCCGCCGCAAGGGCGGTGAGGGCGCAGATCAAGGCGAGGCGCGTGGCGAACTCCAGCCGGCCGGGGGCCGGCCCAAGCAGGCGCAGCACGCCTTTGCCCCAACGGGCGATGCTAGGTCCGGCAGGCGGCGCCATGCTTGATCTCAACGACGGCGCTGGCGCCCAGCCGCATCAGGTTTTGCGGCGGTGACATAAGCCTCAGCCGGACCGGAAAGCGCTGCGCCACGCGCACCCAGTTCAGCTGCCGCTCGACATAGGGAACCGACTTCGGAACATTCACCCGATCGGTGTCGAGGACGCCCGAGCCGATGCCCTGCACGACCGCCCTGATCGGCCGGCTGCGGTCGATCATCGAATAGACCGTGGCGCAGTCGCCCACGGCGATGGCTTTCAGGTCGTACTCGCGAAAGTTGGCCACGGCGAACCACTCGTCCGAGTTCACCAGGGTGAACAGCGATTGGGAGGGCGCGACGACCTCGCCGGTCGACACCGCCAGGCCGACGACGCGCCCGTCATGAGTGGCGAGCACGGTAGTGTCGTCAAGGGCCCTCTTGGCGACCGCCAGCGCGACTTTGCGGGCTTCCACTGTCGCCGTGGCCCCGGCGTCGGTGTCGACGGCCCTCGTGGCGGCCTTCTGCTGTTCCCGGGCCTGCGTGAGCGATGTCGCCGCATCGTGTTGAGCGGTCTCCGCCTGGTCGAGCTGTTGGGCCGGGACATAGCCTTCCGCCACCAGCGGACGCAGCCGCTCGGCTGTCCGCGTGGCCAGCTCCAGGTTCGCCTCGGCGCGCCTGATCTGGTCGCTGGCGACGACCGCCGTCGAGCGTTGGGTGGAGAGGACGCGCTCCTGCGTCCCAAGCTCCGCCCTGGCGAGATCGAGGTCGGCCTGGGTCTGGGCCACCGTTAGCTGGTAAGGGGTGGGGTCGATCTGGAACAGCAGGGCGCCCTTGGCGACCTGCATGTTCTCGGCCACCGGAATGTCGATGATCTTGCCGCCCACCGGGGAGGCGACGTGGACCACATCGGCGTCGATCGTGGCGTCGTCGGTCGCCGGATGAGCCGCCCGGCGCTGCAGCGCATAGACGCCGGCGCCCACCGCGGTCGCGATGACCAGCAGCGAGATGACCACGCCAAGGCGCCTGGGACGGGCGGTTCCGCCAGCTTTCATGCTCATTGCCCGAACCAGAACAGCCACGCCGAGATCGCGATGAGCAAACCCACGGCGACGCAGACGAACAGTTGCAGCGGCAGGGCCTCCGAAAGGCCGGACATAACCATGGCGACCCGGGCGACGATCGCCGCTACGATGCCGGCCACTCCGCAGAGGAGCCAGCCTGGGAAGTAGGCGCCGGCCATGATCAGCGACGGCGCCCCAGGCGAGGCGCAGCCGGCCATCGTCATCAGGGCGCCGAACGGGCCCAGCAGCTTCAGATGCTGTCTCAGTCGGCCCATGATCCGTCTCTAAAAACCCCTAGCTCCTCGCCGTCGACAATGCAGCCAGGCTACGGCCGGCGCCAGACTGTTCACTGGTTGAAGCGCAAGCCCTCGGCGGCGCCGCCGGCGGTGATCGTCACGCCCGCCGCCGGCAGGCTCACAGCCGCGAATGCAGCGGGAAGTGGGACGGTGACGCCCATGGGGTTCTCCATCGATATGGTGGACCATTGAAGGGCGCGAATTGCTTTGTATTGTAAGAGATTGATCAGCCGATCGTGTCGAATATCCACCGGTCTGGCGCTCGGAGATCTGGAACGCGCACCACGGGCCTGGATATTCACATTGATGATCTCCCGCTAGAGTTTGGCGGCCGAGGCGGCCCGCAAAGAGGGCGCCAAGGCATCGGCCAGTTCACCGATCAGCCGTTCGAGCGCTGTCGCCTCGCCCCGTGCGTCGGTGGCGGCCGGCGCGCGAAGCCGAACAGGCAGGCTGACGACAAGGGCGCCCGTTCGGGAGTCGGTCACGGTGGCGATCCCATCCAGCTCGAGCGTCGTCCCTTCGCTTGATAGGGAGGAGAAATCGACTGAGATATCACGGGTCGCCGGCGGCGCCGCTGCTCGAGCGGGAAGGACCGCTACGCCGGCCAAGCGATCGGCCAGATCTTCGGTGAGAGCGGCCGTCGTGAGGTCGCCCAAAGGCGCCGACCAGCGCTCAAATTCCTCGACAACCACGCTCGCGCTTGCCGTCGGGCGTGCGACCTCCAGCCGATCGAGCCAGGGGGGGACACGAACGGCGACGATCCGAACCGGGTCCGCAACCGTCGGAGCCATGTCGGCAACCGGCGGAACTGATCGGAGCGTGAGATATTCGGTCGGCGCGCTATGCCCGCAAGACGCGCAAAGGCCCGCGCTGGACAATGCTGCTGCGATACGGGCAGCCCCCCTGAATCTCTGAATGTAGCGGAGCGTCATCGCCGTGGTTTCCTCCCCTCGAGGAGCGATTCCGGATGCCGATCGAGGTCGTCGGCCAGAGTTCGAATTGAGCGCGCCGCCTGGGCCAACTGCCGGATCGCGTCAGGAAGCGTCGCGTCCTGCGGCCCGTCGGCTCCGCCAACCGTTCGGTTCGCCGAGCGCGCCAGCGCACTTAGCTGGTCGGCGGTGGCGGAGAGCTTGTCCACCAGCGGGCCGATCTTCGGCTGTGCCGTCGAGGTGATCTGGTCGAGCTCGGTGAGGGTCCGGTCGAGGTGTTTGAGACCGTCCCGGATTTCGGGCGACGCCGCGAGGCCCGACAGCCGGCTGGTCAGACTCCGGACGTTCTGGCCGATCTGTTCGATGGGCACGGCGTCCAAGCGGGCGAGCAACCTGTCCGCCCGCTCGGTCAGACCGTTGAGGCTCGTGGCCTCCATCGTCGGCAAGGTCGTGAGCGGCTCGTGCGGCGACCCAGGAGAGATCGAGGTTTCCGGGGACTGGCGTAACTCCAGAATGGCGGGGCCGAGCAGCGGCGGACTTTGCGCCATCTCCAGCCGAAAGCCGTGGCGGATCAGGCCTAGAAGCAACTGGTCGGTACGTCGGCGGCGATCCGCGTCGTTGCCGTCAGGGCTCAGTCCGAGGCTCTCAGGCTCGATCTCCACGGCTATGGCGCCCGAAACAGCGCTACCGTGCGGATCGACGGCAAGCCGACTATGCACGATGCGGCCTATCGGAAATCCCGCGAGATAGAGCGGCGTGCCCGCGCGCAGTCCGCCGCCGGCGTTGCGGAACAGTGCATCGTAGCTGACGGCGCGGCCGCTCGAAGCATGCTCGGCCTGGCCGGCGTCGAGGTAGAACGGGAAGACGGAACCAGCGGCGCTCCGCGGGGCGGCCGTCCCCTCCGGGGTGTCGAACTCGATCCCGCCGATCAGCAGGGAATTTCCGGGCCCCAGTTCGCCATCGACTCCTGAGGCTGTGAACTCGATCTGCAGCGCCTTGGCGCTGAAGAACTGAGTATCGGCCTTCACCAGCCTGTCGTAGGGCTCGGAGACGAAGATGTTCAATCGGAATCTGGACGCCGGCGTCAGCTCGACCCGCGTAACCTTGCCCACCTGAAGTCCGCGATAGTAGACGCCCGCGCCGACCCGGGTAGAGCCGATCGCGGCCCCATCCAGGACGTACGGGGTTCCGATCAGGCCTGGCGGGACGGGCGGCGGCGCGTCCAGGCCGACGAACGAGCGACGCGGAGCTCCTGTTCCGGGCGAGGCTCCGATGGACACGCCGGAGACCACGGCCTGCAGGCTGGAAAGATCGGCCAGGCTGGGGTTGGCGCCGATCAGCCAGAACTGGGCTCCGTCGCGCAAGGCGTCACGCGTCTCGGCGGCCATGCGCAGCGTCATGTTCACCCGCCTGGCGTCCGGAGATATCTGGATCTTGACGACCCGTCCGACCTTCACGCCCTTGTAGACGACCGGCGTATCGCCGGCGCGTGCCCCAGCCGATTTGCTGAAGCTGACCACGATGTCGACACCACGGTCCGCGACGGCGTTGAGCGCAAGGTAGAGGACGATCACGATCGCCGCCAATGGCGCCGCCCAGACCAGCCCAGGCCAACGGGTGCGCAACTCGCGCGCTTCCAGGCGGGGAGGAGAGGAGGGCGGGATGTCCGTGCTCATGGTCTTGCCACCGAGACGTCCCACAGTCGGCGGGAATCGAACATGCGGGTGGCGAGCATGGTCAGGACGACCACCGCGGCGAAGGCGGTCGCGGCCGGCTCGGCTCTGCCGTAGAGGTTGGCGTTGAACTGGATCACCGGCACGAACAGGGCGATGACCAGAGGATCGACCATCGACCAGCGACCGATCTCCTCCACCACGATGTAGAGGCGCGTCTTCACGATCAGCCACCGCCGCGACCGCGCCATGACCGATCCGATCAGCCAGCTCATGCCGAGCAGCTTGATCAGGGGAATGGCGAAACTCGCCGAGAAAACCAGAAGTCCAAGGCCATATAGTCGAGCGGCGAAAAGGTCCTTCACTCCTTCGAGGACGGTATAGCTGCTGGGCTCGAGACCGATCGGGACGGTAGCCATCGGGTAGAGGTTGGCGGGGGCGTAAAGCACCAGGGCGGCCAAGGTAAAGGCTGTGGCTCGACGTACGCTCCCGGAAAGGCGTGGACGGAGCGGCGCCTGGCATCTCGCACAGGGCTCGGAGGCGCGGCCCGACGCGGCCAGCAGGCTGCAAACTTCACAAGCGATCAGCGGCGCGTCGATGTCGACGGGCGGTTGGCGGTGGATGGCCCGCCAGACCGCGGCCTTGTTGAGCGTCGCGCGCGACAGCAGCGCCAGAATGGCGGCGGCGACAAAGCACTTGCCGCCAATCTCCAGGGTGGTCGGCACGGTGGCGTGCAGACGAGTATAGGCGATCCAAAGGGCGATCAGGCCGACGTCGGCCATGGCCCAGACCTGCAACGCGTCGGTCAGGCGAAAAGCCCGCCCGAGCCATGCCGGCCTTAGCCCCAGACATATGCAACCGAGGACGAGGCTCAGCAGCCCGTAACGGAGCAGGGGAACGATGACGATCACCGCCAGCAGCAGGATGGCGAGGGCCGGCCAGCCCTCGCGCCAGAGTTCGAGCGGCCCGGAGGCGAGGTAGCTGTGGCGGGTGGATCCCACGACGGCGGTTTGCAGGAAGACGAGGCCGTTGGCCGGCAAGAGCAGCAGGAACGCGCCGGCGGCGGTGGCGAAGGCGGCGTCGAGCGTTCGGCCCGTCCGGCGTTCCAACTCGCAGCCGCAAGCGCCGCAGGCGACCACGGAAGCATCGGCCGGCGGCGCCGCCTGGATCGTGGCGCATCTTGGACAGGCTGTAGTCTTACGTGCGTTGTCGCCTGTAGTTGACGGCGTCAGGCCATTCACCGCCGCCTCCTTCGCCGGCCCGGAGAACCTCGTCCGGGGCGCTGTTCGAGTCTTGCCGAGGACGTGACCTTGAGCGTCACGCCCTTGTCAGATGAAGTTTTCCTGGATCATTTCGATCAGGTCGTGGGTTTGTCCACCGAGCACGGCCCGTGCCGAATAGAGGGCCATGCCATAGGCCGGTCCGAACTCGATCGCCGGCGGCATCACCAGGGTCATGGTCTCAACTTTCACATTGAGCAGGGCGGGGCCCGGGTGAGCGAGCCACTCTCCGATCGCCGCCTCGAGTTCGTCCGCCCTGGCGACTGTGCGGCCCCATAGGCCCATCGCTTGCGCGACCACGCCGAAGTCGGGATTTTGCAGATGGGTGTAGAGCGGCAGCAATCCTTCGGATTTCTGCTCGATATCGATGAAGCCCAGCTTCCCGTTGTCGTACACGGCGATCTTGATGGGCAGCTTGTGTTGGACCGCGGTCATCAGGTCGCCGAACAGCATCCCGATCCCGCCATCGCCCGAGAGCGAGATCACCTGCCGGCCGGGCTGAGCCATTTGCAGGCCCAGCGCGGTCGGCATGGCGGACGCCATGGTGCCGTGCAGGAGGCTGGAGAAGAAGCGCCGCTTGGGGGTGGCCGTGGCATAGCGGTGCATCCAGACGGTCGCCGTCCCGTCATCTCCCGCGAACAGGGCGTCGTCAGCCGCCATCCGGTCGATGAGTTCGGTAAGATAGATCCCGGAAATGGTGTCGCGGCGCCTCGGCTCGGCCTTCTCTTTCTGGCTGGCGATCACCTCGCGATGGCGCTTGACGTAGTGGTCGCGGAAATGCGTGCCCGATTTTTCGTGCAGCCGAGGAATCAGGGCCTCGAGGGTCGCCTTGATGTCGCCCACTAGCCCTCGGGTCACCGGATGGCGCCGACCCAGATGGGTTGGATCGATGTCGATCTGCACGATGTTCGCCTGGTCGGGATAGAATTGCCGCCAGGCGAAATCCGCTCCGAGCAGGAGCAGGGTGTCGCATTTCAGAATGGCGTGATAGCCGGCCTCGTTGCCGATGATCCCGGTCATGCCGACATTGTACGGATTGTCGTATTCGAGGGAGTCCTTGCCCCGGGACGTGTGGGCGATCGGCGCCTTGAGGATCTCGGCCACCCGAACAACCTCGTCATGCGCGCCGCGGCAGCCTGACCCGCCATAGATGGTGATCTTCTGGCCGGCGTTGATGATGGCGGCGATCGCGTCCAGATCGGCGTCGCTGGGACGCACGATCGGACGGCTGGTGTGCACCGCGAACGGCACATCGTCGTCGACATCGGAATGCGAGATGTCCACCGGCACGATCAGCACCGCCACGCCGCGCTTCGCGATGGCCGCCTGGCAGGCCGTGACGGTCTTCCGCCTGGCCTGCGCGGGGGTCAGGATCATGTCGCAATAGACGCTGATGCTCCCGTATATCGTCTTGAAGTCGACTTCCTGGATGAAATCGAACCCCAGTTCGTCGCGAACGACCTGGGTGGCGATCAGGATGACCGGGGCGCGATTGCGGTTCGCCTCGACGATGCCGTTGATGAAATGCAGGCTGCCGGGACCGCAGCTTCCGGCCACCGCGGTGAGTCGGTCGGTTATCAAGGCCTCGCCCTGGGCGGCGAAGGCCCCGGCCTCTTCGTGGCGCATGCTCACCCACTCGATCTCGCTTTCGGAAATGCTGTGCGCGATCAGATTGAGCGTATCGCCAACGACGCCGTAGCAGTGTCTCACTCCGGCCGCCTGCAGCGTCTCGACGATGACTTTGGCGACCTTTTTGGGCATTGAGATATCCTCGGGTTAGTCTGCGGAAGCCGGGCAATCATGCGAGCGCGCGTCTCGGTGTAATGAATCGACCGTGCCGGCGTCTTGGCGATGTTTGCGTGGAATTGCAGGTGCGTGCCCCGCGGCGGACCAACTCAAGGCCTCGCCGGCGCGGACGCCAGGAATGTCGAACTCGCCGATGTGGCCTGGGACCAGCCGCCGCCCATGGCCTCATAGAGCGTGACGAACGCCAGCAGACGGCCGGTCTCGACTTGCGTCAGCGACAGCTGCGCCGACAACAGGCTGCGCTGAGCGTCGATCTGGTCGATGTACGGCGCATAGCCGGCCCGATAGCGTTCGGTGGAAACCCGTAGCGCGGTCGTGTCGGCGCTCACCTCCGCCGCCAGCGCCGTTCGCCGCTCATCGAGGCGCTGAATCGAAGCGAGGGCGTCCTCTACCTCCTGGAACGCCCGCAACGCGACGCCGCGATAGGCGAACGCGGCTTCGTCGCGCTGGGCGGCGGCCACATCCGCCTTGGCGCGCCTGCGGCCCGAATCGAAAACAGGCGCCAGCGCGCTCGCGCCGAACAGGTAGATGGCCTGCGGCATGGGAAGGATGGTGGCGAAGGCCCCGCCCGCGTAGCCGGTCAGCGAGAACTGCGGCAGCATTTCGGCCCGCGAGGAATCGAGCGATCGATCGGCGGCCACCACCGCCTCTTCGGCCGCGTAGATATCGGGACGGCGACGAAGCAGGTCCGAGGGCAGGTCCGCGGGAATTGTGGGAGTCGCCAGACGGCCCAGCGCCGATTCCTCTCGATGGACGACCGCCGGCGGCACGCCCAGAAGGACGCTGAGGGCGTCCTCTTCCTCTGAAACCGACAGCTCCAGCTGCGGCACGAGATCCTGGGTGGCGCGGTACTCCGCCTCGGCCTGGCGCAGTTCCAGCTGCGAGGCGTAGCCCTGGTCCGTGAGCCGCTGCTGGATGCGTAGTCCCTCGGCGCGCGCCGCGACGGTCTCCCGCGCGATGCGCAGTTGCTCGTCGATGCCCAGCAGGGTGATGTACGCGCCCGCCGTCGTGCTCGCGGCGCTGAGCGCGACGGCGTCGCGCGAGGCTTTCGTCGAAAGCAGTTCCGCCCGGGCCGCGGCGCTGGCGTTGGCGAGGCGCCCGAACAGGTCGAGGTCATAGGCGACCGTAACCTCAGGCTCGGCGCCCCAGGTCCTGACCGGACCGATCACCTCCAGCTGCCGGGTATAGCCGCCCAACCCGTTGAGATCGATCTCCGGCCCGCGGTCGGCTCGCGCGCCCCGGACCCTCGCCCGGGCCTCCGCCACCGTGGCCGCGGCCCGATCGACATCGGCGTTGTTGGCCAGCGCGCGCTGAACCAAGGCGTCGAGTCTTGGATCGCCGAAGGCCTGCCACCAGTCCGCATCGAACGCCGCGTGGCCCGTGACCGGCGTTCGCCAGGTCGACGGCGCCGTGACGGCGGCGGCGGACGGAATGGGTGGGCGTACGCCCAGGCAGCCTTCCAGGGCGAGCGTGAGAGTGAGGATGGGCGCCAGACGCCGCATGCCTAAGCCCGCGGCCCGCTCGCCGTGTCGACGTGGGCCTCCACCGACATCCCTGGACGCAGCAGGGCGCTGGCCGGCTGGCCCGGATCGATCGAGATGCGCACCGCGATCCGCTGCGGCACCTTGGTGAAGTTGCCGGTCGCGTTGTCGGGCTTCAGCACGGCGAATTCCGAACCGGTCGCCGGCGAAATGCGTTCCACATGACCGCGCAGCCGTGTTCCGCCGAGCGCATCGACCGTGAACCACGCGCTTTGCCCCGGCCGCATGCGGTGGGTCTGGGCCTCCTTGAGATTGGCGGTGACCCAGCGCGGCGGCGGAACCAGGAACATCAGCTGGCTGCCGTTGGTGACGTACTGGCCGACGCGAACATCCACCTCGCTGAGCTGGCCGGCCTGTGGCGCCCGGATGATGGAGTGTCCGAGATCGATCTGAGCGGCGTCGAGCTGAGCCCGCGCCGCCTCGACCGCCGCCTTGAGCGCGCCCTCGTTCACCTGGGCCGAGCGCACGACCTCGACCGCCGCGCGCCGCTGCGCCTGCGCCTGGGCGACCGCGGCCTGCGCTTCGCGCACGGCCGCGACGTTCTGATCGTTCTCCCGGACCGACAGCGACCCGTCGCGCACGAGGTCGCTCGAGCGGCGGAGATCGGCCTGCGCCTTTTCCAGCTGGGCCTGCGCGCTCAGGTCCGCCGCGTCCTCCGTCGCGACGCCGGCGTGGCCGCGTTCCAGGGTCTGGCGGTTGTTGGCGAGATCCGCGATCTTCGCGTCGAGTTCCGCCCGCGCCTGCTCGACACGTTGGCGATAAGTGCTTGGGTCGATGACCACGAGCACCTTGTCCTGAGCCGCCTGCTCGAAGTCGTCGACAGGGACCTGCAGTACATAGCCGCTGACCTGCGGACTGATCACCGTCGTGAACCCCTGCACGTAGGCGTCTTCGGTGGCCTGGTCCGGGCCGGTGAACGGCCACAGCCGCCAGGTCGCCAGGATCACCAGAACGCCGATCAGGATCACGGCCACGAACAGGACGGTGACGAGCGGGTGGTGGCGCGCGGGCGACCAGGTCGGCGTCACGGCCGCGGGCTTCGGGCTGGGTGGCGCTTCCGCGTTGGCGGGGTGGGAAATCTCGCTCATGAGGCGGGCCTCGGCCGAAGGGCGATCACGGCGCTGCTGAGCGGTTCGCGTCGGAGCCAGTGCCTCAGCAGGACGAACGCGAGGTAGAGGGTCGTCGCGGCCGCGAGGCAGGCGACCAGGGTGAAGGTCTGGTTGTAAGCGAGCACGCTGGCTTCACGGCTGGCCTGCGACTGAAGCAGCTGGACGCCCTCGGCGGCGCGATGAGCTGGATCGTCCACCACATGCCCCAGCGCGCCCGAGCCTGCCTGCAGGCGCGCCGCGACGATGGGATTGTCCGGCGGGGCGAGACGCGCGAGCTCCGCCGACGCGGCTTTTTCGCGGACTTCCTGAAAGCTGCCGAGCAGGGCGCTTCCGGCAAGGCTGCCCACGGTCTGGAGAATGACGAAGAGGACCAGGTAGCTCACCAGCGGCCGGCCCCGATGCTGCAGGACGAAGCTCATCCCGAACAGCATCGCCGGTCCGATGAAGAAGGTGGTCGCGAACGCGATCAGGGCTTGGCTGGCGTAGAGCTGCTCGGGCCGGGTGAGGTTGGTGGAATGGGAATCCAGGAAGGCGCCAATGGCCACCAGCGCGATGGCCAGAGCCCCGATCTCCGCCAGCCGGTCTGGCTTGAACAGTAGCGCCGCCGAGACCACCCCGGCGATCGACGCCAAAGTCAGGATCAGCGAAAAGACAAACAGCTCGTCATTGGTGACGCCGAGCGTATTGAGCAGGCCGATGGCGCTGACGCTCTGCTCCGAGAGCACGATCTTGCTCATGAAGACCACCACGGCAAATCTCAGGATGTCGGCGCCGGTCAGCCAGCGCAGCTCGATCAGCGGGTTCGCGCGTCGCCATTCGACGTAGAAGGCGGCCCCCAGCATCACGATCGATCCGGCGAGCGCCCATCCGAGCCAGGGGCGATCCATCCACCAATCGGTGCGGCCCAGGCCCAGCACGGCGCACAACAGCGCCGTCCCACCTGCGAACAGAGGAAAAGTGACGAAATCCAGCGGCTCGAACGCCCTGACGCGCTTGCTCGCGGGCAGGCGGAGCAGGGCCACCGAACCCAGGCAGAGGAGCGCCAGCCCGAACTCGAACAGGTACAGCGATTGCCACTGGTCGATCGCCAGGAGGTCGGGCGAGAAGAGCCGCGCCAGGAATGTCGGAACCTGGGACAGCCCAAGACCCAGGATCACGCCGCCGACCGCCTTGGCTGGCGGCATCGCGGCCATCAGATAGTAGACCGACATGGTGGTGAACGGCGCTGTCGCGATGCCGGCGAATGCGTGGACGAGGATTGCGCCTGTCAAGCCGTGGACAATCACATGGACGAGGATCACCAGGCAGAAGGCGGTGAGCGCCAGCATGGCGAACAGGCGCAATCCGAATTGCTGGCGAAATCGCACCAGCAACAGGTTCATGCCCACGTAGGTCATCGAATAGGCGACCGACACCCACGCCGCCTCGCTGGCGTCGGCCTTCAGGGCGCCGAGCAGATAGGGCAGGTTGACCGTGACGAGGGCGTTGTTCATCCCGCCCGACAGCCCGAGCAGGACGCCGACGACGCCGTACAGCCCGCGACGCCAGGGCGCGTGAGCGGGCCTGGCCGGGCCGCCGGCGACGACGGCCTGTTCGGCCGGCCCGAAGCCGTAGGGTTCCTCTTCGAAGACGCCGACGGTCACGGTAGCGGCCTCAGGTCTGGAGCGCGCAGGCCGAAAGCGTGGCGTCGTCCTCGAACGCGTGCCGCCTGCGCCAGGCCCCCGGCGTTTCCCCGGTGTGCTGGCGGAACAGCTTCGAGAGGTGGGCCTGGTCGGTGAACCCGCAGAGCAGGGCGATGACGCTCAACGGCTCCTCGCTCTCGAGCATCAGGCCCTTGGCGCGATGCAGGCGGCGGGCCGTCACGTAGGCGTGTGGCGTCAGGCCGAATGTGCGTTTGAACGCACGACAGAAATGCGCGGTGCTCCGGCGGGCGATACCGCTCAGGTGGCTGACCTGGATTGATTCGCCGAGATGGTTTTCGATGTAGGTCCGCAACCGCAGCACCTGCCATCCGGCGAGCTTGCCCACACCCACCTCAACCTTCGAGGTCGCCTCGTGCCGATCGAGTTCCGAGCGCAGGATGACGGCGGCCCGGGTGAGCGAGGCCTTGGCGGCTTCGCGGTCTCTCTCGAAGGACGCGTGCGCCACTTCGAGCAATTCCATTACGTTGGTGACGAACTGCATCGGGTGAGATTCGGAACCGCCGGAGCGGGCCACTTTTAATGCTGCAGACTGCGGCATCGCATCCTCGCTCTGCGTTGCCCGACAGTTCGGGCCGAACCATTTCGCTCAGCCATTGCTACGCGCTGAGCGGCGAGGGGGCTCGTAATAAGTCGCTAAGAGTTGTGAGGTCTGTGAGGGAGAGGCGGCGAAACATGAGCCGTTGTGAGTTGGCGCAGGGCCTTCCATATCGCGCCGTCGGCCAGGTGCGACGAAAGCAGTCGCCCTGCCAGCAAGAGTATTCAATTTGGATCAACATCCGCTAACGCCATGGCTGGCCTTCCACCATAACGTGCCGCAGATGTAGCGGGCTTCGCAGCTCACGGCCCCCTGCATCGGAGGGTGGACGCATGTCCCTGCAGGATGAAGTCTTCGAGGCTACCGGGGGGGCTCGTTGGACCAGCCTGCGCCACTTCACCAGCCACCTGATGCTCGACGGGTCGCTGGTCGAACCGCTGGAGGGGCCCAATTCTCTCAAGGAAATCGTGGCGGTGGGTGACCTCGCCAGCCGCTCGATCCGCATCTCCGGGTTCTCGAACGCTGGTGGAGCGTGGGGCTTCTACCCCGATTTCGTCACGATCCGGCACGACGACGGGGCGTTCGTCGGCGCGCGCCGCGACGCCGCGCCTCGAGCGTTCCGCAACCCCAAAGACGAGGCCGAGCTGGTCTACATCTGCGGACTGGGCATCTGGAGCTGCATGACCGCGCCCCTGGCCATGCTGGGCGAAGGCGTGCAGGCCGAGGAGCTTGGCGCCTGGTCTGAGCGCGGAGAGACCTGGTGGCGGCTGAGGGTGCGAGCGGGCGAAGGCGTGTTGGCCTGTGCCCGCGAAGCGGTGATGTACTTCGGAGGCGACTGTCTGCTCAGGCGCACTGACTTCGACATCGTCTGTGGCGACACGATTCGCCTGGTCGCCTACGCGTCGGCGCATCAGTCCTTTTCCGGCCTGACGGTGCCGACACTGCATCGGATGGTTCGGCGCACGGCGTCTGGGGGGAGGCTCGAAAGGAAACCGGTGCTGGACATCGAGATCTTCGACATCGCCTTCGACTAAGGCGGCGTCCAGAAATGACTGGATCAGTGTGGCGTCGGATGGGCTGGGTATTAGAACACGGATGAACGCGGATGAAGGAAGATGGCGCTTCGCGCCGCACGGATGGTTGGTGATGCGGGATGGCTTCGAGTGATCGCTGAGGCGCCGTTTCGTCCGTGCGGCGCAAAGCGCCATCCGTGTCCATCCGTGTTAAAAATCACCGGCCGATCACGCGAAGCAGATTGTCAAGTCGTCGCCCTCAGCCTCACCGCATCAGATTGGTCTTGGCCAGGTCGATCAACGCGCCGCCGCGGCCGTCCATCACCGCTTTGAGCATGAAGACGCCGAATTTGTGCGCCTCCTCAAGCGTGGTCACGGGCGGCATGACCAGTTCCTGCCGCACGCTGACCACGTCGACCAGCGCCGGCCCTGGGTGCGCCAGCGCTTCCCTGACCGCGCCCTCCAGCTCCTGCGGACGCTCGACGCGCACGCCCTTGATCCCCATGGCGTTGGCCATGGCGGCGAAGTTCGGGTTCTTCAGGTCGCAGCCGAAATCGGGGAACCCGCCGGCTTTCATCTCGATCTCCACGAAGCCGAGCGTGCCGTTGTTGAGCAGGATGATCTTCACCGGCAGTCCCTGCTGGATGAGCGTGACGAACTCGCCCATCATCATGGTGAAGCCGCCGTCGCCGGAGAACGACACCACCTGCCGGCCGGGAAACGCCACCTGCGCGCCGATGGCGTGCAGCATGGCGTTGGCCATCGAGCCGTGGTTGAAGGAGCCGACGATGCGGCGCTTGCCGTTGACCTTCAGATAGCGCGCCGTCCAGGCGATCGGCGAACCGACGTCGCAGGTGAAAATGGCGTCGTCGGCCGCCAGCTCGCTGACCACCCGGGTGACCTGCTGCGGGTGGATCCGCTCGCTGGAGTCATAGGTCTTGGCGAGCGCGTCGAGGTCGCGCCTGGATTTGCGATAGTCGGCGAGGGCCTCGTCGAGGTGCGAGCTGTCCGTCTTCGGATGCAGCGCCGGAAGCAGTGCGTCCAGCGTGTCGGCGACCGATCCGATGAGGCCGAGATCGAGCGGACAGCGGTTGCCGAGCGCCTCGGGGCGGAGGTCGACCTGGGCGATCTGGGCGTTCTCGGGGAAGAACTGCCGATAGGGGAAGTCCGTCCCCAGCATCAGCAGCATGTCGCAGTTCTTCATCGCCCAGTAGCCGGACGCGAAGCCGACCAGCCCGGTCATCCCGACATCGAACGGGTTGTCATATTCCATGTGCTCCTTGCCACGGAGCGGGTGGACGATCGGCGCCTTCAGGGTGTCGGCGAGGGCGACCACCTTGTCGTGCGCCCCCGCGCAGCCGGCGCCGCAGAACAGGGTCACGCGTTTGGCGCCGTTGAGCATGTCGGCCAGCGCCTGGATCTCGCAATCCCGGGGCCGAACGATCGGCGGCGCCGGAAGCAGCCATTTCGGCGGTTGCCCGACAGCCGGCTTCAACGCCACGTCGCCGGGAATGACCACGACGGCGACCCCGCGCCGCGCCACGGCGACTCGGATGGCGCGAGTGAGCACCTGCAGCAGCTGACCGGGATTGGAGACCAGCTCCACGTAGTGGCTGCATTCCTTGAACAGGTTCTCCGGATGGGTCGCCTGGAAGTAGTCGATCCCGATCTCGCTGCTGGGGATATGCGCCGCGATCGCCAGCACGGGCACTCCGCTCCTCTGGCAGTCGAACAGTCCGTTGATCAGGTGGAGGTTGCCCGGACCGCAGCTCCCCGCGCAGACCGCCAGTTCGCCCGTGAGATGCGCGTCGGCGCCGGCGGCGAACGCGGCTCCCTCCTCGTTGCGCATATGGATCCAGTCGATGTCGCCGCGCCGGCGCAGGGCGTCGGTGAAGCCGTTGAGGGAATCGCCGACAACGCCGTAGACCCGCTTCACGCCTGCCTGATGCAGGGTTTCAGCCATCAGGTCGGCCGTGGTTTTCGCCATTGGAGGGCTCCGTGCAACAATGAAAAGGCGGGGGCGCCTCGAACATCATACGAGGCGCCCCCGACAGCGTCGACGCGTTGGCCGTCAAGAATCCCAGCTGAGATCGCGACCTCGGCGCACCTTCTTGACGCGAGCCGCTGAGGGGGGAGCAGGCGGCGGCCTCGCTCAGGCGTTCGGGTCGCTTGCGACCCGGCCCCGACCTTCGCGTCCCAAGGCGGGACCTGACGGACGCTTCCCATTATCGCGTCCGCGCCAGGAAGAATTGTAGGCGTCTGCCGCCGCTTGGCTTTCGTTGATGGCCCGTTGTTCGGACAGGATCGAAAGGCCACCGGTTCGCCACCAGCGCTTGCCGGATCGATCCCACGATCCGACCAGTACCCAACGAGCGGAACTCCCAAGGAGCAGAGATGGGCGGATTCTCGTCCCATCCTCCGCTCTCCCCGGCTTTCGCCGGGGAGAGCGGAGGATGGGAATCTTTGCACAGAACCAGATGACAACGACAGAAAATTAGACAGCACACGAGAGTCCGCTCCGGGGCGATGAGCGTCTTCAAGGCCGGCCCGACTCCGGACACCCGTCCCGCCTGGCGCCGACTGCGCAAGGATCGCCAAGGCGCACGGCTCGCCTACAATAAGGACGAACGGGGGTTCGCTAAGTCGCGTCTTCATCCTCGCCGGCTATCCGGCGCTGAAGAAGGCAAGCGCGCGATGCTCAAGGGTTATACCGTTCCACGCAGCCCCCTGGGACAGGCCAATCTCGCTCCGACGCCGCCCTGGCACTATTCGAGCGATGTCGTCGCCGCCGAATTCTGGGTCAATCGCGACGCGGCCCAGGCCACGCTGCCGCCGAACGTGACCATCGACGGTGACGGCGAAGCGCGCGCGGTGATCATGTTCCTCGACTGGCAGTTCACCGCCTCGAACGAGGAGATGCTCGATCCCGCGCGCTATCAGTATCGCGAATGCTTCATCCTGCTCGACGCCCACTGGGGCGAGATGGCGATCGCCTACTGCCCGTACATCTTCGTCGACAACGACGCCGCCTTCCAGCGCGGGCACATCCAGGGATTTCCCAAGAAGCTGGGAAGCGTCTTCCAGACCCGTAGCTTCGCGGCGCCCAGCCCGGCGGCAGCGCCGGTGGCGGCCGGCTCGAAGTTCGGCGCCAGCGTCTCGGCGCACGGCGAGCGCCTGGCCGACCTTCGCGTCACCCTGCGCGAGGCGATCCCCGATCCGACCACGGTGTTCAACCGTCCGACGGTCATGCGCCGCTATTTCCCGCGCCTCGACGGCAAGGCCTATGACAAGCCCGCGGTGGACCAGCTGACGCTCTCGATGACCGACAACCTTCATCTCGTCGACCTGTGGTGCGGCGAGGCGGACGTCCGGTTGCCGCGGGCCCAGGGCGAGGAAATGCACACGCTCGCGCCGGTCCGCACCGGCCGGGGCTTCCGCTTCGGCATGTCGTACACCGTGACCGACCTGAAGATCCTCGAGGACTACGCCGCCTGACCTGACCGCGAGAGCGCAATGCACGTCGCCCTGTTCGTACCCTGCTACATGGACGCCTTCGAACCGGAGGTCGGCGTCGCCACGCTCGAGCTGCTCGAACGGCTCGGATGCACGGTCGAGTATCCGTTCGACCAGACCTGCTGCGGCCAGCCGATGGTCAACACCGGCTGCCACAAGGAGGCGGCCGCGACGGAGGCGTTGTTCGCGAGAACGTTCAAGGGCTTCGACCATGTGGTCTGCCCGTCGGGCAGTTGCGTCCACCAGATCCGGGCCAACATGACCGCGGTCGAACAGACGCCGGACGTGCTCGAAGTGCGGGCGCGAACCTTCGAACTGACCGAGTTCCTGCACGACGTGCTGAAGGTCGAGGCGTTCCCTTGGGCGCGCTTTCCGCACAAGGTCGGCATCCACTACAACTGCAACTCACTGCGCGGCATCAACATCGCCAGCCCGACCGAGATCCGCCAGCCGCCGTTCTCCAAGCCCAAGGCGCTGCTGGAGAAGGTCGAGGGGATCGAGTTCGTCGAGCCGGCCCGGCCCGACGAATGCTGCGGCTTCGGCGGCGCCTTCTGCGTCTTCGAGCCGACGGTGTCGGCCAAGATGGGCTACGACAAGGTCTGCGACCACAGCCGGGCCGGCGCCGAGTACATCGTCTCGGCCGACTCCTCCTGCCTCATGCACCAGCGCGGTTGCGCCGAGCGGATCGGCGTGCCGGTCAAGTTCATGCACATCGCGCAGGTCCTGAGCGGGGCAGAGGCGTAGGCGCGTTGCGGCGCCCGATCTCACCGCCGGCCTCTGGCTGGCATCTTTTCTATCTCCACGACGGCAGTGTCGGGAAAACATCTTCTCCCTCTGGGCGAAGTACCGGCGAAGCCGGGGATGAGGGTCGTGGGGCCGTGCGCGGTGCGTTGCCCGCCGGACCGCGCTCTGCATCGACACCCTCATCTGTCGCTTCGCGACATCTTCTCCCAAAGGGAGAAGAGAGATCAAAGCTTATCTGAGATTTGTGAATCCTGTAGCCCAAACGCGAGAAGTGTTCCATCTCAGCGGCTATGTTGGCCGGCGTTCGCCGCCGTCTCGTTGATCAGGCGCGAGCTGCGCTGACCGGTGGAGTAGCTCCATAGCCATTGCACGCCGACCCGCAGCCGGTTCTGGATCTGCGGCAGGAAGCCGATGTGGATGAATGCCCAGACCAGCCAGGCGAGGAGTCCGCTCAGCCGCACGCCCGGCGCCTCGAGCAGCGCGAAGTTCTTGCCCACGACGGCCATGGATCCCTTGTCGTGGTAGCGGAACGGCGCCGGCTCGGGAACGCCGGCGACGCGGGCGGCGATGACCGTGCCCGCATAGTCGCCCTGTTGCAGCGCGCCTTGCGCAACGCCCGGGACGGGCTTGCCGTCGAGGATGACGCTCGCCGCGTCCCCGATCACGAAGACGCCGGACCCCGGCTGGATCTCCAGGTTCGGGCCGACCACCGCGTGGCCGGACCGATCCATCTTCGCTCCGGTCTGCGCCGCGAGGGGTGACGGCTTCACGCCGGCGGCCCAGATCACGGTGGCCGCCGGCAGCACATGTCCGTCGACGGTGACCCCGTTGTCATCGATCGCCTCGGCGACCTCGCCGGTGCGAACCGTGACGCCCAGACGGTTCAGCTGACGAAGCGCCGCGCCGGCAAGGGCCTCGTCGAAAGAGGGGAGGATCCGCTTGCCACCTTCGAGCAGGACGATCTGGCTCTGGCGAGGATCGACCCGCCTGAAGTCGCCACACAGCGTGACGTGCGCCATGTGAGCGATCGTCGCGGCCAGTTCCACGCCGGTGGGGCCGCCGCCCACGATCACGAATGTCGTCAGCCGGCCCCGTTCGGTGATGTCGTCGGTCGCCTCGGCGAGTTCGTAGGCCTTGAGGATCTTCGAGCGGATGACCTCGGCGTCGCTGATGGTTTTCAGTCCCGGCGCATTCTTCGCGAACGCGTCGTGGCCGAAGTAGTTGGGCGCGACACCGGGGGCCAGCACGAGAAAGTCGAAGGGAACCTCGATACTTGCGGCATCCGGAAGCTGGGCGCTGAGCGTTCGGCCCGCGATGTCGACTGCCGTGACTTCGGCCAGCTCGACCGAGAGGTTGGGCTGCGTCGGCATCAGTTGTCGCAGCGGGGCGGCGACATCCCCGGGCGCCAGGACCGCGGTCGCCACCTGATAGAGCAGCGGCTGGAAGATCTGGTGGTTGCGCCTGTCTATCAGCAGCACGTCCACGTCGGCGTGTCGGAGCCGCCTGGCGGCCGCGACGCCGGCGAAGCCGCCCCCGACGACGACCACGCGAGGACGCCCATGGCCGCGCGCCGGATCGGCGACGCGGGTGGAACGACTGGCGCTCTGGTCCATGGGCTCGGTTCCTGTTGAGACCGTCACGTCTCCGCGCGGACCTTCAGCAGGCCCAACAGCTCACGGTCGCGCTGCTGTTCGAGGCTCTCGATCGAGCGTCCGCCGACTTCGTCCATGACGCCGGCGGTCACCTTGGCGCGCAGATCGGGCGTGATCTTCGGATTGCCCAGCACGCTCCACCAGACGGTGATCGGGCCGGTGAACTGGTCGAACCAGTGATCGATGCCGCCGGCGCCGCCGCCGAGGTGGTAGAGCAACATCGGGCCCATGATACCCCAGCGCAGGCCGGGCCCGTACGCGACGGCGGCGTCGATGTCGGCCACGCTGATGACGTCCTCGTCGACCAGGTACATGACTTCGCGCAGCAGCGCCGCCGCCAGCCGGTTGGCGACATGGCCCGGGACCTCCTTCTTGAGCCGGACCGTCTTCTTGCCGAGACCGTCGTAGAAGGCCGCGGCGCGGTCGATGGTCTCCGCCGACGTCTGGGCGCCGCCGACGAGTTCGACCAGCGGGATCAGGTGCGGCGGGTTGAACGGGTGACCGATGAAGCAGCGTTCGGGATGGTCGGCGCAGGCCTTCTGGATCTCGCTCATCGTCAGGCCTGAAGAACTCGAGGCGATCAGGGTCGAGGCTGGGAGCAGCCTGTCCAGCTTGCCATAAAGCTCGCGCTTGAAGTCGATACGTTCAGGCCCGTTCTCCTGGACGAGGTCCACGCCCTGGACGGCGTCTTCGAGCCGGGGCTCGAACCGCAGGCGTTCGCGCGAAGCGCCAGGCGCCAGGCCCAGCTCTTCGAGCGCGGGCCAGCACTGGTCGACGAAGGTCCGCAGACGCGCCTCGGCGCCCGGCGCGACGTCGGTGGCGACCACGTCCAGGCCCTTGGCGAGGAACAGCGCCGACCAGCTGGCGCCGATCACGCCGGTTCCAATGATGGCGATGCGGGAGATGGGAGAATGGTTCACGGGGTTGCTCCTCAGCGGGACTTGAACTTGGCGAAGGCGACGCCGGACAGGTTGCCCAGGGCGTAGGCCAGCACTTGCGAATGGGCGCCGTCGAGCCCTACCGCGTAGACAGATCCGCCCAGGTCGGTGACGAACAGGCGACCGCCGGCGACATCGAGCGCCAGGCCGATCGCTTCCATCAGGTGGCTGGCGAGTACATCTGGAGGCGGCCGGTCGATGGTGTCGACGGAGGCGCGGTTCACCGTATTGCCGGCCGGGGGATCTCCGCGGTCGGTCCAGTAGAGGAGCCGGCTTGCCTCGTCGAACTCGAGATCGATCGGCTCGGGCAGCCCATCGCGCCAGATCTCGATGTCGCTTCGGGTGGCGGCGGTCCCGCCGCCGGGGATGTCCAGGCCAGCTCGGAGTATGCGGCCCTGTCCGGCGTTGTCGGAGCCCTTCTGCGTCCAGTAGAGCTGGTTGCGCGCGTGGTCGATGGCGACCCCGACGCACCACTTGGTGGCGTCACCCCGGTCGGCCGCAACGTCGCCCGTGACCACCAGGGTCTCGACATGCGAGCCGTCGAGGTTGGCGCGCATCATGCGCATGCCCTCGCGGTCGGCCCAGTAGAGCTTGCGATCGCTCCTGTTGAGGCAGATCTGCTTGGGTGTGTGGGTAACGCCCCGCGGGACGATCGTCGTGACGTCGCCGCCGTCGAGGTCGCAACGCTGGATGGAGCCGTCGTCCAGGTTGGGGACACCCATGTTGGTCCAGTAGATATGGCCGGCGTCGGCATCGACGGCGACGCCGTCGGGCATGTGGCCGCCGGTCACGATGACACGCCGGTCCGAGCCGTCGGTCGCCATGGTGAAGACCTGCCCTCCGCTGAGGCTGAGGACGACGAGGCGTTCGGTGACGCCTTCCATGCTGGTGGTCATTGGGAAACTCCTTTGAGCGGGATCAGGCGGCGTGGCGATGCTTGGCGGCGACGACGCCGCGCGTCTGGAAGTCGTCGATCTCGCCGGCGGTGAAGCCGAGTTCGGCGAGCACCTCGCCGTTGTGCTCGCCGAGGTCCGGCGCGCGCTGGGCGGCGACTTTCGGCACGTCGTGGATGGCGATCGGACTGCTGATCGTTTCGCTCATGTGGCCGCCGGCGCCGGCGAGCGGTACGACGATGTTGTTGCTTCGCAGCTGTGGATCGCCGATCACCTCGCCGGGCGAACGCACGGCGCCATAGGTGACGTGCTCCGCGTCGAGCGCCTGCGCCCAATAGGCCATGGGGTGCGCCCCGAACGCCTCGTCGAGGATCGCCGTCACGGAGCCGGCATTCTCGGCCACCTTGCCAGCGTCGGCGAAGCGCGGATCGGCCAGCAGATCGCCGCGGCCGAGCGCCTTGGTCAGCGGCGGCCATTTGTCGGGCGTGACCAGGAGGACGAACCAGATATTGTCGGCCGTGCGGTAGAGGTTGGCCAGCGGGTTGGGCGGACAGGCCCGGTCGTGCAGGGGGTAGAAGCGGGCGCCGGCCAGGGCGCCCTGGACCATGACGCTGCTTGCCCAGACGCCTTGCGCAAGCAGCGAGGTGGTGACGTATGAGCCCTTGCCGGTGCGCTCGCGGCGGTAGAGCGCGGTCACGATCGCCGAGAAGACGCCGACCGCGGTGGCGTGGTCGCCGCTGCCCGAGATCGGCATGGTCGGCGGTGTTCCAGCGTCGTGCGTCAGCGCCAGCAGGCCGCTGCGCGCCCAGTAGGCGGTGAGGTCGAAGCCGGGCAGCTGTGCGTCCGGACCGGCGTCGCCGAAACCGGTCACGTCGGCATAGATGAGCCGGGGGTTGAATTGCGCGACCTCGTCGTAGCCCAGTCCGAGGCGTTCCCGAGCGGGGTGGGGAGTATTCACGATCATCACGTCGGCCCAGCGGGCGAGGCGTTCGATGATCTGGCGCGCGTCGGGCGATTTGAGATCGACAGAGATTCCCCGCTTGTTGCGGTTGTCCAGGTGCCAGGGGTAGTTGTCGTCCGCCATCGGCTGCGGCGGAATGCGATAGCCGATACGCCAGGTGTCGCCGTTGGGTGGCTCGACCTTGATCACGTCGGCTCCGAAGTCCGCGAGGATCACGGCGGCGGCGGGGCCGGCGATGAAGCTCGCCAGGTCGACAACCTTCAGGCCGGAAAAGATGTTGTCGGTCATGGTGCGGGTTCTCTCAAACAGAAGTGTTGGAGTGGTCAGGGCGCAGGCGGCGGCTCAACGGCCCTGGAAGACCGCGGCGCGCTTCTCGAGGAAAGCGCCGGCGCCTTCAGCCTTGTCGGCCGTGCCAGCGCAGACTCCGAACAAGGCCGCCTCGAGCGCCAGGCCTTCCGCCTGGCCGCCGTCGAGTCCCCGGTTCACGGCGTCGAGCGAATAGCTGACGGCGATCGGGGCGTTGGCGAAGATCTCCGCGAGGATGGCCTCCGCCCGCGCCATCAGGCTCGCGGCCGGCACGACCTCGTTGACTAGGCCGATGCGCCACGCCTCCTGGGCGTCGATGGTGCCGCCGGTCAGGATCAGCTGCAGCGCGCGACCCTTGCCGACCAGGCGAGGCAGCCGCTGCGTGCCGCCCCCGCCTGGCAACAGGCCCAGCTTCACCTCCGGCTGTCCGAAGCGCGCGTGTTCCGCCGCGATGCGGATGGTGCAGGCCATGGCCGTCTCGCAGCCGCCGCCGAGGGCGAAACCATTGATCGCCGCGATCACCGGCTTGCCGAGGCCCTCGACGAGGTCGAGCACCGACTGACCAAAGCGGCTCGACCGCTCGGCTTCGAACGGCGCGAGTTGCGCGAGCTCGGCGATATCGGCGCCGGCGATGAAGGCCCGTTCGCCCGCGCCGGTCAGGATGACGCCTCGGATGCTGGCGTCGGCGCGAGCGTCCTCAAAGGCGCTCTTCAGGTCCCGCCAGGTCGGCGTGTTGAGCGCGTTCAGCACTTTCGGCCGGTTCACGGTCACGTACGCGATCGGACCCGTCTTGGCGTAGTTCAGATTCTCGAAGACGAGAACTTGGGGGATATCGTCCACAGGCCGCACTCCTGACGTGGGTCGGTTGATGGGTTTGGGGGTGGCGGGCGCGAGACGAGGAACTACACGAAGGCGCTGAGCCCAGTGATCGCCTTGCCGACGATCAGATTCTGGATCTGGTAGGTGCCCTCGTAGGAGTAG
>Ga0302314_10002729_pt1 | contig 32732 bp, 31 predicted proteins | sample III_Palsa_N2_3_FD_200533 | JGI IMG/M metagenome (GOLD analysis project Ga0302314, IMG submission 200533) | Peat permafrost microbial communities from Stordalen Mire near Abisko, Sweden - III_Palsa_N2_3 | ecosystem: Environmental > Terrestrial > Soil > Palsa > Peat permafrost | place: Sweden...
CCACACCTGGGTGTATTCGACTATCGACCGGGTCGCGACCAGGAAGTCTACGTACCGCGCGAATGCCGCCCAGTCACCGAACGGGTCCGGGATCCCGCAGCGCGGGAAGCTCTTCGTGAAGATCTGCGACCGAACGCTGTGCAGGCCCGAGTTGTTCCCCTCGAGGAACGGCGAGTTGGCTGAGATCGCGAGCAGCTCCGGCAGTACATGCCGCAGCCGGTCGCAGACCTTGATCGCGCGGTCGGCGCCGCGGATGCCGACATGCACGTGCACTGAGAACGTGTTGTTGCGGCGAGCGACGTACTGGAGCCCATCCTCGACCCGGTGATAGTGCTCGGTGTCGATGATCTGTTGCTGCCGGTAGTCGGCCCATGGGTGCGTCGCGGTGGCGCCGAGCCTGACGCCGTGCGCGGCGGCAAGCGTGAACAGCCGGCGGCGCGCTTCACGCTGCGCCGTGATCGCGCCGTGAACATCCTCTCCGCGACCTGAGCGAATCTCGATCTCGGAGGCGATCAGCTCGCCCGCCACGGAGGTTCCGAGCAGCTCGTCGCTCTGGGCCGCGTCGCGGAGTTCCTCGTAGCGCGGGACCAGATCAAGGCAGTCCGCATCTAGGAGCGCGAACTCCTCCTCGATGCCGACCGTGAAGTCAGCAGACTCTTCGAGGCTGACACGCCCGTTTTCAAGGTCGATGACGCTCAAGCCAGGTAGAAGTACAGCGCGTGGAGCAGGTCGACGGCCGGGCTCGACGAGTGAACGATCACGTCCGGCGGCGTCTGCAGCAGCGCCTCGGTGTAGTTGAAGATCACCCGCACGCCCAGCTGGACAAGGTCGTCCGCAATCGCTTGAGCTGTCTGCGGCGGGACGGCCAGGACGGCGACCACCACCTCTTCTGCAGCCACGACCTCGCGCAGTTGGTCGTAATGACGCACGGTCAACCCGCCGATCTCGGTGCCCACACGCGACGGATCGACGTCGAAAAGCGCGACGACGCTGAATCCGTGATCCGCGAAGATGTCGGAAGTCGCGATCGCAGCACCGAGGTTCCCCGCGCCGAACAGCGCAATGTTGCTCTTGCCCGAAGTCTGCAGGATCCGGCGAATCTGCTCGATCAGCGCGTCAACGTTGTAGCCAACCCCGCGCTTGCCGAACTTGCCGAAGCCCGAAAGGTCGCGGCGGATCTGAGTGGAGTTCACGTGGGTGTAGTCGGCCAGCTGGGCAGAGCTGATCGTCTCCTGGCCCATCTTGCGGGCCTGGGTGAGAACCATCAGATACCGCGAGAGGCGCGCGGCCACGCCGAGGGCGATCCGCTCCTCGGGGCGCGCTGTCTCTTGAGTCTGGTCGGTCATCGGGAGTCACTCTACTGTGAGCGGAACCGTTCTTAGGTGCGGGTTAGGGCCGCCTCAAACGCCTGCTCGTCCACGAATAGCTCAAACATCTCGTGGTCGTCGATCATCACGACCGGAATCCGCTCCAGGTAGCGCATCATCAGCGCATCGTCGGACTCGATGTTGACCTGCTCGAGTGCGAATGGAACGCGTGTGAGGACCCGCTCAACTACGGCCAGCGCGTCGTCACAGAGGTGGCAGCCTGGGCGCCCGTACAGCACGACCCTCGAGCTCATGCGACCAGCGTGCGCTCGCCGGTCGCGTAGACGTCGAGCTCCAGATAGTCGGGGAATTGCAGGACCGGTGAGTAGCGCGCGGCGCTGGCGATCATCGCCGCGTTGTCCGTGCACAACAGCCGCGGCGGCACGTCGAGCTCGACACCGAGGGTGCCCAGCGCCTCACGCAGGGGACCGTTGGCCGCAACCCCGCCGCCGACGGCAAGCTTGGTCGCGCGGGTCTGCTTGAGCGCCCGCCGCACCCGGATCGTCAGCGCCTCGACGATCGCCCGTTGGTAGGAGGCAGCCAGGTCAGCGCGCAAGCGCGTCGCCTCCGCCTCCCCGAGCTCCCTGACCTTGTAGAGCAGCGCCGTCTTCAAACCGGCGAACGAGAAATCGAGTCCGCCCATGCGCGCGCCCGCGGGAAACGCAAACGCATCCGGGTCGCCGGTCGCCGCCAAGGCTTCAAGTGCCGCCCCACCCGGGTAGCCGAGCCCGAGCAGCCGAGCGCCCTTGTCAAAAGCCTCACCGGCCGCGTCGTCGAGCGTCTGGCCGATCACGTGCAGCTGCGGCCCGGGATCCTTGACGTCGGCGAGCAGCGTATGCCCGCCGCTTGCGATCAGCGCCAGGAACGGTGGCTCGAAGCTCGATGGCGACAGGAAACTGGCGGCCAGGTGGCCGTGCAGGTGGTCAACCGGCGCGAATGGCAGCGCACGCGCGGCCGCCAGTGACTTGGCGGCGCAGAAGCCGACCAGCAACGCCGCGACCAGCCCAGGGCCACGCGTCGCCGCGACCAGCGTGACGTCGTCAAGCGTCACGTCGGCCGTGCTCAGTGCATCGTCGAGAACCGCCGGCAGCAGCGTCATGTGGTGCCGTGACGCGATCTCCGGAACGACCCCGCCGAAACGCGAATGCACGGCCTGCGAGGAGATGATGTTGGCCGCGATCTCACCCTCGGGCGTGATCAGCGCGGCGCAGGTGTCGTCACAGCTGGTCTCGATCGCCAGGATCATCTACGCCTCCCAGGGGTTTCCGTCTGCGCGCCACATGATGATCGCGTCCTCACCGTTATCCGCGTAATAGCGGGGCCGCTTGCCGACCGCGCGGAAGTCATAGCTCTCGTAAAGCGCGATCGCTCCATGGTTCGAGACGCGCACCTCGAGCGTGTAGTTCGAGTCACGGCCGCCCTTCTCGAGCACACCGTCGAGCAACGCCCTGGCGACCCCGTGCCGGCGCACGGTCGGCTCCACAGCGATGTTCATCACGTGGTAGGCCTCGTCATAGCGGGCGCAGATCACATAGCCGAGCATGCGGGTGTCGTTGAGCGCCGCGAGGCAGATCCCTGACGGCTTGGAGAGTTCGAGCACGAACATCGAGAGCGACCACGGCATCGGGAAGCAGCGCCGTTCGATCGCGATCACGCGCGGCAGATCGGTGTAAGTCAGCTTGCGGAGTTTGAAGTCAGCGGCGCTCATGGTTTGCGGGCCAGTTCGGCATCGGGCTGGCGTAGATACTCGGGCACGACGACACCAGTGGTGGTCGGTTGCGCATCGAGCGCCAGCCGGCAGTGGTAGACGGCCGAAACCCGGTGCAGCGGCGAGCCGTCGCGCGGCACGGTCGCGCCCGCCTGCTCAAGCAGAGCGCGGAACTTCACGGCACCATCCCCAACCGCCACGATTCCGTCGCTGGCCCGCTGGCCAGCGACGTCGCCCAGCCCCTCGGGCGTAAGCACGCAGGGGCTCAAGCCGGCTCCCGAAACGAACGCCTCGTTGCGGCGCGCGTCGATCACCGCGAGGATCTGGCGCTGATCACCCAAGGCCGAGCGCGCCGCCAGCTCAAGTGACGCCAGCGTCGAAACCCCAACCAGCTCGATCGCGGTTGCCTGGGCGAGCGCCTGCGCGGTCGCGATCCCGATCCGCAGACCTGTGAAGGTGCCGGGGCCGACGCCCACCGCGATCCGGTCGACATCGCCCCAACCTGCATTTGACTCATTCAGGACGGCATGGATCAGGCTGAGCAGCTTCTGTGCGTGGCCAGGCCGCGTTCCCGCGGGCGGGTCGTCGCGGCGTTCGAGTTCGCCGAAGGCGGCGACCGTCGCAGCCGTCGCGGTGTCGAATGCCAGGACCCTCACCTGATCTCCACAACCCTTGAATCGCCGCCGGCGTGACTGAGCGTGACCTGTCGAACTGGTTTCTCGAGCAGCTCGAGCTCGTGCCCGGCGATCGCCGGCCACTCGATGAACGCGACCGTGTCGGGGCCGAGATAGTCAGCCAACAGATCAGGATCCTCGTCGCTCAGTGATCCGAGCCGGTAGAGATCGAGGTGGGTGACCCGTTTGATCGCACCTGAGGCGGCGTAGGAGTGCCCGATCGTGAACGTCGGGCTGGTCACAGGTCCGGTCACCCCCAGCGCGCGCGCGGCGCCGCGGACGAAAGTCGTCTTGCCGGCTCCGAGATCCCCGCTCAGTGAGACGACATCGCCGGGCTGCAAGGTCGCTGCGAGTTTCGCGCCGAGCGCTTCCGTTTCAGACGCCGACCGTGTCTCTTGCCTGGTCACCGTGACCGTCGGGTCGGTGCTCAGGCGCGTGAACGGCGGGCGCGTAGCCCGACGCCAGCCCCGAGTAGCGCAACCCCTGCGATCGTCTCCGGCAGCAGGTTGAGCCCGGTGTTTGGCAGGTTCCCTGCGCTCGAGGATTTCGGCGGTGCGAGCCGCGACGGAGCCGTCGGAGTGATCTGCGAGGATGGCGAACCGGCCGCCAGTGCCTCGCCGGGAACGCCGGCAGCGACGGCAGATGTAACGATGAGGGCGGCTAGCCGAACAGTCTTCACGGGCTGTGACACTGTAGATCACTGCAGGAATCAAGTCCTCGCCGACGAATTAGTTCGCTTTTAGGACTGATTTTCTCAGAGCTCACGGCGACAGATGCCTGGCTGGAAGCTCAGCTACCGTGCAGTCCACATGCGATCCCGGATTACCCCCCTTTTGATGCGCCTGCGCGAGTCCGACACCGGCAAGGCCGCGGGCCTCGCCGTCGCGATGATCGCGAACAACGTCGTAGGGCTGATCACCTCGGTTGTGTTCGCGCGGCTGCTGAGCGACTACGGCGCCCTGGCAGCGCTCGTCAGCTACCTGACGATCCTCACGGTCTTCGGCCAGGCGCTGCAGGTCGCGACCGCTCGGGAAGGCGTGCTCGGTCACCTCGGTGAAGGTGAGGAGCTACTCGCGACGCTCGAGCGGTGGGCGAAGACGCTCGCCCTCTTCACGATTGCCGCGACGGTCGCCTCGCTGCTGTTGCGTCACCAGATTGCTGACCTCGTGGGTGTCAAGCACCAGAGCTGGGCGGCAGCGGCGGGCATTCCGGCGGGCTGCGCCTACCTGGCGGTCTGCACGCTTCGCGGCGCGCTGCAAGGCATCGGTGACTACAAGAGCGTCGGGCTCAGCCTCGTCGGCGAGGCGGGGCTGCGCCTGATAGCCGGCTCGATCCTGGCGGAGGTCGGTCTCGGCATCGGCGGAGCTTACGTCGGCTCACTGGTCGCGTATATCGGGATGACCGCCTACTGCGCGACGCGCTTGTACCGGCAACTGGAGGGGCCCTCATACCGCCGCTGGCGTACTCACAGTGCCGGCCGCGGAGCGTTTAGTTACGGCACCCATGTGTGGGCCGCGATCGTTCCGATCACGGCGCTGGGCGTGGTGCAGCTGTTGCAGAACGTCGACCTGATCACCGCCAAGCATCAGTTTTCCGACAGGGTCGCGACCTCGTACGCCGTCGCCGCGGTCGCCGCCAAGGTGCTGATCTGGGTGGCGATGGGCGCGAGCTTCTACCTGGTTCCCGAGACCTCCAGACGCCACTCCGCGGGCGAGGACACTCGCCCGGTCCTGGCGCGCGCGCTCGCGATCATCGGCGTCTGCGCAATCCCCTGTCTGCTGATCTTCGCGTTCGCCGCACACCCGCTGTTGTCAGCCGTGTTCGGCAAGAACAAGGCGATCGCATCCGACGCGCTACTGCCCTTGGGCGCCGCGTTCACCATGCTCGCCGCGACCTACCTGGCGGTTCAGTACATGCTCGCGCTGAAACGGGTCTGGTTCCTGGGCGCGATCGCGCTGGTCGCTGTGCTCGAACCGGTCTTGCTGCTGCACGCTCCCAAGCACCCGGCGTCGTTCGCCGGGGTCGTGCTGATCGTGCAGCTGGTCGGCGCGGCGCTGGCGTACGGGATCGCGCTGTTTATGCGGCCGCCCGCCGCAGTGCCGCCGACCGGCGGCACCGGTGCCGGCGTCGTCCCCCGCCTAGAAGAGACCGAGTTGCTGCTCTGAGACGGCCGGCGCGTCTGGCTCGGCCGGCGCCGCTTGCTCGACTTTGGGGGAGTTGGTCGTCTCAGCGACGACCAGGTCCCCCAGAGTGGGATCGGCCGCTTCGGTTTGAAGCGGCTCCGGCTGCGGCGCCTCGGGTTGCCGTGGCGCCCCGAGCTTCAGGATCTCTGGGATGCGCAGGAAGTCCGCCCGCAGCAGCTCCAGGGTCGACGGTGTGTAGAGCGCCGCCGCCGGGTGATAGAGCGGGTAGAGGCGTACCGCCCGTGGCCCAATCGTGCGGACCTCCGGCTGCCCATGGATCTTTGAGATCCCGGTGGGGTCGCCGCGCAGCAGTTTGGTCGCGAAGTTGCCCAGCGTGCAGACCATCGTCGGCTGAATCAGCTCCAGCTGGCTGAAGAGCCAATGCTGGCATGAGTCGAGCTCGTGCGGGTACGGGTTGCGGTTGTCAGGAGGTCGACATTTAAGGCAGTTCGCAATAAACACGTCGTTGCGCTCCATGCCGATCTCGGCGAGCAGCTTGTCGAGCAGCTTGCCGGCGGCGCCGACGAACGGCAGGCCCTGCAGATCCTCGTTGGCGCCGGGAGCCTCGCCGACGAACATCAGCTCGGCATCGGCGTTGCCTGAGCCGAACACGACGTTGGTGCGGGTCTCGCTCAGCTGGCAGGCGATGCAGACCTTGGCCTCCAGGTAGACGGCCTTCAGAAGTTCCCGCCGCTCGGTCGCGGTGCTCATCTTCGCGATCCTAGTGCACGATTCTCGGAACGCCGCACTAGCCAAGACGCTCCGCGCGCGAGCCTCAGATACGGGGTCTGGTTTGGATTCGACGGCTCGAGGGGTACCATTTGTCACACAGGCCGTCACCTTCTACCGCTGAGGGATGGACCAGGTAAACCATGCGAACTCTTCGCACCATCGCTGAACTACGTGCCGCGCTCGCTCAGCCGCGCCGTGAGGGATCACGGATCGGACTCGTGCCGACGATGGGCGCCTTCCACGAGGGCCACCTCTCGTTGATGCGCCGTGCCCGCGAGGACAACGATGTGGTCGTGGTTTCGCTGTTCGTGAACCCGACCCAGTTCAACGAAGGCAGCGACCTGGCGGCCTACCCGCGTGACGAGAACCGCGACGCGCTGCTGGCCTCCGACGCTGGGGTCGACTACATGTTCGCCCCCGCCGTCGAAGAGATCTATCCCCGCGGTTTCACTGCCAGCGTCAGCCTCGGCGTGATCACCGAGGTGCTCGAGGGCGCGGAGCGCGGTCGAGCGCACTTTGAAGGCGTCGCAACCGTCGTCACAAAGCTTTTCAACATGGTCGCTCCCCACGTCGCCTACTTCGGCCAGAAGGACGCGCAACAGGCGCGTGTGATCAAGCAGCTTGTGCGTGATCTGGACATGCAGGTGCAGATCGAGGTCTGCCCGATCGTGCGCGAGCCTGACGGCCTGGCGATGTCGAGCCGCAACGTTCATCTGAGCCCGGCCGAGCGCGAGCAGGCGACCGCGCTGAGCCGCGCGTTGCGGGTCGCGACAGAGCTGGTTGAGGCCGGGGAATCCGACAGCGCTGTGATCACCGCCGCGGCGCGCACCGAATTTGACAGCGCCAACCTTTCTACCGAGTATTTCGAGATCGTCGATCTCGACACGTTTGCGCCGATAAGAACGATTGACGGACCCGCGCTCGCAGTGGTTGCGGCGCGGGTAGGCAGTACGCGTTTGATTGACAACCAACCGCTCTCGACCAAAAGCGTCGCCGGCCAGTACGCCGGCGCCGTGGCGGCGGGAAGCAACTGAGATCCGCCCCGGGTCTCAAAGGAGAGAGACATGTCGTCAGCCCCATCCAACGCCACAGGCCCCTCCGGGACCGCACACCTGCCGGTCACGCTGCCGATGCTGCTCGAGAAGCAGCACCTCGGACAGCCGCTGGTGATGGTCACCGCCTACGACTACCCGAGTGCTCGCGCCGCTGAGGCGGCCGGCGTCGATCTGGTCCTGGTCGGCGACTCCGGCGCCCAGACCGTGCTCGGCTACCCGTCGACCGTCGCGGTGACGACCGACGAGCTGCTGATGCTCGCCCGCGCCGTGCGCCGCGGCCTTCGCAGCCCCTTCTTGGTCGCTGACCTCGCCTTCGGCTCCTACGAGGAGTCAGACGCGCAGGCGGTGGCCACGGCGATGCGCTTCGCGAAGGAAGCGGGGGCCGACGCCGTCAAGCTCGAGCGCGGCAATTCGACCTCTGTGGCCCGCGCTAGGGCGATAGTTGAAGCCGGGATCCCGGTGATGGGTCACGTCGGCCTGACGCCGCAGACCGCCACCTCGCTCGGTGGTTACCGCGCCCAGGGTCGCACAGCCGATGACGCAACCCGGATCGCCAGGGAAGCGCTCGCGCTTCAGCAGGCTGGGTGCTTCTCTATCGTCTTTGAGGCGATCCCGGCTGAGGTCACCGAAGAGCTGATGCCGCTGATGCAGGTCCCGATCATCGGCATCGGCGCCGGCCCGGCGACCGACGGCCAGGTGCTCGTGTTCCACGATCTGCTCGGCATCCGGGAAGGTCAGGGTGCCCGCTTTGTCCAGCGTTACGCCGACATTCAGCGCGACATGGACCATGGCGTCGCCGCGTACGCGTCTGATGTGCGTGAGCGTCGCTATCCGGCCCCTGAGCACACCTACTCAATCGACGCTGAGGCGCTCGCCAGCTTCCGCTCGGAGCTGACTCAGCTCCGTTAACAGACATGCGACAAACGGCTAGCCATCTTGCCGTAGGATGCCGTGAGTGACGCGGATCTCACAAGCCTTCGCGCCGCGCGATCGCGCGTACTTTGAGTTGTTCGAGGAAGCCGGACGCAACATCCTGCACTCGGCCGAGCTGCTCGACACGCTGTTGTCGGACTACCCCGACAACAAGCACCTCGCGCAAGAGATTCGCGACTGCGAGCACGAGGGCGACCGCATCACGCATGAGCTTCTGAGCCGCCTGAACCACACGTTCGTCACGCCGATCGACCGTGAGGACATCCTCGCGCTCGCGTCAGCACTTGACGACATCGTCGACTACATCGAAGAAGTCGCGGATTACCTCGGTCTTTACAAGATCGAGGCGCCGATGGACCAGGCGATCAAGCTTGCGGATGTGCTGAAGCGCTCGTCTGCGCAGATCGCCGAGGCGATGCCGCTGCTGCGGGGCTTCAAGGACATCTCCGCCTACACGGTGGAGATCAACCGCCTTGAGAACGAGGGCGACAAGATCACCCGTGAGGCGATCGCTTCACTGTTTGACGGCGGCATCGACCCGATGGTCGTGATCCGCTGGAAGGACCTCTTCGAACGCCTCGAGGCCGCGATCGACGCGACTGAGCAAGTAGCTCACATCCTCGAGGGCGTCGTAATCAAGAACTCGTAGCGGCTGCGCCGTAGGTGATCTGCCTGATCACCTGGGCCGGGACGCCTGCGGCAATTGAGAAGGCCGGGATGTCCTGGGTGACCACGGAGTTCGCGCCGATCACGCAGCGCTCGCCGATCGTCACACCGCTGGTGATCACGACGTTCGCGCCGCACCAGACGTTGTCCCCGACGCGCGTCGGCCCCTTGCTCGCGAAGCCCTGCCAGGGGACCGGCGTGCTCGGATCATCGAAGCGGTGGTTGGCGTCGGTGATAAAGCAGCCGTTGGCGAACATGCAGTGTTCGCCAATCTCCACCAACTCCTTGGCGGCCACCATCACGCCGAGATTGAGGAAGGTTCCGGCGCCGATCCGGATCCGCCCGGGTGCCGGCGCCGTCAGCCAGACACCCGGCTCGAAGAGGACCTGTGGGCCGAGCTCGAGGCGCCCCTCGCGAAGCATCGCGAGCGCGTCTCCGTGCAGCGGCCACCGCGCGAACGCTTGGCGGCGTGCCAGCTCGTAGTGGAGCCGGACCCGGTTCCACGGCAGCGAGTTGCGCTCATACCAGCGCCACTTCTGCAGCCAGAGCCGCGCGGCGGCGAGCTCCACCGCTATTGGTCCGCGGACAGAAACACGCGATTGCGGCCGGCGCGCTTGGCGTTGTAGAGCGCCGCGTCGGCGCGCCCGACGACATCAGCGATCGGCTCGCCAGCCTTGCGTGTCGCCAGCCCAACCGAAACCGTCACCGATGGCGGCGTCGCAGCGCGCAGGCGCGCGACGATCGGCATCGCCTGGCGGCCGTCCACGTTGGGCAACAGCAGACCGAACTCCTCGCCGCCGTAGCGGGCGACCAGATCGACATCGCGCAAAGCTGCGTTCCAAGCGCGGCCGCACTCCTGCAGCACCGCATCACCGGCCTGGTGGCCGTTGATGTCGTTGTACAACTTGAAGTTGTCCAGATCGATCATCCCGACCGTGATCGGGCTGCCCAACTCCAAAGCTTGGCTGAGCGCTCGATCCCAGGCGCGCCGGTTGGCCACCCCTGTGAGCGCGTCGGTGCTCGACAGCTCCACGGTCACGGCCAGCTCCTCCAGCACCCGCACATGCTCGAGCGCCACGGCGACACTGTCTGCGAGCGCCTGCGCGAGGATTACTTCATCAGCCGTGGCCTCATGTTGCTCGGCCCAGTACACGCCGATCGCGGCCACCGGCTCGGAACGCCGTACCGGCACCACCACCAGGCTCTTGACGAACGCCGGGGGGTCGGCGTCGTGTGGCATCCGCGGGTCGTCGTAGACGTCCTCGATCACCACGGGCTCGCCGTTCTTCATCGCCCAGCCGCTGATGTAAGACTCGAGCGGGAAGCGCTGCTCCTTCCAGAGCGGAGCGACCGCATCCCCCTGCACGTAGTCGAGGTTGTCGGCGTCACGCATGACGAAAGTCGCCCCACCGGCATGCAATAGCGCCCGCGCACTTGCACCGACAATCTGTCGAATGTCGTCTATGTGACGCACCATCGACAGCTCACTGACCGTATCGAGCAGCAGCCGCAGGGTCGCAGCGGAATCGTCGGACCTAGGCATCGTTGCGGGCATCGTCACCTGACATACGTTATTACGGTACGTCGGAACGACAATACGCAATTTCAGTGAGTACAGCGAGAAACCCTTATGAAAGTGGACGCCTGGCCTAACGCTTCAGGACCACTGGAGAATCAGACGGTAACGGCCTTTCGCCGGCGCCGCGGTGCGTCGGCAGCAGCCTCGCGGGCGGGCAGCAACTGCGTAAGGAACTGCCCGGTGTAAGAACCAGCCGTCTTGGCGATCTGCTCCGGCGTGCCTGTGGCGATCAGCGTTCCGCCCTCGTCCCCGCCCTCAGGACCGAGATCAATTAAGTGGTCGGAAACCTTGATCACATCGAGGTTGTGCTCGATCACGACAATCGAGTTGCCGGCATCGACCAACCGCTGCAGTACCTCAAGCAGCCGCTGAATATCGGCGAAGTGCAATCCGGTCGTCGGCTCATCAAGGATGTAAATCGTGCGCCCCGTAGCGACCTTGGAGAGCTCCGCGGCGAGCTTAACGCGCTGTGCCTCACCACCTGAGAGGGTCGTCGCCGGCTGACCGAGGCGCATGTACGAGAGCCCGACGTCGTGCAACGCCTGAACCCGCCGCTGGATCTTGGGGATGTGCTCAAAGAACTCAAGCGCCTCACCGATCGGCATGTCCAGCACGTCGGCGATCGTCTTGCCCTTGAACCGGACCTCCAGCGTCTCCTTGTTGTAGCGCTTGCCGTGACATTGCTCGCACGGCACGTAGACGTCCGGAAGGAAGTGCATCTCAATCTTGATCTGTCCGTCGCCCTTGCAGACCTCGCAGCGCCCGCCCTTGACGTTGAACGAGAAGCGCCCTGGCTTGTAACCACGCGCCCTTGCCTCCTGGGTGCGCGAGAAGAGATCGCGGATCTGGTCGAACAGGCCGATATACGTGGCCGGGTTTGAACGCGGCGTGCGACCGATCGGCGCCTGATCCACGGAGATGATCTTGTCGAGCTGATCAAGCCCGGTTACCGCGCGGTGCACACCCGGGCGCACCCGCGTCTTGTGCAGCTTGTTGGTCACCGCCTTGTAGAGCACCTCGTTCACGAGGGTCGACTTGCCCGAGCCGGAGACGCCGGTGACGGTGCACATGACGCCCAGCGGCACCTTCACGTCGATCCCCTTGAGGTTGTTCTCAGCCGCGCCCTTGATCTCGATGTAGCCGTTGGCTTTGCGCCGCTTGCGCGGTACTTCGATCGTGCGCGTGCCGGCCAGGAACTGTCCGGTCAGCGAGGCCTCGACCGCCGCCACCTCGTCGGCGGTGCCCTGGGCGACGACGTGACCGCCGTGCTCACCGGCACCCGGGCCGATGTCAACGATGTGGTCAGCGGCCCGCATCGTCTCCTCGTCGTGCTCCACCACAAGCACCGTGTTGCCGACATCGCGCAGCCGTTCGAGCGTGCCGATCAGCTTCTCGTTGTCACGCTGGTGCAACCCGATCGAAGGCTCGTCAAGGATGTACAACACGCCCACCAGCGCCGAGCCGATCTGCGTCGCGAGACGGATCCGCTGTGCCTCACCGCCTGACAAGGTCGCCGCGGCCCGCTCCATGCTCAGATAGCCGACGCCGACGTTGTTCAGAAACGTAAGCCGCTCGGTGATCTCGCGCAACACCAGCCGCGCGATCCGCTGATCGTGCTCTGAGAGCTCAAGCGCTCCGATCCAGGCCAGCGAGTTACGGATTGAGAGCGCGGTGAACTCGTTGATCGGCGTGCCCGCTACCAGTACCGCGCGCGACTCTGGCCGCAAGCGCGCGCCGTGGCACTCCGGGCACGGCCGCAGCGTCATGTACTCCTCGATTTTGGTCTTGATCAGCTCGGACTCGGTCTCGCGGTAGCGCTTCTCAAGGCCCTTGACGATCCCCTCGAAGGCGGTGCTGTAGTTGCGCCGGCGACCGAAGCGGTTCCGGTAAGCGACCTGGAAGCGATCGCCGCCGGTGCCGTAGAGGAAGAAGTCACGTTGTTCCTCGGGCAGCTTCTGCCACGGTGTCTCGAGGTCTATCTCATAGCGCTCGGAGATCGCCTGGGTGAGCTGCTCGTAGTACTCGGAGGCACTTACGGCCCAGGGGGCGATGGCGCCCTCACCGATTGAGAGCGTGGGGTCCGGCACAACGAGATCTGGGTCGATCTCCATCTGCGATCCCAGTCCCGTGCAGCCTGGGCAGGCGCCGTGCGGAGCGTTGAAGCTGAAGATCCGCGGCTCGAGCTCAACCAGGCTCGGCCCGTGGATCGGGCAGGAGAACTTCTCGCTGTAGGTCTGGATCTCACCGCTGTCGACCAGTTCGATCTCGACGAGCCCGTCGGCGAGTGCCACCGCGGTCTCAACCGAGTCGGCCAGCCGCTTACGCAGATCCTCCTTCATCACCAGCCGGTCGACGACGATCGCGATGTCGTGCTTGAGCTTCTTGTCGAGCTCGAACTCCTCGTCGAGCCGCCGCAGCTCGCCGTCGATCTTCGCGCGCGTGAAGCCCTCGACCCGCAGCTCCTCGAGCTGGCGGCCGTACTCCCCTTTGCGCCCGCGAACGATCGGGGCCAGCACCATGAAGCGCGAGCCCTCCGGCAGCTCCATCACCTGATCGATGATCTGCTCGGCTGACTGGCCGGTGATCGGTAGGCCGCAGATATGGCAGTGCGGCTTGCCGATGCGCGCCCACAGCAGACGCAGGTAGTCATAGATCTCGGTGACGGTCCCGACCGTCGAGCGCGGGTTGCGCGAGGTCGTCTTCTGATCGATTGAGATCGCGGGTGAGAGCCCGTCGATCGAATCGACGTCGGGCTTGTCCATCTGCCCGAGAAACTGCCGCGCGTATGCCGACAGCGACTCCACGTAGCGGCGCTGACCCTCGGCGTAGATCGTGTCGAACGCCAGTGACGACTTTCCCGAGCCGGAGAGGCCGGTGATAACCGTCAGCGAACCACGCGGAATCGAGACGGTGATGTCTTTGAGGTTGTGCTCGCGGGCACCGGTAACGACGAGTTGATCCACTACAGCCAGTCTAGAGAACCGAACAGACGTTCCCCTAGGCCCCGACTAGCGTTTAACGCTTTTTGCGACCAAACGCCTGATCCATGCGCCACGCCGGCATGCCGGCATCGTGGCGTTTCGGGGCCGCGCGGTTGCGATAGGCGTAGATCGCCACGGGACCGCCAAGGACCACCAGCATGAAAACAAGCATCTCGACCACAGAGCGCAGGATCGCGGCTGCAACCACCGCCACGAGCAGAACCAGGATCAGAAGCCACGGGCGCAGCATCTTGAGGGTCGAATCGCTCACCGTCAGCTCAGCTTATACCGGCGCGTACGACACCAGGCCCTGGCGGCCTGGGAGCTAGCCCTCGACGGAGGCGTAGACCTCGTCCAGCAACTGGGCGCGGTCACTGAGCTCGAAGTTGACAGCCAGATAGCGGTCGGTCTCTTCGCGGGAGGTGCCGTTGAGCGCCATGTTGAGCGCGATCAGCCGGGCGCCCTCGACGTCACCGCCTGCCTGCACCGATGTGTCACCGTCAGCGATCGCGACCGCGTCCGGCTCGACTTCGGTCTCGGAGACTGCTGGCTCTTCCTCAAACGAGTCGTACTCCCCCGCGCCGGGCAGCTCGGCTTCACTCTCGAAGTTCCCGCGCGAACCGACCGCGCCGCGGACCTCGTCGAAGTTGCCGTCGAGCAGCTGCAGATCCGCGTTGAGCCGGTTGGCGCCGGTCCGCAGAGAATCGGTCAAGCTCGAAAGCTCGCTCTGCATCGCGTCGAGCCGCTGCATCATCACGCCGGTCGACTCGGAAACGCGACTCACGTAGGTCCGCGCCTGCGTCGTCGCGTCGGTGCGTGCGGCGTCAGCCTCAGCCGCAGCCTCGGTGCGAATCTCGCGTGCCTGGGTCTCGGCCTCGCTCTGAATCTGGGCGGCGCTGGCCTCAGCAGCCTCGACGATCGCGCGCACCTGCTCGCTGGCGGAGGTCGCCAGCGTCTCCGTGCGACGGCGCGAGGAGAGCTTCAGCTCTTCGATCTCCCGGGCAATCCAAGTTAGGTGCGCGTCGACCGCTTCCGGGTCATACCCGCGGCGGCCAATCGGGAAGTCCTTCTTCTCGATGCTCTGTCGGTCTAGTGGCATGCGCGCAGCCTAGTTGATTGATTCCGAATTGGTCGGCCTCGGGGGCGTTGGCCCGGCTAGACGCGGCCGTCGGCCAAGGCGATGTCGAGATCGCGCTTGAAGTCGCGGATCTCGTCGCGCAGTTTCGCGGCGTACTCGAAGCGCAGATCCTCGGCGGCGGCGAGCATCTCCTCCTCGAGCTCGATCAGCTTGCGCTCAATCTCGGCCGGCGGCAGCATCTCAGCCTCACGCTGGCGCCGGCGCCGGGATTTCGGCACCTTGGAGTCCGACCGTAGGAACTCGGCGATGTCGGAAACTCCCTTGCTGATCGTCTCCGGCGTGACCCCGTGCTCGATGTTGTAGGCGCGCTGGATCTCACGGCGCCGGTCTGTCTCGGAGAGCGCGGTCTTCATCGCGGCGGTCTCCTTGTCGGCGTACATCACCACCTTGCCCTCGACGTTGCGGGCCGCGCGACCGATCGTCTGGATCAACGAGGTGGCGCCGCGCAGGAAGCCCTCCTTGTCGGCATCAAGGATCGCCACCAGCGAAACCTCGGGCAGGTCGAGTCCCTCGCGCAGCAGGTTCACGCCGACCAGCACGTCGAACTCGCCGAGTCGCAGCTCGCGGATGATCTGGATCCGCTCGAGCGTGTCGACCTCGGAGTGCAGGTAGCGGACCTTGAAGCCCATCTCCAGCAGGTAGCCGGTCAGGTCCTCAGACATCTTCTTGGTCAGCGTCGTCACCAGCGTGCGCTCGTCATGGTCGATGCGGGCGCGGATCTCGTTCATCAGATCGTCGATCTGGCCCTCGGTCGGGCGCACGTCGATCTCCGGATCGATGATCCCCGTCGGGCGCACGATCTGCTCGACGATCCGCGGTGAGTGCGTGCGCTCGTACTCGCCCGGAGTCGCCGAGACGAACACGATCTGCGGCGTGATCGTGAGGAATTCCTGGAATGTCTGGGGCCGGTTGTCGATCGCGCTGGGCAGCCGGAAGCCGTACTCGACCAGTGTCTCCTTGCGGGCCCGGTCGCCGACGTGCATCGCGCCGATCTGCGGCACCGTCTGGTGCGACTCGTCGATGAAGCAGACGAAGTCATCCGGGAAGTAATCGAGCAGGCAGTAGGGCCGCTCACCTGGCTTGCGGCCATCGAGAATGCGGCTGTAGTTCTCGATGCCGCTGCAGAAGCCCATCTCGCGCAGCATCTCCATGTCGTACTGGGTGCGCTGGCGCAGGCGATGAGACTCGAGTGGCTTGCCCTCCGCCTCGAGTTCAGCGCAGCGCTCGTTCAGCTCCATCCCGATCGCCGCGACCGCTTCCTCGATGTGCCCCTCACGCACGTTGTAGTGCGAAGCTGGCCAGATCGCGACGTGCTCGAGGTCGTCCTCGATCACCTCGCCGGAGACCGGATCGAAGTGGCGCAGGTGCTCGACCTCATCACCGAACATCGAGATCCGGTAGGCGGTCTCAGCGTAAGCCGGCCAGATCTCGAGCGCCTCTCCCCTGACCCGGAAGGTGCCGCGCGCGAGCGCGACGTCGTTGCGGTTGTACTGGATCGAGACGAGCTTGCGCAGCAACCCGTCGCGATTGATCATCGAACCCTTGACGATCGTCTGCAGGTTCTCGTCGTAGACCTCAGGCGAGCCCAGTCCATAGATGCTCGAGACCGACGCGACGATCAGCACATCGCGTCGCGCGAACAGCGCCGCCGTGGCCGCGTGCCGCAGACGGTCGATCTCCTGGTTGACGGCCGAGTCCTTCTCGATGTAGAGATCCCGGCTGGGGACGTAAGCCTCAGGCTGGTAATAGTCGTAGTACGAGACGAAGTACTCGACCGCGTTGCGCGGGAAGAAGGTGCGGAACTCATTGCAGAGCTGCGCCGCGAGCGTCTTGTTGTGCGCGATCACCAGCGACGGCCGCTGGACCTCGGCGATCGTCGCCGCCATCGTCATCGTCTTGCCAGTACCGGTCGCGCCGAGCAGCGTCATCGCGCGCTCACCCGCACGGATCCCTTCCGACAGCGACGAGATCGCCTTCGGCTGGTCAGCCGCGGGGCTGTAGGTCGTGTCTAACTCGAAACCGGGCACACACTGATCGTAATAGCCCAGCAAGCGTTGCCAGCGAGCATTGGTGACAGAAGCTGTCCTGGTTGGGGCGGCTGCGCCGTGCCGCCCCAACGCTCTGAGCGGGCGGCGCTACGTGTAACCGAGCGCCCGACCCCAGTGCGCGCGGTAGGCCCGCTGCTTGGACAGGACCTCCTGCACATAGAGGCGAGTCTGTGCGATCGGGATGTCGGCGATCTGGAAGCGCTGATGCGACTGCTTCAGCCGTTGCACCCAGCGGTCGACGTTGGTTTCGCCGCCGTTGTAGGCGGCCAGCGCCATCACGACGTTGCCGTCGTAGAGGTTCAGCAGGTAACGGATGTAGTAGGACCCGTAAGCGATATTGACCTGCGGCGTGCCGAGGTCGGAGACCGTGAAGCTGGTGGCGCCGGAGCGGTGCGCGAGGAAGGTCGCTGTAGCCGGCTCAATCTGCATCAGGCCGAGCGCACCGGTCGGTGATGTGCGCGGCCTGAAGCGCGTCTCCGAGTAGATCACGGCGGCGACCAGCGCCGGGTCGAGCCGCTTGTCGTGCGCCTGCTCGCGGATGATCGACGCGTACGCCAACGGCAGCGTGAAGTGCTGGATGGCGCGACGGGCCAGCGGCACCACGACCAGAACCGCCACGACTATCCCAGCCAGCGCTATGAGCGCCAGCAAACGGCGTGGGACGAGCTTCACACGCCCAGCATGGCAAGCACAGACGACAACTCGCGCTGAAGTTCGTCGATGTCGCCGTCATTGCTGACCACGTAGGTGGCACGAGCAGCCTTGTCGGCCTGGCTCAGCTGCCGGGCTTCGCGTTCATCCACAGCCCGGTGCCCGCGCGCGCTCGCGCGGGCACGGCGAACGTCCTCGTCGGCGGTCACCGCGATCGTGGCGTCGTAGATGCGCACCTGTCCGCCTTCGAACAGCAGCGGCACCTCCACGACCAGCGCCCGCGGGCGTGGGTCGGCCGCCTGCGCCCGCGTTTTCCATTCGGAGACGGCGTCGCGCACGAGCGGCCAGATCAGTCCCTCGAGCCAGGCGCGGCTCTCAGTGCTCGCGAACGCGACCGTGGCCAGCTGGCCACGGTCGACAACGCCATCGGGCGCGACCGCGGGGCCAAACTTCGCCACCACAGCATCGCGAACCTGAGCGGAGGCGTACAGCTCGTGAACCACGGCGTCGCTTGAGAGCACCGCCGCGCCGAGCCGCTCGAGTGCGGCCAGCGCGGTCGACTTTCCGGCGCCGATACCGCCCGTTAAAGCGATGAAGGGCGGCACCTGATCAGCACCGCCCTTCACCATCATGCTTGTGTGCCTTGCCGGCTACTCGGCGTCGGCTGTGGCTTCTGCCTCGGGCGTCGGCTCGACTTCGGCGACCGCTTCGACGGTCTCCTGCGCCTCGGGAGCCTCGGCGACGTCGGCTTCGGCCTCGGGAGCCTCTACTGGAGCCTCCGGAGCCTCGACGGCCTCTACGTCAGCCTCGGGAGCCTCTACTTCAGCCTCCGGAGCCTCGACGGCCTCTACCTCAGCCTCGGGAGCCTCTACTGGAGCCTCGGGAGCCTCGGCGACCTCTGCTTCAGCCTCGGCGGCCTCTTCGGCTACCGGGGCCTCTTCAGCCACGGGGGCGAAGACGTCCTCGGAGAGACCGAGGTCGGGCACGTCGTCATAGTTCTCATCCTCGGTCGGAGCGATGATCGGACGGACCGGCAGGACCTGACCCTCGACCCGCTTGATCGACAGCGACAGGCGGCGGCGCTCAGAGTCGATCTCAAGGATCTTGACTCGCACCGGATCGCCGGGCTGGATGATCTCGCGCGGATTCTCAACGTGATGCTGAGCCAGCTCTGAGATGTGCACGAGACCCTCAACGCCGTCGAGGATCTCGACGAAGGCACCGAAGGTGACGACCTTCGTGACTGTGCCCTCGAGCTCGTCACCGATGTTGTAGGTGTCGACGACACGCTGCCACGGGTCTTCCTGGGTCTGCTTGAGACCGAGGGAGATGCGCTGGCGGTTGCGATCGATATCGAGCACCTTGACCGACACGGTGTCGCCGATATTGAGGATCTCTGACGGGTGGTTGACGTGTGACCACGACAGCTCCGAGATGTGGATCAGACCGTCGATGCCGTCGAGGTCGACGAACGCGCCGAAGTCGACGATGTTCGAGATGACGCCCTCAACGACCTGGCCGGGCTGCAGGCGATCGAGGATCCGCTCGCGGTCCTCCTTGCGCTGCTCCTCGAGCACCGCACGGCGCGACAACACGACGTTGTTGCGTGAGCGGTTGAGCTCGATGACCTTGCAGTCGATCTGGGTGCCCATGTACTCGTCCAGGTTGGGCACGCGGCGGATGTCGACCAGCGATGCCGGCAGGAAGCCGCGCACGCCGAGGTCGATGATCAAACCACCCTTGACAACTTCGATGACTGAGCCCTCAACCGGCTCGCCGGACTGGGCGGCTGCCTCAATGCGGCGCCACGCCTTCTCGAAGCGAGCGCGCTTCTTGGACAGGATCAGACGACCGTCCTGGTCCTCCTTGGTGAGAACCAGCGCGTCGACCTCTTCACCGAGTTCGACCTCGTCAGAAGGGTTGACGGACTTGCGGATCGAAAGCTCGTTGGCGGGAATGACGCCTTCGGACTTGTATCCGATGTCGACGAGGACCTCGTCGTTGTCGATCCGGACAACGTGACCAGTGACGACATCGCCTTCGGTGAAGGGATGGATGGTCGCGTCGTAGTTGGGGACGATCTTGCCGTCGATCTCGAGCAGCAGGCCGTTGGAGCCTTCTACGACCTTGACGCCGACGGTGTCTTCGTTGATGGTGGGGGCTGTAATAGTTGACATTTGTATTGGTGAGGATAGCCGCCTAGCACGTTTGTGGGCTCGCGGCAATGGTCCGTCCCCGGACGGCGCCGGACCAAGCGGGGGTAGGACTAGTTCCCACCACCCGCCCCCAACCAACAGCGCGGCGTACGAACGTAGGCGAGCGACCGAGGACGTCGCCCCGCGCAGGTCCGCCGCCGCCCGGCCTGCCTATCATCGGCGGCCATGCCTACCCGAGCCACCAAACGCGGGGCTGAGCGCACAGCGCTCGACCGTGATTGCGACGTTCTGATCTGCGGCGCGAGCTTCGCGGGCCTCGCGATCGCGCGCCAACTGGCCTCCAGTGGCGCCGACGTGATGATCATCGACCGTTACGAGATCGGCGAGCGGCAGACCTCCGCCTGTGGGATCCCGACCCGCTGGCTTGAGGTCCTGGAACTCACCGAGTCGCTGGCGCAGACCTTCCCGGAACTGGTCATCCACACGCCGTACACAACGGTCCGGTACGACCTGCCGTGGACTTTTTCCACCTTTGATTACCGCTTGTTGTGCAGCCTGCTGGCGGCCCAGGGCAAGTTCGAGTTTGAGACCGCCAAGGTCGAGGGCCGTGATGGCAACACCGTGCAGACCGACCGCGGCGAGATCCGCGCGTCGCTGATAGTCGACGCGCTCGGCTGGCGGCGCGTACTGGGCAGCGGCGAGCCGATCCAGCCGCCGGACGCCTACCTCTCACGCGGGCTCGAGGTTCATCCGCACGGGCAGGCCAAGGACCTGGAGATCTGGATCGACCGCAAGTACGTGCCGGCCGGCTACGGCTGGAGTTTCCCGGCCGGCGACGAGGTCCGAGTCGGAGTCGGCTCTTTCGACCCACGCTTCCACGTTAAGGACACGACCGTGCAGTTAACGCAGGACCTCGGGCGCGAACCGGACGGCTACCAGGGCAACTGGATCCCCCACAAGATCCGCGACGCGACCCAGGACGGGATCTTCTTCGTCGGTGACTCGGCCGGACATTGCCTGCCGCTGACCGCCGAGGGGATCCGCACCGCGCTCTACTTCGGGATCGCCTGTGGGCGTGAGCTCGCCGACGTCGTCGCCGGGCGCCAGAGCAAGGCCAGCGCGCTGGCCCGTTACGGCGCCTTCAGCGCCAAGCACACGCTTGCCTTCGACTGGATGCTGCGCGTGCAGCGACTGGTCCCCCAGGTGCCGCCGCGGCTGCTCACGCCGACGCTGCACGCCACCGCCGTGAAGCGCTTCGTCGACTGGTCCTTCGGGCACTACCTGAACATCGCGCACCCGGACTACGTGAGTTCGTAGCTTCTGGGTGGTCGCTGACCGCCGGCCGGAGTTGAAGTGATGGCTGTTTGCCCTCATTTCTGAGGGCAAACAGCCATCACTTCACGTTCGCCGCTTCGTGATCACCAAGGCCCCGACGTCGGCCGTACAAGCGAGATCGGCTCTGCCCACACGTGACGGCAACTGGCCGATCAACTGCGGCCCTCCAGCAACGCGCACGGATGCCGATGATTTATGACGCCACCATCGGGCTCGCCCAGCGACTCGAACTCGAAGTGATCGCTGAGGGAGTCGAGGATGAACGAGTGGAAGACGAACGCACCTGGGCCGCCCTACGCGCGACGGGCGCCGAGCGGATCCAGGGTTACGCCTTTTCGCGCCCGGTCGCGGCGGCCGATTTTCGGGCACCGCTGGCGGGCGTGCCCGCCGCTCACTTGGCTGATAACCAGTCCTTGCCGACGCCGGCCTCGACGGCCAGCGCCGGATCCATCGCGTAAGCCGCCTCCATCTCACGGATCGCCAGCGCGCGGACCTGTTCGGCCTCGTGCTCTGGGCCTTCGAAGAGCAGCTCGTCGTGGATCTGGAGGATCAATTTGGTCTGCAGGTTCTCACGCGTCAGCGCCGCGTCGGTGCGGACCATCGCCACCTTCATGATGTCGGCGGCGGTGCCCTGAATCACCATGTTGACGGCGAAGCGCTCACCCTGTTTGCGTAGCTCCCAGCGACGGGCGCGCAGCTCAGGAACCTGGCGCCGGCGTCCGAACAGGGTCGAGACGTAGCCGTGCTCGGTGCCCTGCTCGATCGTGTCGGCGATGAAGCGCTCGACCGCCGGGAAGCCGGCCAGGTACCGCTTGATGAAGTCGTCGGCCTCGCTCTGCGGGATGTCGAGCCGGTCGGCCATGCCGTACGCGGAGAGCCCGTAGACGATCCCGTAGTTGATCATCTTCGCCTTCGAGCGCATGCCGGAATCGATCTGATCGGCGGACACGTCGAACACGCGCATCGCCGTGGCTGTGTGGACGTCCTCGCCGCGCTCGAAGATCTGCTTGAGCACGTCCTCACCGGCGATCTGCGCCAGTAGCCGCAGCTCAACCTGCGAGTAGTCGGCGCTGACCAGCAGGTTGCCGGGCTCGGCTATGAAGCAAGCGCGAATCTCGCGCCCGAGCGAGGTGCGGATCGGGATGTTCTGCAGGTTGGGGCTGTTCGATGAGAGCCGGCCGGTCGCGGCTGTGGTCTGGTTGAAGGTCGTGTGGATGCGGCCGTCGTCGGCGATCAGCGCCGGCAACGCGTCCAGATAGGTCTGAGCGAGCTTGGTCAGCTCGCGCCAGCGCTCGATTTTGGGAATGATCGCGTGCTCATCCCGGATCGCCTGCAGCACGCGCGCGTCCGTGCTGAAGCCGGTCTTGCCGCGACGTTTGCGCGAAAGTTCGAGCTTCCCGAAGAGGATCGCCTCAAGCTGTTTGGGTGACCCGAGCGTGAACTCCTCCCCCGCGAGCTCGTAGATCTGGCGCTCAAGGTCGTCAGCCTCCTCCTTGACCAGCTCTGAGATCGCGGCGAGGCGCTCAGTGTCGAGCTTGAGTCCGGCCATCTCCATGCGGCGCAGGATGCTGACCAGCGGCAGCTCAACCTCGTTGAGCAGGTCGGTGAGCCCGCGGCCGCGCAGCTCCTCGCGCTGCCAGTCCGCCAGCAGGCGCATCAGCTGGGCGTCGGACGCCGGGCCCTCGACCGAGTTCTCGGCGGTGTGGAAGCCGCGCTCCTCGGTCAGCTCGCGGAAGGGGTAGGCACGCCGCGCCGGCTCCAGCAGATAGGCGGCGACCTCGGTGTCGTGGACCAGGTGCGGCGGCACCAATCCGAGCGACTTGGCGTCGTGGGCGATCACCGGCCGCTGCCCCAGCGCCGTGACCAGGGCTGTGGGGTTCTCAGCCTCGCCGGCGAGCACGCGCTCACCGGCCTGGATCGCGAAGCGCCAGGCCGGGTCGTCACCGAAGAGCGCCCCTTCGGGGGCATCCGGCGGCCGTACCGCGAGCGTCAGCTCAGCGTCGGCGGGCAACCTGCCAAGGTCGGTGAGCTTGGTCTCCACCACCTTCAAAGAGGGCGCGATCTGAGCCGGGCCACCGGCACCCGCAACGGTCGCACCGTTTTCAGAACGCCCGCCGGCCGGCAGCGCGGCCGGAGAGCCAAGTGCCTCCTCGAGGCGGCGCAGCGGATCGCGCAGCTCGAACAGCCGAAAGGTGTCGCGCAGCTTCGAGCGGTCAGGCTGCTGAGCGATCAGGGCCGGCAGGTCGAGCTCCACCGGGATGTCGCGCTTCGCGGTCGCAAGCAGCTTGGAGAGGCGTGCGTCGTCCGCGAACTCGACGAGGTTCTGCTTGCGTTTGGGGCCTGAGATCTCGTCAACGCTGGCCAGCACCGTCTCGAGCGAACCAAAGCGCTGCAGCAGTTCGGAGGCGGTCTTGTCGCCGATCCCGGGAACTCCGGGAATGTTGTCGCTGGTATCGCCCTTCAGCCCGATGAAGTCGGGAACGAGCTCAGGCGTGATGCCGTAGCGATCGATCACGCCCTGGGTGTCGTAGAGCTTCGTATCGGTGATGCCGCGGCCCGGCGCCATGATCTTGGTGGTGGCGTCAATCAGCTGGAAGGCGTCGCGATCGCCGGTCAGGATCGTGACCGGGATCGGCTCACCGCCGCCGCCGGCGTGCTTAGCCAGCTCCGCGATCGAGGCGATCACGTCGTCCGCCTCGAACCCCTCGACGCGCAGATTGCTGTAGCCGAACGCCGATACCAGCGGCTCGAAGTGCGGCCACTGCTCCTTCAGTAGATCCGGCCTTGACGAGCGCTGCGCCTTGTACTCCGGGTAGAGCTCCTTGCGGCCGGTGTAGCCACCGTCCCAGACCACGATCGTCGGCAGCTGCCCGTACTCGGTGAGGATCTTCACCAGCATCGAGGCAAGCCCGAAGATCGCGTTGGTCGGGATCCCGGTGGAGGTCGCGATCGACTCCGGCAAAGCGAAGAACGCGCGGTACGCGAGGCTGTTGCCGTCGATCAGGAAAAGCTCGTCTGAATTCATCGCAGCTGAGGCTAGTGGTCCGCCTCAAACGACGACCGCTTGCTTGAGACGACCATCAAGAACGCTAGGGCTTCAGCGTCGCGTACCAGACCGGCTTCGCGGTCTTGGGATTGATGCGGTAGAGCGCGTAGGAGGTCAGGCTGCTCTCTCGCGTAGCCAGATAGGCGTACTGCTGGACCGACTCACGAAGGTCGGTGTCGTAAAGGCTGGCGCGAACCGTCGCGCGGTTCTCGCCGCCTGCATCGAGGAAGTTCATCATCGCGATTCCCAGATTCCACGCCCAGTAACCGTAGAGCGCGTATGGGCCTAGCCCGGTGCTGCCGTAGGCATGCCGGTAGAGCTTCGCGAAGTCGGGAGCGTCGAGGTACTGTTTCAGCGGCCATTGCGGTGAGGTGCACCACAGTGACTGAGCGGGAACCGGCGATAGGCCGCGGGTCGATGCTCTGGCCCACCGCGAGTTGGCGCCGCAGAGCCCACTGGTTCCGACGATCAGCGCGTTGCGAAACTCCGTGTGCACGGTCTTGGTGAGCGCTACGGCGAGCGGGACGGAGCTGCCGGCGATCACAAAGCCGCACGGGGCCGGAGACTGCGTGTGTAACGACGTCTCGAAGTTCGGAAGCGTCTTGTTCGTCGGCGTCGGGAGCTTCGGCATCGCAATCACGTCCGCTTTGGCGTAGGGGGCCATCGCGGCCACCAGCTGTTTGGACGCGGCATTGTCCTCGGATAGAGCCATCACAGTCGTGCACTTGGAGAGCTTCAGGGGCGGCAGGATCTGCTGGAAGAACTTCATGTCGGCGCCGGCCTCGATGCGGTTAGGCGGCTGCAACAGCAGCAGCTGCTTCGACACAAGGGCTGAACTGATGTACGGGTCCCCGGGTGTGATCTGAGAGATTCCCGCGGCGTTCATGATCGGCAGCGTCACCCCAGTCGCCGCCGAGCTGAGATCACCGATGTAGTACACGGCATGCGGATCTGTCGATACCTTGACAGCGTTGGCGATCACGCGCCGCTGATTTTCCTTGGCGGTCTTGCGGCCCGAATCGTTGAGCGGCTTGAAGATGATCTGCGGGGCGCCGGCGTGTGGCTGCGAGTTTTGCTTCGCGAGCTCGATTCCGTTGAGCACCGCCCGCCCGTCCTTCGCCAACGGCCCGCCAAGTGGCAGCCCGGCATAGAAATCGACGTACGGCCGGGCGGCGGCTTTGCCGTTGGCTCCGGCAGTGGTCGCTGCCGGGGTCGCACCGCTGCCGCCGCACGCCGACAGCGCGGCCGCCATCAGCACCACGACCGTTACCGGCCCGAGCCACGACCTCATCCTCGCTGCAGCCCCTCCAGGCCGTTGGCACCCGTTGCGCCTCACAGCCGCGAGTAAACCACCACAACCAGTGCGAACCGCTACGCGGTAACCCAACGCCAATAACGCAGAGCGCCGTGAACGATCCGATAGACCCCATAGCCATCGATCGAGGTGTTGCCGTCCGGCTTGATGCTGTAGGTGCCGAGCGGGCTGGCGTGGTGGCGGGTGGCGTGCAGTGCGGCCACGACCTTGACGCGCTCAACCTCCTCGCGCCCACTGTGGGTGGCGCTGCGAATCGCGCCGAGCAGTAGTCGCATCGCCTCATAGCCGTCGACCGCAACCGGCAGCGGCGCCCCGAAGCGGCTGGTGTAGGCCCTCACAAACGCTTGCCTCAGGGGGTTACGGACGCTCTGATCGCCGCCGGGGGCGGTGATCAGCACGCGGCTGTCGAGCTTCGTCGGGATGCCGCCGAGCGACTGCTCTGTGAAGCTCGGCTCGGCCAGTCCGGCGGTGGCGAAGATCTGAACCTTCGGATCCTCCTCGGCGACCGCCCGGGTCAGCGCCGCGGCACTGCGCTCAGGGATCGCCGCCAGCAGTACGCAGTCGGCGCCGTCCTGCGCAACCGTCTCCCCGATCGATGCGTAGCTCGATTCGCCCGGAGCGTATGACTGCTGAGCGACCACCGGGTAGTGATCTGCCTGCGCGGTCTGAGTGAAAGCGTCGAACGCCTCCTCGCCGTCGTACTCGCCGTCATAGATCGCGTAGACCGATCCGCAGCCGAGCTGACGCTGAAGCCGCACCTGCACAGCCGCCTGAACCCCGTCACTGGGGACGACCCGCGTAAACGTTCGCAACGGTGTGGGGTAGAACGCGTAGGGCTCGCCCGGCGTGGAGCCGAGCCCGTCCGAGGTCAGGCCGACGGCACTGCTGGCCGGGCTCACCTGCGGGATCGCCTGGCGGTTGAGGATCGGGATCGAGACCGCGCTCGCGCCCGAATTGAAGTCGCCGATGTACCCGATCGTCGTCGGGTTGGCGGCTGCCGTCTGCGCCACGGCGGCAGCCGCGGCGGCGTTCCAGACGTCACTTCCGGGCGTCGAGTCGTCCAGCACCTTCAGCCGGATCCGGTAGCGACCGATGTGAGCGTGATTCTGGTCGAGCTCGAGCGTGGCGCCATCGATCACCGCCTGCCCGGCCTCCTGCGAGGCACCGTCGCGAGGCACGCTCACGTAGATCGTCAGCAAGTGGCCGCGAATCACGCTGGTATCGGTTGACGCCTTGCCACCGCTGCCGCAACCAGCGAGTAGCGACGCCGCCAGTGCGGCGGCAACAAGCGCGACGGCTACGGTGGCCCGTCGCGCGCTCAACTTCAGCCCTGGGCGGGGGCCGCCTTGAACGGGACCAGGGTCCCGTTGGAAAGGCGGGCGACCACAAACGCGTCGACGCTCGAGTTGCCTGTGGTATCGATCTTGTAGGCGCCGAGCACCGATGCCGGCTCTGATTGCGTGTGGAAGTCCTTGACCACGCTTGAGCGACTGTTGGCTGATTCGCCGGCCTTCTGCAGCACTGTCAACAGTGAAGCCATCGCCTCGTAGCCGAACACAGCCTCGACGTTCGGCTTGTGGTGGTACTCCGCCGCGAAGGCGGAATCAAACCCCTTGCCGGCGGCATTCATCTGCTTCGGCATGAAACCCGGGATCGTCACGTAGAGGTTCTTGAGCGACGCCGATACGGCTGAGGTGAAGAGGCCACTGTTGAGCGACGAGGGCCCGAACAGCTTCGCGCTCGGCGCAACCGATGCCGCGTGGCTGAAGAACTTGGCGGCAGTAGACGGGGTCTGGACCCCGTAGAAGATTCCGCCGGCACCGGAGATGCTGGTGGTCAGGCTGATGTCAGCGGCCTTGGCGTCGCTGCGAACGGCCTTGGCGATCGTGTCGCCGTAGTCAGTGCCGTCAGCTGCGACGTAGAGGCTGCTGACGCCCAGTGACTTCATCTCCGCCACCTGCGCCGCGGCCTCCTGGATCGAGTTCGGGGAGAGCCGTGCGAAGGTCCGGCCGAAGCTGGCCCACGACTCGTAGAGATTCTCGGAGGCGTCGGTCTTCTGAGTGAGTTCAGCACCGGTGTCCGTGGGGCTGACCTGGAGCATGTCCAGAGCGTTGGTGATGCCCACCGTCTGGTCAGAAGTCCCAGGAGCGATCTCACCGATGTAGGCGATCGCGCTTTCGGTCTCGATCGCGGCCCTGGCGTTGTCGGAGATCTTCGGAGCCGTGCCGCTGAGCAGCGCGAGCTTGTAGTCCTTTACCTCGCTGTGATGCGCCAGGTAGGCGAGCTTCTCTGCGTCAAGCACATCCTGAGCGACGGGATCGGACTTCAGGTCCGGGGGCACACTCACCACGATTGAGAGCGTGCCGCCGTTGACTGTGAGGGTCGACTTGGAGCTCGCGGCGGTCTGGCTACAACCGGCAACGGCGAGCGCGGCAACGACAGAGGCCGCGCCCTTAAGCGCAAACGCCCGACTGCGTTTGGTCACTAGCGGTCTTTCCGGCCCGGCAGGCGCGGCGCGACGTTGCGCAGAGCCGTCACTGCAAGAACCATGACAATCGCGATCAAGATCGCGTCGAAGCCGGAGACGTTCAACGCCCACAGCACAATCCAGAGGCAGAGCCCCGCGGTCCCAGTAATTACGTACGCCATTGCGGCAATCCTATCCGAGCGAGCCGATATCAGCTGTCTCGCCCCGGGACCACCAGCGCCCCGGAGAAGGCCTCGACGAGCGCACGCGCCTGTCCGGGCGCATCAGCGGGCGCGACCTCACCCACGGCCCGCACAAGGCGGCTGCCGATGATCACGCCGTCTGCTCCAGCCTGCATGGCGGCTGCGGCCTGCTCCGGCGTGCTGATCCCAAAGCCGACAGCGACCGGAACGTCGGTGTGAGCCTTGGCTCGTGCAAGCACGCCGGGGAGCGCGCCGTCGTTGACGGCGCGCTCCCCGGTGGTCCCGGTGACTGAGACCGTGTAAAGAAAGCCTCTGGCCCGCGCGCCGATCTGATGTAGACGCTCTTCGGGCGTGGTCGGCGCAACCAGCGGCACCAGCGCCAGACCGCGCTGATCACAGGCAGCCAGCGCGGCCGGCGCCTCCTCAAGCGGGAGGTCGGGCACGATCAGGCCGCTGGCGCCGACTTCCACCAGCATGTCGGCGAAGCGCTCGAGCCCGCGCGCCAGCACGAGGTTCGCGTAACACATGACCACGACCGGGACCTGATCGCTGACCGTGCGCGCGACCTGCAGCGATTCGTAGACGTGCGCCCCGGCGTTGAGCGCGGCGACACCGGCCGCGTGGATCACCGATCCATCGGCCAGCGGGTCTGAGAACGGGATGCCGAGCTCGATCAGATCGGCGCCGCCGTCGACGTAGGCCTGCGCGATCTCACGCGAACTGTCGAGGTCCGGGTACGCGGACATCAGGTAAGGCATCAGCGCGGCTCCGCGCCCGTCACTGCGGGCCGCGTCAAACGCGGCCGCGATCCGTTCGATCCCGCTCATTAGGGGCGGCTCGCTGTCCAGCGCTCGGAGGTCAAGATGACGGTCCGGCGATCCCGAGCTTGTCGAGCACCTCAGCCAGGTCTTTGTCGCCGCGGCCCGAGAGGCAGACCACGTCGATCGCGCTATCGGGGTTGGCGAGCGTCCAGGCGATCGCATGACTGCTCTCAAGCGCGGGGATGATGCCCTCAAGGCGCGCGGTCAGCGCGAACGCCTCAAGCGCCTGCTGATCGGTGATCGCGTGGTAGCTGGCGCGCCCCTGGTCTCGCAACCAGGCGTGCTCGGGGCCTGAGCCCGGGTAATCAAGGCCCGCGGAGATCGAGTGCGCCTCGAGGATCTGTCCGTCCTCGTCCTGCATGATCGCCGAGTAGGAGCCGTGCAACACGCCGGCGCGACCGGCCACGGTCAGCGGCGCGCCGTGACGTCCACTCTCGATGCCCTCACCCGCTGCCTCGACCCCGATCAGCTGGACATCGGCGTCGTCCACGAACGGGACGAAGATGCCGATCGAGTTGGAGCCGCCGCCGACGCAGGCGATCACACGCTCCGGTAGGCGACCGGCCTTCTCCAGCACCTGGGCGCGGGCCTCCTCGCCGATGATCCGCTGCAGCTCACGCACGATCACTGGGTACGGGGCGGGCCCGACCGCCGAACCGATGATGTAGTGGGTGTCGGCGACATTCGTGACCCAGTCGCGGATCGCGGCTGAGACCGCCTCCTTGAGCGTGCGGGCACCGGCATCAACGCCGACCACGGTCGCGCCGAGCAGCTCCATGCGCTGTACGTTCGGGCGCTGGCGGCGGATGTCCTCGGTGCCCATGTAGACGATGCACTCGAGGTCGAGCAGGGCGCAGGCGGTGGCACTGGCGACGCCGTGCTGACCGGCGCCGGTCTCAGCGATGATCCGCGTCTTGCCCATGCGCTTGGCGAGCAGCGCCTGCCCCAGCGCGTTGTTGATCTTGTGGGCGCCGGTGTGGTTGAGGTCCTCGCGCTTCAGGTAGACCGGGTGACCGGCAACCTCGCTGAGCCGTTCGGCCAGATACAGCGGCGAGGGCCGTCCGACGTAATCGTTGAGCAGCGATGTGAGCCGCGCTCGGAAGCCGGCGTCCGCGCTCGCCTCGATCCAAGCTGCTTCCAGCTCGGTCAGGGCCGGCATCAGCAGCTCAGGTACGTACTGGCCGCCGTAGGGCCCGAAGCGGTGCGGCAGCGTGCTGCTCATTCGGCGTGCTCCGCGAGCTCCGATGCCTGCGCGTCCGCAGTGAAGGATGGGGTCGGGAAGACGTCCGGCTCAAGCTCGGCGTCGAACTCCGCATCAAAGTCTCGGACCGGCTCAGAGGACTCACCCGACTCGGCACTCTCGGGCGCTCCAGCCTCATACTCCGCGCCTTCGTCCTGCTCGACCGTGATCTCGGGCAGCGGCACGGTGGCGGCCACTGCTTCCGCAAAGGCGCGCATCAGCTCGGCGTCCTTGTAGCCGGGCGCCGATTCGACGCCGCTGGCGACGTCGACACCCCAGGGCTTGATCAGCTCGATCGCAGCGCCGACGTTGTCCGGTGTGAGGCCGCCACTGATGATCAGCGGCGTACGCTGGCCCTTGCCCTTGGGCGGGGTCAGGCGGCGGTGTGCGATCGCCAGGTCCCAGTTGAAGACCTCGCCGCTGCCGCCAGGCAGGCCCGCGACGTAGCTGTCGAGCAGATGGAAATCTGTGTGGAACTGGCCGAGCACCTGGATGTCGGCGTTGGCGCGGACCCGCATCGCCTTGATCACCTTGCAGCCGGTACGGCGCGCGACCTCGATGCAGAACGACGGCCCCTCCTGCCCGTGCAGCTGCACGATCGTGATGCCGGTCGCTTCGACGGTTTGGGAGACCTCGTCGAGCGTCGGGTTGACGAACACGCCCACCGCCTCGGCGCGGCGCTTGAGCAGGGCCGCAAGCTCCGCGGCCTGGTCGATTGAGACCGCGCGCGGGGAGTGCGGCCAGAGGATCATTCCCACCGCCCAGGCGCCGAGCGAGACTGCCAGCTCAGCGTCCTGCTCGCGGGTGACCCCGCAAAACTTGATCTTCGGTGCGCTCACTTTGAAGATCCTAGGAGGTCAAGCCGAAATGCGGCGGGCGTCAACGCCGGTCAGCTCACGCGCCGCTGCCTCGATGTCGGGCGAGCGCATCAGCGCCTCGCCGATCAGCACCGCGTCGAGACCGGCGGCCGCGAGCCGCTCAAGCTCGGCGCGAGTCCGGAAGCCCGACTCCGCGACTTTGACGACGCCTGCGGGAATCTGCGGCAGCAGGTGGTACGTCGTTTCGATGTCCACCACCAAGGTCGAGAGGTTGCGGTTGTTGATGCCGATCGTCTCGGCCCCGATCTCCACGGCGACTCGCAACTCCTGCGCGTTGTGGACCTCGACCAGCGTTGCCAGGCCGAGCCGACCGGCGAGGGCGTGGAGGTTGGCCAGCGGGCCAACCTCCATAGCGGCAACTATCAGCAGGATCGCGTCGGCGCCCGCAACCGCCGCCTCGTAGACCTGGTACTCGTCGACGATGAAGTCCTTGCGCAGGATCGGCAGGCTGGAGGCGCTGCGAGCGGCGGAAAGGTCTGCGAGCGAGCCGCTGAAGCGCGTCTGCTCGGTCAGCACCGAGAGCGCCGCCGCACCGCCGCGCTCGTAGGCGCGCACGACGTCAGCGAGCTCCAGGTCGGCGCGGATCACACCGGCCGACGGTGAGCTGCGCTTGTGCTCGGCGATCACCGACAGCTCAGGAGCGGCGAGCGACTCGCGGAAGGGCCGGTAGTCCGTTCGGGCCTCAGCAGCCGCGGCCAGCTGCTCAAGCGGCAGCCGCGCGCGCTGGGCCGCCACCGTGTCGCGCGTGCTGGCGACGATCTCGATCAGGACGTCCGAGCTCATGTGCTCGCTGTCAGCTGTGAGGAGAGCTCCTGGGTCAGCTCGACGAAGGCCGCCAGCTTGGCCGTGGCCGCACCGCTGTCGATCGCCTCCTGCGCCCTCAAAACGCCGCCCTGAAGCGAATCCTCGCCGCCGCCCGTGTAGATCGCGGCGCCAGCGTTGAGCACGGCCAGATCCCGGGCCGCACCCGGCTCCCCAGCGAAGATCTTGAGGGCGGTCTCGGCGTTCTCGAGCGGATCGCCGCCGGGCACGTCCTCGGCGCCGTAACGCGGCAGCCCGAGCTCCTCCGGCGCGACCGAATACTCCTTGAGCGACCCGTTCTCGATCTCGATGACCCTTGTCGCAGCGGAGATTGAGAGCTCGTCAAGGCTGTCCTCGCCGCAGACCAGCATCGCGTGGCGGGTGCCGAGCAACGCCAGCGCCCCCGCCATCTTCGGCAGCATCGCCGGGTCGGAGACGCCCAGCAGCTGACGGTTGGCGCCGGCCGGGTTGGTCAGCGGCCCAAGGAAGTTGAAGGTCGTACGCACCTTGAGCTGCTTGCGCACCTGCACCACGTGGCGCGTGGCCGGGTGGTGGTAGGGCGCGAACATGAAGCCGAAGCCGATCTCCTCAATGCAGCGCCCGACACCGGCTGCGTCGAGATCGATCTTCGCGCCGAGCGCCTCGAGCACGTCGGCGGAGCCCGAAAGCCCGGTCGAGGAGCGGCTGCCGTGCTTGGCGACCATGCAGCCGGCGCCCGCGGCGATCAGTGCGGCGGTGGTCGAGACGTTGAAGGT
>Ga0302314_10002730_pt1 | contig 32720 bp, 33 predicted proteins | sample III_Palsa_N2_3_FD_200533 | JGI IMG/M metagenome (GOLD analysis project Ga0302314, IMG submission 200533) | Peat permafrost microbial communities from Stordalen Mire near Abisko, Sweden - III_Palsa_N2_3 | ecosystem: Environmental > Terrestrial > Soil > Palsa > Peat permafrost | place: Sweden...
GGTTGCCCAGCCGGCCGCACTGGTCCAGCGGACGTCCCTGCGCCAAGGCGTGGAGAAATCCCGCCGCGTATTGGTCGCCCGCGCCGGTCGTGTCCACGACTTTCTCAACATGATCGGCGTCAATCTGGTGGGTGGCGCGTCCGGCGACCACAACCGAGCCTTGAGCGCCGCAGGTCAGGGCGGCGATTTTCACCTTGTCGCGAATGGCCTGGGCAGCGTCCGCAAAGTTGGCGGCGCCCGTCAGGGCGACAATCTCGTCCTCATTGGCGAACAGGACGTCCACCTCGGCGGCGATGAAGGCAAGCAGGGCCTCGCGGTGGCGATGAACCACGAAGCTGTCCGAGACGGAAAGGGCGATGGTGCGGTCGGCGGCCCGCGCCAGGCCGGCGGCCTTGGCGAAGGCCTTGCGGGCTTCTTCCGGGTCGAACAGATAGCCCTCGAAATAGGTGATGGCCGCGCCTTCGATCACCTTGGGATCGACGTCCGCCGGCGACAGTTCGACCGCCGCGCCGAGATAGGTGCACATGGTGCGCTGGCCGTCGGGGGTGACATTGATCATGCAGCGGCCGGTGCCCGCGCCGCCGATCAGACGGGTCCCGTGAAAGCTGGCGCCGATCGCGGCCATGTCGTGGGCATAGACGTCGCCGAGCACATCATTGGCCACCTTGCCGATGAAGGCGCCACGGCCGCCCAGGCTGGCGACCCCGGCGATGGTGTTGCCGGCCGATCCGCCCGAGGTCTCGACGCCTGCGCCCATCCGGCCGTACAGCGCCGCCGACTGCTGCGCGTCCACCAGCGCCATCGATCCCTTGACGAGGCCTTCGCGCTCAAGGAAGTCGTCGCCGGCGGTGGCGATCACGTCGACAATGGCGTTGCCGAGCGCGGCGACATCGTAGAGTGCGGTCATGTGCGGGGGTCCGGTGTGAAGCGACGGCGCGGTTATAGGATTATGGAGCGCTCTGGCAATGCGGGGCGCGAAGGTGTCCTCGCATGACTGGCCTCGTCATCCTCACCCCGTCGCCCGACGAGCCCCGGTTCGCCATGATCCTCGATCGCTGGGTCGGGCGCTTGCGGCCGCCGCTGGAGGCGGTGGGGTTTGTGGTCGAGGCTCGGCCCTGGACCGATGTCGGCGACTTGAGCGGCGTCGGCGCCATCACGCCGCTGCTGGCCTGGAGCTATCACCGCGAGCCGAACGCCTGGGCGGCGCTGCTGGACCGGTTCGATCGCCAAGGCGTCCGCGTCGCCAATCCCACCGATGTCCTGCGCTGGAACACCCGCAAAACCTATCTGGCCGAGCTGGAAGCCGCCGGCACGCCCATCATCCCGACCCTGTTCGCCGATAGGGTCACGCCGCAGGTCCTCGCCGAGGCCCACGCGCGGTTCGGACGCGAGATCATCGTCAAGCCGCAGGTTTCCGGCGGCTCCCACGCCACGGTGCGCCATACCGACGGCGCTCCGCTCGTGGATGGCCCCGACGGCCCGGCCATGCTGCAGCCCTTCCTGCCGGCGATCACCGGGGAGGGGGAGATTTCCCTGCTCTATTTCGGCGGCGTCTTCAGCCACGCGGTGGCCAAGATCGCCCGCGCCGACGACTTCCGCGTCCAGTTCCAGCATGGCGGCCGCTACCAGGCCATCACCCCGCCGGACGAGGCCCTGGAAACTGGCGCTGTGGTGCTGAAGGCCGCCGGCCGATCGCTAGCCTACGCCCGCATCGACCTGCTGCGCGGCGAAGACGGTGTGCTGCGCCTGATGGAGCTGGAGTGCATCGAACCCGACCTCTACCTCGACCTGGCGCCGGATGGCGGAGCGGCTTTCGCGGCGGCGATGGCGGGGACGTTAGGGATTTAGAGCGAGTAGGCCCGCCTCATCCGCTCATCCCGGTGAATGCCGGGACCCAGATGACAGATCGCAAGCGGTCACAGTGCGAGCTCTGGGATACTTGCCGCACCCACACGCCATATGATCTGGGTCCCAGCATTCGCCGGGATGAGCGGAATTACTAGTTCTTCAGGGTGCAGACTAACCCCCGGTAAACAGCTCCCGCGACGGGCACAGGTCCGCCACCAGGCAGGCCCCGCACTTAGGCTTCCTCGCCACGCACACATATCGCCCATGCAGGATCAGCCAGTGGTGGGCGCGGGTCTGATAGGGCTCGGGGACAATGGCCATCAGATCGTGCTCGACCTGGTCCGGCGTCTTACCATTGGACAGCTTCAGCCGGTGCGAGACGCGATAGACGTGGGTGTCGACGGCGATGGCTGGCTCGATGTCGAGCTCGTTCAGCACCACGCTGGCGGTCTTGCGGCCGACGCCGGGCAGAGCCATCAGCGCCTCGCGGTTCAGCGGAACCTCGCCACCATAGGTCTCGACCAGAATCTCCGACATCCGGATCAAATTCTTGGCCTTGTTGCGAAAGAGGCCGATGGAGGCGATGAAGGGGATCAGCCCCGCCTCGCCGAGCTTCAGCATCTTTTCGGGCGTGTCCGCGACGGCGAACAGCTTCTCGGTGGCCTTGTTCACCGACACGTCCGTCGCCTGGGCCGACAGGGCCACGGCGGCGACCAGGGTGTAGGGGCTGATGTATCTCAGCTCCGTGCGCGGGTCAGCCGTGGCGGCTGAGAACCGCTCGAACAGGGTCTGGATGCGGGCCTTTTCAGCAGGCGACAGGCGCCGTTTGGCAGGTTTGGCTCTAGGCTTGGGCTTAGGCGTGGGAGGCATGGCGCGACCATGCCGTGCGCCGTGATTCAAGCCAAGGCTGCCATTATGCGCTCATCCCGCGCAGGCGGGGACCCAGGGGTTCAAGCGCCGGCGCCCTGTCTCCTGGGTCCCCGCCTGCGCGGGATGAGCGCTTATAAAGAAGGTTCCGTGATAGGGGTGTCCCTCATGACCACCCTCTACATGGACGCCGAGATCACGCCGCATCGGTCCCTGTCCAAGCGCGGCTTCTATTGGGTGATCGGCTTGGTGATCACCTTCAACCTGATCACCGGCTGCTTCTTCGTCTTTGCGCTGAAAGCCTTCCCCGTGCCGCTCTTTCTCGGCCTCGACGTGCTGGGCGTCTTCCTGGCGTTTCGGTTCAACTACAAGGGCGCCGGCCAGATCGAGCGGGTGCAGATTTCGGCGGCGGAGGTGAAGGTGTTGCACCAGTACGGCCGCCAGGCGCGCACGGTCTGGACCTCGCCGACCGCCTTCACCAAGGTCGCGCTCGATGACGCCGGCGAGCATCACGCCCGCGTCCGTCTGCACCTGTCCGGCCGCGCGGTGATCATCGGCGCCGCCCTCAGCCCCGGCGAGCGGGATGATCTGGCCGCGGCGCTGGAAGAGGCGATCCGCAAGGCGCGGCTGGAGCGGGGGTAGGGTGCGCCCTACAAAATAAACCGCGACAGGTCCGCGTCCTGCGACAGGGCGCCGATCCGGTCGCGGACATAGGCGCCGTCGATGGTCACGGCCGCGTCGGCGCCGTCACCGGCGGTGAAGCTGATCTCCTCGACCACCTTTTCCAGCACCGTCTGCAGACGCCGCGCGCCGATATTCTCCACCGAACTGTTCACCGCCACGGCCGCGTCGGCCAGGGCGTCGATGGCGTCGTCGGTGAAGGTCAGGGTCACGCCTTCGGTCAGCATCAACGCCTGATGCTGACGAATGAGATTGGCCTCCGGCTCGGTGAGGATGCGGCGCATGTCGTCGCGGCTGAGCGGCTTCAGCTCGACGCGGATGGGCAGGCGGCCCTGCAGTTCCGGCAACAGGTCCGACGGCTTGGCGACGTGGAAGGCGCCCGAGGCGATGAACAGCACATGGTCGGTCTTCACCGGCCCGTATTTGGTCGAGACCGTCGTGCCTTCGATCAGCGGCAGCAGGTCCCGCTGCACGCCTTCGCGGCTGACGTCCGCGCCGGCGCGGTCGGAGCGCGAAGCCACCTTGTCGATCTCGTCGATGAAGACGATGCCGCTGGTTTCGGCCAGCTGCAGCGCTTCCTGGGTCAGGGCGTCCTGATCCAGCAGCTTGTCGCTTTCCTCGGCGATCAAGGGGGCATAGGCGCCGGCGACGGTGGTCTTGTGGGTCTTGGTGCGGCCGCCGAAAGCCTTGGACATCATGTCCGACAGGTTCAGCACCCCCATGGAGCCGCCGGGCTGGCCGGGGATGTCGAAGCCCTGCATCGGCGAGGCGGTGTCGGCCAACTGCAGCTCGACCTCCTTGTCGTCCAGCTCGGAGGCGCGCAGCTTCTTGCGGAAGCTATCCCGCGTGGCGGGCTGGGCGGCCGGGCCGACCAGGGCGTCGAGAATGCGGTCCTCGGCGGCGGCTTCGGCTCTCGCCCGCACCGCGCCGCGCCGTTTGTCGCGGACCATGGCCATGGCCTGCTCGACCAGGTCGCGCATGATCTGGTCGACGTCACGCCCGACATAGCCGACCTCGGTGAACTTGGTGGCCTCGACTTTCAGGAAGGGCGCCTGGGCCAGGCGCGCCAGCCGGCGGGCGATCTCGGTCTTGCCGACGCCGGTGGGGCCGATCATCAGGATGTTCTTCGGCGTGATCTCGTCGCGGATGGCTTCCGGCGCGCGGCGGCGGCGCCAGCGGTTGCGCAGGGCCACGGCCACGGCGCGCTTGGCCTCGGCATGGCCGACGATGAAGCGGTCGAGCTCGGAGACGATCTCGCGCGGGGAAAACTCGGTCATGTAAAGGTCTCTCAGCCTTCCAGCGTCTCAACGGTCAACGAGCCGTTGGTGTAGACGCAGATGTCCCCCGCGATAGCCATGGCTCTACGGGCGATGTCCTCGGCGGTCAGGTCGAAGTCGACCAGCGCCCGGGCCGCGGCAAGCGCGAACTGACCGCCGGAGCCGATGGCCGCGACACCATATTCCGGCTCCAGCACGTCGCCGACCCCGGTGACGGTGAAGATAGACGCCTTGTCGGCGACGATCAGCATGGCTTCCAGCCGGCGCAGATAGCGATCCGTGCGCCAGTCCTTGGCCAGGTCAACGCAGGCGCGGGCCAGCTGGTCTGGGTACTGCTCCAGCTTGGCTTCCAATCGCTCGATCAGGGTGAAGGCGTCGGCGGTGGCGCCGGCGAACCCGGCCAGCACCTTGCCGCCGGCCAGGCGGCGGACCTTCTTGGCGTTGCCCTTGACGATGGTCGGTCCCATCGAGACCTGGCCGTCGCCGGCGATCACGGTGGAGGATCCTTTGCGCACGGCCAGGATGGTGGTGCCGTGCCAGTTGGGGAAGGTGTCGTTCATGCCGCGCATGTGGCCCGATTGGGCGCGCCATTCAAGCGGTGTGAGGCAAGCGGGTAAGGGGCAGGCGACATTCGGTCAAGCCCGTTTGACGGCGCCGGACCAGGCTCACCGCTCCACGCGCGCAACCTCGCGGTCGCCATCGACAATGTCGATCGAGAGGTAGTGGCTGGAATCGGTTAGATATTTCCGCGCCAAAATAACGATTTCGTCGTCGCCCGACGCGTCTATAACGATGAACTGAGGAACGCTGTATCTTCGGTCGTTTATATAGAAGAAGTAACTGTTCATGATCGCCTCCGGTCGAGGTTCCCCCAAAACCAGAACGACTGTGCATAGCCGTTTCATCCTCTCATTTGACGCATTCCTGAACTTGGCCCGTTCGCGCCTGTCTTGATTAACGACCTAAGCTTCCGTGCGTTCCCCCAATAGGGCCGCGTTTGCGGTCGGCGCTTGCCGGGGCGGGGTCGGCGGCCCTATCGTCCTTGGCGTGTACGGGGGGCCGGTTCATGCGCATCGCCGCGGTCATCGCACTGTTCGCGCCGATCGCGTCCGGCCTATGCGCGCCGATGGTCTGCATGGCCGCGCTGATGCCGCAAGATCCTGGCGCCTACAGGCCGCATGAGGGCGACTTCAGCATCGACTTTCCCAAGGCGCCCGATGCGTCCAGCCGCCTGACCACCAACGGCCGTGAGCGGGTCTATATGGACAACGAAGGCGACCAGCTCTTCCTGGTGACCGTGGTCAACTACTACATGGGAAGCAACGCCAGCGAGGGGATGTTCAACGAACGGCTGCGCAACTTCGCCCTGGCCGACGACGCGACTCTACTCTCCAGCCGAAAAGTCGCCTGGGCCGGCGAAACCGCCTGGGAGGGGACATTAAGCGTGGGGGTGTCCGACATCGTCGTGCGCATGGCGATGCATAGGGGACGGCTGTATGAGGCCATCTACCAGGGCGTCGCCGAGGACCCGCGCGAAGCGGCCGGCCGCAAATTCCTGGATTCACTGCACTGGATGGATGGTGTGCCGGTTTCGAAACCGGACGGCGGAGCGCCGCTTGTGGGCGCCCCGCTGAAGGTGGAAGCGGCGGTCAGGCCCGCCGCATCCTCTTGACGGTCTTAGGCGTGCTTGGCGACGCGGTTGCACTTGGCCAGCTTGTCGGCTGGCATGGCGCCGAACGAGGCCACAGCGCCGACTTCGCGGGTCAGGCCTTCGCAGGCCGCCGGCGGGTCGACGTCGGACACGTCCGACAGGGTGGTGCAGACGGCGTCCTTGCAGTTCCAGATGACGCCGGCGGCGTCGACTTCGGCTTGCTTGGTGGGCGCCATCAGCTTCGCGGACCAGCCGCCATCGGCCATTGCGCTGCTCGAGACGGCCAAGGCGGCCGCCAGAATAAGTCCGAATTTCATCATTAGATCGCCCCTTCGCGGTGCGTAGCCGGTTAATCCCAAGCCAATAGCGGGGTGCGAGCCTACGATATTGACAGTGTTCAGATGCCCGATCATCTGAGCGCTGTCAAGATATTATGGCGAAGGTTCGGTAAAAAAACCCACTGATCGTGTCGGTGTGTCGCAGTTGGCGGCGCCGCTGATCTGTTGGTGTGCGCCGCGCCTCAAGTCCGCGATCAGAGGTCCTCGAACGGCATCGCCGCCAGGGCGGCGAACACCCGCTCGAGATCGCGTTTCAGCCGCTTGAAACCCGAATGCGGCTCCAGCGTCGCCTCGTTGAGATAGAGGGCGCGGTTTATCTCCACCTGCAGCGCATGGACGTGATTGCGCGGCTGGCCGTAGAATTCGGTGGTGTAGCCGCCGGCGTAAGGCGCGTTTCGGGCGACGCGATAGCCCATCGCCTCCAGCTCACGCTCCACCAGGGCGGTGATCTGTGGCGCGCAGGCGGCGCCGAAGCGGTCGCCAAGCACCATGTCGCAGATCCCCGCGCCGCGCCCACCACTGCCAAGCTCGCCGCTCTGCCCCATCGTCCGCGCGGCGGCGGAGGGCATGGAATGCCAGTCAATCAGCACGCCGGCGCCGAATTCCGCGACGGCCTCGCCGATCAGCCCCTCCAACGCGGCGTGATAGGGTGCGTGGACGGTGTCGATCCGCCTGGCCGCGTCGGCGAAGGTCAGCTTGCGGCTGTAGATTTCCTGGCCCTCGGCGACGATGCGGGCGATGGAGCCCAGGCCCGCCGCCACCCGGGCGGAGCGGCCGCGCGCAAACGGCGGCAGCTCGTCCTCGAACATGGAGGCGTCGAGATCATAAGGCTCGCGGTTCACGTCGATATAGGCGCGGGCGTAGGCTGCGGTTATCACCACGGCGCCATGCGCCTCCGCCGCCTGCACCAGGGCGTCGACCAGCACATCCTCGGACCGGCGGATCGCGGCGGCGTCCAGCGCCGAGGCGGCCATCATCTCCTGCGGGTAGAGGCGGCCGGAGTGGGGGGAGGCGAACACCAGCGGGGTCCGTGGCGCGGGATCGCCCCGGCCATGAATCTGGAACGGCGCCGCATCCTGGTCCGACGGACGGTTGTCCAGCGCTTCCTGGGCGGTCACGGAGATGTCTGGCGGGGCCGTCATTGCCCATACTATCGGCGAGGCGATCCGTCGCGGCAACGCAAGAGCCGAGTTTTATCGCCGGTTTACACATGGCGCCCTACAGTTGGCGCCTTCGAAGCCGCCGCCCTGTGAGCCTCATGTCAGATTTCGCCGCCACCCGCATCCTCCTGGCCGAAGACGACGACTCCCTGCGCGGGTTTCTGACTCGGGCGTTGGAGCGGGCGGGCTATGACGTGGTGTCCTGTCCCGACGGCGAGACCGCCGTGGAGTCGCTCGACGCGCGGTTCGACCTTCTGCTCACCGATATCGTCATGCCCGGCATCGACGGCATCGAGGTGGCCCGCATCGCCGCCGCCCGCCAGCCGCACCTGCGCATCATGTTCATCACCGGCTTCGCCGCCGTGGCCCTGTCGGCCGGCGACCGCGCCCCCGCCGGCGCAAAGGTTCTCTCCAAGCCCATCCACCTGCGCGAGATCGTCGCCGAAGTGGAACGGATGTGCGCCGCGGCCTGAGGGCTCCAACGCATTTCCAAAGGCGGCTTGCAGGGGCGAGCCCTCGACTATATACCCGCCTTCCCGTGGAAATGGACGCGTAGCTCAGCGGGAGAGCACCTCGTTGACATCGAGGGGGTCACAGGTTCGATCCCTGTCGCGTCCACCATTCTCCTCAAGTCTCATTCAAAAATTCCACGATCGCCGGAAGGGCCGCGCGGTCCTGGATGATGAACATGTGGCCGCCGTCGAAGAATTGCAGTCTCGCGCCGGGAATGCGGGCGGCCATGCCCTCCTGGGTCTCGGGTTTCGCGACGCCGTCATAGCGGCCGGCGGCGATGAAGGTGGGACAGCTGATCTGAGACAAGCGGTCCCAAGTGTCATGCGCCGCGCGGGCCTCAAGCTGACGAAGCGCGCCGGCCGCGTGGCCGGGTTCGTCAGCGTAAGGGTCGGCCGCGCCCATGGCGATGAACTGAGCATACTGTTCCGGATTGGCCTTGGCCCAGGCGTCGTCGCGACGGGTATCCGAAATCGGGATCAGGTGGCGCGCCCGGGCCTCGCCCGTCAGGTGCCCGATCTCATGGAAGGGATAGGAGGCGCCGCCCGCGCCGCCGGGCGAGGTGCAGCCCAGCACCAGCCGGCGCACGCGGCTTGGATGTCTTAGCGCCAGTTCCTGCGCCACCATCCCGCCGAACGACAGGCCGACCACATGGGCGCTGTCCCAGCCGATCGCCGCCATCAGCCCCGCGGCGTCGTCGGCATAGTCGGCCATGGTGTAGGCGATGTCGGGCTTGGAGGTCTGGCCCAGGCCGCGCTGGTCATAGGCCAGCACGTCGAACTGCTTCGGCAGCGGGCCGTCCATGATCCCGGGGCGAACCCGCAGATCCGAGCCTGTGCCTGAGATGAACAGCAGGGGTTCGCCCTGACCCTGGCGTTCGTAATAGAGGTTGAGGTCGCCGAGGGCGGTGAAGGGCATGGGCGGGCTCCGGCGACGCGATGATGCGCGCGGAACCCTAGCGAAGCCGGATGGGCCTGTTAACTGGAACTACCAGTTGGTCCTGGCGGTGCTGGCTGCGCCGTGGCCGAAGAAGCTGGTGCGGGGCGTCGGCGCGGCGAGGGTCGCCTTGACCTCTGGCGCGAGCTTCGGCGTTTCGGCGACCGCTTCAGCGGCGGTGCTGGAGCCGTTCGCGGAGGCGGAGGCGGCCGGCTGGTCGGCGCGGGTCAGGGCGACCACCGGTTGGCTCGCCTGATCAGCGCTCGCCACCGTCATCAGCGCTGGCGCGGGCGCGGCGACGATCTGCTGTTCCGATCCCGCGATGGGCGTGGGCGGCGCTTCAAAGCCCGCGTATTGGCCGTGGAAGGCGGCGGGTGAGCCCATGCCGCCCGACCAGCGATAAAAGATGTGTGCGCCAATCTGGGTCAGCTTGGTGACGGTGGGCTGCCAATAGGGGACGACCCATTGGGTGTGATAATGGGTCGCCTCACCCACCTGCTTCATCACATAGCCGTCCAGGGCGCGGGCGGCGATCTTTTGGGCGCGCTTCCAGCCGTCGGCGTTGGGACGCCGGCTCAGCGAGCCGTCGCAGGTGAAGGTGAACTGGCAGCCGGTGGGCAGTTCCGAGCCTTGGAACACCACGCCGCAGACCGTCTTGGGAAATATCGGGTGACGTAGCCGGTTCAGCACCACCTGGGCGACGGCCGCCTCGCCGTCGTCGCTCTCGGATGCGGCTTCGTAATAGACGGCGGCGGTCAGGCAATCGAGCGCCCGGGCGCGGTCGGCCACATCCGACGCATCGATTCGGAAGGCCAAGGCGGCGGGATTGGGCAATTTGGAGAAGGGGATGGAGACGTTGATCGCCTGAGCCTGTTGCGGCGTCAGCTGCCGATAGGCTTGGGGCGCGACCTGGGATGTCGATTGGGCCAGCTGCGTCAGGCCGAGCAGGCTCTGGGGCGAAGTGGTGACGCCATAGGCCTTCACCAGAGTCAGCACCGCCCGATCAGCCACATCAGCGAAACGCGGGCCGCCATCGGAAAGCCCATAGCCCAACTCCGCCAGCACGCGCGGGTCATGGGCTTGCGGCGTTTCTGGCCGCGCAAGCGCATGGGCCATCGATAGGGCGGACAGCGCAATTGCGGCGCCGCCGAGGCCCAGCAGCAGCTTGGGGCCGTGCTCGGTGCTCGGGTTGACGGCGCCGGTCCTGCGGAGACGCATCAAATCCCGACCGTTTATGGCGGTATCAGACATAAAATCCCTTAAGCGCACAGAAAGATCGCCGGCTTCGTTAAGTATATTGCGCCAATACTGCGGAGCAGCGACCTGCCCGGAGTCCCATACTTGGAGCCGCTTGGTCGACGGCTGCAACTTGTACGCCAAGGGTCAGACTGTCCGAAGCGTTACGGCCAGGCTAACCGGCAGATACTACGAAGTTTCCAGATTATTAATATACCGACAGGGCCCTGCCCAAGGCAACCCTTTTGTGCATCGCACCATGAATCGGCCCACGGCGCGCGCAAATGAGCGCGCGGCGCCTAAGGTGCCGGCGTTTGGTTACCGAGGTTTCGCGGCGATACGCGAAAATCTGGGCGCGAGCGCTAATGCCGTAGGGTGTGCGTTACGGCGGCGATGATCGTGACCCAGATCAGGACATTAACCCCAAGCGCAATGACGCGGGGCCAATGAATGGCGATGGAGGCGTGCGTTCGGCGACGCGGGCGCGCGATAAGTTTCGCGCCTCGATGGGGTGCGCCGTGAACTGACCTGTCGCTGACGGCATAAACCATCGGCGTCTCCATCCCTTTCCGGACTAACGCCGGTTAGGGTGCAGTGGATGCCGATTCGTGCTAATTTTGTGTAAAATTGTCGCACGGCCATAATCCGTAAGAATGACGCTAACCGCTCTCCATCAAGCCAAGCCTCTGCCACGGTGACGATTTTGGCCCGAAACCTGCTTGCTGAGCATCGCCAACTGTTCATTGGGCGGATCGGTTTCACTTCGTGTCCTTAACAAAATTAGGTAATGACGCTGACGGAACCGTCAGGCGGCAAGCTTGGGGTGCTCCGGCGGGGGATACGATGCTCATCAGTGACCAGGAATTCGCCGACAAGGATGTCGTCCTGGACGGCGTCGAGTTTGAGCGCTGCCGGTTCACCCGGTGCAAGCTTACGTCATCAACATCCAGTTTGAATCGGTCGATCCCGCCAAGGCGGCGTTGATCGCCAACACCTTCGCCGACCGCTATCTGCTTGAGCAGCTCGAAGCTAAATTCGACGCGACCCAGCAGGCCACCCAGTGGCTGAACGAGCGGCTGGCGGAACTCGAGCCGCAGGTGCAGGCGGGCGAATCCGCGGTTGCGTCCTACAAGGCCAGCCACGGCCTGTTGGCGAGCGAAAACTCGACCCTCACCGAGCAGGAAATCTCCGGGCTCAACGGCCAGTTGGCCACGGCTCAGGCCGAGCAGGCCGAACAGGACGCTCGGGTGCGCACCGCCCAACAAGCGATCGCCGGCGGCTCCACCGGCGAAGACTTCGCCGGCGCCATGAACTCGGACGTCATCAAGAACCTGCGCGCTCAGAAGGCGCAGATCAGCCAGCAGGCGGCCGACCTTGAGACCAAGTACGGTCCCAAGCACCCGGATGTGATCAAGATCCAACGCCAGCTGGCCGACATCGACGCCCAGATCAAACAGGAACTGACCCGCGTCGTCAGCAACCTGCAGACCGAAGACCAGGTCGCACGTCAACGCGCGAGCTCCATCCAGGCCAGCCTGGACCGGACCAAGGGCACCCTGGCGGGCAACAACCAATCCGGCGTCGAACTTGCCGACCTTCAGCGCAAGGCGGATGCGGCCTCGACCCTCTATAACAGCCTGCTGAACCGGGCGAAGGAGACCTCCACCGACCAGGGCTCCGAACAGTCCGACGCGCGGGTGGTCTCGCGGGCGAAAATCCCGATCAAGCCCAGCTTCCCCAACATCGCGCTGAACTTCGTCATCGGCGTGATCCTCGGCCTGATCGGCGGCGTCGGCGCCACCCTGCTGATGGAAGCCCTGGATAGCGGTCTGGCGACCTCGGAAGATGTGGAGCGCATTCTCGGCGTGCCGCACCTGGGCGCCATTCCCTCGCTGGACTCCACCACCGACGGCAAGGCTTCGGGCATCGCGCCCGGCCGCTACATCATCGAAAAGCCGTTGTCGGCGTTCGCGGAATCGTTCCGCAACCTGCGGGCCTCCATCCTGTTCTCCAAGGTGGACAACCCGGTGAAGGTGGCGATCGTGACCTCCTCGCTCCCGGGCGAAGGCAAGACGACAACCACCTTCTGCCTCGGCCGCTCCATGGCCATGTCCGGCGCCAAGACCATCATCGTCGACTGCGACCTGCGCCGCCGGAACATCAACCGCATGTTGGATATCGAGCCGCCGGTCGGCTTGATCGAAGTGCTGCAAGGCGTGGCCACCCTGGACGAGGCGATCTTCATCGATAAGCCGTCCGGCGCCCACTTCCTGCCGCTGGCCAAGTCGGTCTACACGCCTAAGGACCTGTTCGGGTCCAGCGCGATGGACCGGCTGCTGGTCGAGCTGCGGGCTCGCTACGACATCGTCCTGCTCGATACCGCGCCGGTCATTCCCGTGTCAGACACCCGGATTCTTGCGCCGAAGGCCGATGTGGTGGTCTTCCTGGTCCAGTGGCGACGTGTGCCCCGTAAGGCCGTTGAAGCCGCCTTCGCCATGCTGAACTCCGTCGGCGCGGACATCGCCGGGGTCGCCCTGACTCTGGTCGACGCCCGCGAACAGGCGAAGTACGGCTATGGCGACGCCGGCTACTACTATCGGTCCTACAGAAAATATTACGCCCAATAGATACGCCTCGCTCAGAGTCACGGCGTCCCAAGGCGCGGCCGAGTTTTCAGGTCTCGGTCAGCGCGGTGCTGGTGGTCGTCCTGACCTATGCGGGTCAGCTGCTCTACGGCGCCAATCGAACGGACCTGTCGCTGGCCTTTTCCGTCGCCTGGCTAGCGGCGCTGCCGCTGGTGCTCACCCAGCCCTGGGCGCGCAAGTCAATTGATCGCATGCCAGTCGTCTGGGTCGGCGTCGCCTTCGGCCTGGTGCTGTTGGCGGGAGTCCTGTCGCTGACGCCCTTCTTCGGGCCGCATCCCATCTGGTCGATGGCGCCGGGCGCGATCAGAACCGTCACCATGGACCCCTATTCCACCTGGCTGGAGCTGTTCAAACTGCTCGGCTTGGCCGCCGCCTTTATGGTGGGCGCCAGCTTTGGCGGCGATGATGACCGAGCCAAGCAGCTGATCCAGGGGCTGATGGTCGCGGGCCTGGCTTACGGCGTCTGGGCCTTCGTCAATTTCGAAACCAACCGCGCGCTCCTGTTCGGTCAACCCCGCCATCTGGATCCCAACCGGCTGGCGGCCTCGCTGTCGAGCGCCAACATCGCGGCGACCTTCTTCGGCGCCCTCGTCGTTCTCAATGTCGCCGACATCACGCGCCGCCTCGAACGCCAGCGGGAACGCCGAAGCGGCGCCTTTCACATGCGCCACCTTGAGGGGCTGATGCTGGCCATCGCTGTTCCCTTGCTGGGACTGTTGGTGGCGTTCAGCTGTCTCATCCTTACGCTTTCGCGCACGGGCATCGTCGCCACCCTGGCCGGCGTGGTCGTGTTCCTGGGCGTGCGCGCGCTGATCAACGCCAAGAAGGGCGCCTTCCTGGCCCCCCTGATCGGCATAGTGGTGATTGTCCTTGGCTTGATCATCGCCATTGTCGCGCTCAGCAACGGCGCCGTTGGCTCGCGACTGGTCAGCTTTCAGGAAGACGCGGCGCTACGCGAAGGCCTCTATGCCGCCCATTGGAACGCCTTCTTGGCGTCTCCATGGCAGGGCTATGGCCTGGGCACGTTCAAACACGTCAATGATCTGGCGATGAACGACGCCAACCGTGAACAGCTTTACGGTGTCGGCGCCCTGCACAACGTCTACATCCAATGGCTTGAGGAAGCCGGCTTGATCGGCGCCCTGCCCATGTTTGCGACCATCGCCCTGATCGTGGGCCGGATCATCCGGGGCCTGACAGAGCGTCAGCGCGTGCGGCTGTGGCTGCTGGCGATCCTGTCCGTGCTCGGAATCTTCCTGCTCCACAGCGCCACCGACTTCCCACTCCAAGTGCCGTCGATGACCCTGTTTCTCAGCCTATTGCTTGGCCTGGGCTATCGCATGGCCAGGCGCTGATCGACCACCTTTTCGATCAGGGCGACATAGTCGTCGCCCAGCCGTCTCACGTCGTAGGTCCGCTCCGCATAGGCCCGACCATCCGCGCCCATCCGCTGGCGCGCGGCCGGGTCATCCAGCAAGCCGACAACCTTGTCGACAAAACCGGCTTCGTCCTGTGGCGGCACAGCTAGTCCGGCGCCCGAGGCCGACATCAGCTGGGCGACGGCGTTTTCATTGGACACGGCCAGCACCTGGGCCCGACCGGCGCACAGATGGCTCAGCACCTTGCTGGGAATCGAGAAGTTGCCGGCGTCCTCTTCCAGCACAGCCAGTAGGACGTCCATCGATGCGAACACATTGCTGAGCTGGTCGAAGGGCTGAAAGGGCAGGACGCTCAGGTTGGGCAAGGCCTTCTCCACCTGGCGGGCACGTACATAGTCGGCGCCCGGTCCTTCGGAGATCACCAGCACACGCGCATCGCTCCGCGACCGCAGCGCCTCCGCCACCGCCACGAGAAGATCCGGATTGTGCTTATGGCCCAGTGTGCCGGAATAGAGCACGTTCAGGGTCTGGGAGACGCCTTGCGCGCGGGACCAGGCGTTGTCCTTGTCTCCCACGCCGATAGCCTTGAACGGGGCGCAGACCGGGATGACCACGATGTCGTCGCGGCCCAGCCGCCAGCCGGACAGAATGTCGTTGAACCGGTCGGCGATAACGATGACGCCATCCGCGCTCCGTAGCAGCGCCCGCTCTAGCCATTTGTAGAATCGGCCGATCATATCGCCCGCCAGCCCCAGCTTCCGGCTCAAAACCTCATGCACGGCCAGGCCGTACATGTCGGTCATCCAGAAGATGAAGCCCAGGCCCGCGCGCCGGCAGGCCCACTGCAGCCGGGCTTGCGGAAACAGCGGCGTGTTGGCGCTGAGCACGGCGTCCGGGGCAAACGCCAGCACCGCACGAACCAGCGGGGCGCCATATCCAAGCTCCTGAAGCTGACGCTTGAAATAGTTGTGCTTCTGGAAGACGCCGCCGAAATGGATTGGCTGGACATCGAATCCAGCCGGGTCGCTCGCGTTTCGCGTCAGGTCCCCCCGCGGCGTCTCCAGGCCGGCGGCATAGAGGTGCAGAACCTCATGGCCGCGCCGCGCAAGTTCGCGGCTGACCTCGATCTGGCCGACATGGCCGGCATAGTCGTGCACAACGATCCGCATCGGCGTCCGGGTCCCTCGGGGCGAGCGGGCGCCAGCGCCTATTCGGCGGCCTCGACGACGAGGTTGCGGGCCTCGGCCCGGTTGGCGCGATACCAGTCCAGCGTCTTCTTCAGGCCGTCCTTCAGGCCCGTGTGGGCTTCAAAGCCGAGCAGGGACTTAGCCTTGCTCATATCGAACCGGCGGCTGATCTGGCCTTCCGGCTTGTCCAGCTGCCAATCGATCGCGCCCTTGAAGCCGGTAATCTCGGTCAGGATGTCGATGACCTCGCGGATGGCGTGGTCGCGGCCGGACGACATGTTCATCAGCACCGGCTCTTCGAACTTTTCCGCCGCCAGGACCATGCCCTCGGCGACGTCGCCGGCATAGACGAAGTCGCGGGTCGGCTTGCCCGAACCCCAGACCGGCAGGCTGGCGTGGCCGTCATCGACCGCTTCGACGAACTTGCGCACGAGCGCCGGAATGACGTGGGCGGCGTTCAGGTCAAAGTTGTCCCACTCGCCGTAGATGTTGCCCGGGATGATATCGATGATCGGGAACTTGTACTGGCGCCAATAGGCCATCGACTGCACGTGCAACATCCGCTTGGCCAGCGAATAGGGGGCGCTGTCGTCCTGCGGATAGCCGCTCCAGTAGTCTTCTTCCTTGATCGGCTGAGGCGCGAATTCGGGGTAGCCGCAGCCGGCGCCCGCCGCGACCACCTTGGTGGCGCCCGACTTGTAGGCGTAGTGGCATACCAGCGCGCCCATCATCAGGTTGCGGTAGAAGAAGTCGCCCGGGTAGTTGCGGTTGGCGAAGATACCGCCAACATAGCCGGCCAGATGCATGACGACGTCGGAGGGATGCTCTTTGTAGAGCCGCTCGACGTCCGCTTCGCGGGTCAGGTCATAGTCGCGGCTGCGGACCACGAACAGTTCGCCGCAATCCTTCTCGCGCAGATGGTTGACCACATGGCTGCCGAGAAAGCCGCCACCGCCGGTGACCAGAACGCGTTTACCACTCCAATAGCTGGACATCTAACGTGCTTCTTTCTGGATGAGCGACCGCTGGCTGAGGTCGCGGATGATATGGCCGATCCTGGTATGCGATTCCAGGGCGTTGGGGCGGGGTGTGCCGATTGTGCCCGACATCAGCTCGCCGGCTCGAAAAAGGCGGTGGCCGCCGCGTAGGATTCAGGCGTTCCGATGTCGATGAAGCGGTCGTGGACCTGATAGGCGCCCATGGCGCCCTCGGCGACCCAGCCTGGGAAAACGTCCGTCTCCAGCGAGACCGGCCGGTCGCAAGGAATCGCCGCCAGCCGCGCCCGTTCGATCAGATAGACGCCGCCATTGATCCAACCCGGCTGTTCGAGGCCGGTCTTCTCCGTGAAGGCGGTGATGCGGCCGTCATCGGCGATGGCCACGGCGCCATAGCGCGCGGCGTCCGGCACGCGCACGCCCAGCACCCCGACGCCAAAGCCGGCCTTGCCATACCAGTCGCAAAAGGCGCGGAAATCGCTGTCGACATAGCTGTCGCCATTGAGCACCAGCGCGTGGGACGACCGCACCAGCGGCGCGGCCAGGCCAAGGGCGCCGGCGGTGCCGAGGGGCGTCTTCTCCGCCGAGAAGACCAGGTCGACGCCCTTGGAATCGTCCCGCAGCCGGTCCTCGACCTGCTGCGCCCGATCGCCTGTGCACAGGATCGCCCGACGGAAGCCCGCGGCGCGGACCTGCTGCAGGATGTAGTGCAGAAAGGGACGGCCCAGGATTTCCGCCAGCGGCTTGGGACGGTCGCTGACAACAGCGCGCAGGCGGGTGCCAAAGCCTCCGGCCAGGACCAGGACGTCGGTTTGCGCCGGATCGATCACGTTAGCGGCTCTTGCTCCGCCACACCTGCAGGCCCTGGCCGGCGAAGGCGAAGTCGCTGAACTGCGCGCCCTGTTCTTCCAGGGCGGTGCGGATGGTGTGCTGACGGTCGGTGGGGCAGTAGATGGCGAAGAAGCCGCCGCCGCCGGCGCCCAGCAGCTTGCCGCCCAATGCACCCTTGTCCAGCGCCAGCTGGTAGAGCGCGTCGGTGTTGGTGCCGTCGGTGACGTGCGGGTTCATCAGCTTCTTATTCAGATAGGCCTCGTGCAGCATGGCGCCGAACTCGTCCAGCTTGCCGCGCAACAGGGTGTGCTTCATCTCGAACACCATCTCGTAGATGCGTTCCATGCTCGAGATCGTCGAAGCTCGGCCTTCCTTGAAATAGTCGATCTGTTTGGTGACGAGGTTCAGGTCGCTGCGGACCCGGCCGACGAAGCAGAGCAGAAGGTGGGCTTCCAGATCGTTCAGGATGCCTGGCTCGATGCGCAGCGGATTGACGAGAACGTTGTCGGCGGCGAATTCGATGTGGTTGAAGCCGCCGAAGGTGGTGGCGTACTGGTCCTGCTTGCCGCCTGAAATCCCTAAGTCGATCCGCTCGATCACATAGTTGAGCTCGGCGAGTTCGTAGGAGGTGAGCTTCACCCCCTTGAACTCGGCGATGGCGCCGATCAGGGCCGAGGTCACCGCCGAGGAGCCGCCGAGGCCGCTGCCCGCCGGCGCGTCGGAGCGGATGTCGATGTCGACGCCCTCTTCCAGGCCAATACGGGCGATCACCGCCTTGGCCAGATCCAGCACGCCGTCAAAGGTCGGACCCTCGGCCAGGCCGTAGTCCACCGAATAGCCGAAATCGAGCGAGCGGATGCAGACCCGGCGGTCGCTGCGGGGATAGAGGGTGACATAGGCATAGCGGTTGATGGTGCTGGACAGCACCGCGCCACGCTTTTCCTCGTAGTAGGCCGGAATGTCCGTGCCGCCGCCCGCGAAGCTGATCCGCAACGGGGATTTGGCGCGGACGATCTGGCCGGCGTCGCTGCCGAACACGCGAAACTTGTCCTCGGTAGTAAGCATCGTCGTCATTCAAACGCTCCGCTGCTTTCTTGGCCCGCTAGATATTCGCGTACCGCTTACGGCCTAGGGTCTTGTAGGCCTTGATCAGTTCGCGGATGCCCTCGTCCAGGCCGCGCTTGGCCTCGAAGCCGGCTTCCCGCAGCCGCTGGTTGGAGACCAGATAGTTGCGCTTGTCCGGGTCCTCGCCGATGGCGGCGAAATGGCTGTAGAATTTGGGAACGTGCTCCTGGATCTTCAGAACCAGTTGTTCCTTGGATAGGTTGGCGTCGTCGAGGCCGAGGTTGAAGGCCCGGCCCTTCATCTTGGCGGTGTTTTCCATCGCATAGATGAAGGCGTCCGCCACGTCGCGGATGTGGACGAAATTGCGCTTAAAGTCCTTCTCGAACACGACGATGTAGCCGTCGTTCACCGCCGCATAGGTGAAGTGGTTCACCAGCAGGTCCATCCGCATGCGCGGCGAGGCGCCGAAGACGGTGGCCAGGCGGAAGGTGACGGTGTTTTCCGAATCCAACAGCGCCAGTTCGGCGTCGCACTTGGTGCGGCCATAGACGGAAATCGGCTCGAGCGGCGACTCTTCGGTGCAGAAGCCTTCGCCGGTCGTGATGCCGTAGCCGCTGTTGGTATTGGGATAGATCACCAGCTGGTCCTTGGACCGCAGCCGGTTGACCAGCATCACCGCATCGAAATTTGTGGTCGTGGCCAGGACCGGATCCTGGGCGCAGGCCGGCGCGCCAACGATGGCGGCCAGGGGAATGATCACATCGGCCTGGGGAACCAGATCCTTCATGATCCGCTCGTCGCGGGCGTCGCCGCGGACGAATTCATAGTTGGGATTAGCACAAAACTGGAACAGGCACTGATCGCCGAACATCAGCGAGTCTACCGCCGTCACCTTGTCGCCCCGGGCCAGTAGATGCTCGGTCAAGATCGATCCGATGTACCCCGCCCCGCCGGTGATCAAGACACGCTTAGACATCTAAAATCCTTGTTCTATTTGACCATGGGCCGGTTGCGGGCGATGTCGCCGCCATCCGAGCCGATTTTTTTGAGCCGCCCCGAAACCCGCACTAACTCAACGATCTGAATTAACACTCTGACTTCGCCCTTACGGCTTGTCTGTGTGAGCTTAATTCGACGTAAAGTCGACTTGGATCATTTGGAGCCAACTTACTAGACTCGATTTGTTACTTTTATGTGCTCGCAAAAGGCATGCCAAAGCAAAATCAATTGCCTTGGCCTTGGGCTCTGAGCGCCGCCTTTTCATGAGGCTTGGCGGCCCGCGATGACCAGCTTGTGGGCGCCGCCGACATTGGCGGCAAACATGGGCCTACGGCGCTTTAAACCCACGCTGGTCGGCCTATGGTGGAGGTCTGTCCCCGAGTCCGTCCAGGTTCCCCTCATGCGCCGTTTTGTTCTTACCTGTCTCGCCTCGATCTGTGCGCTGACCAACCTCCAGCCCGCAATCGCGGCCGAGGGGTTCGCCCAACACGCCATGGTCGCCGCCGCCAATCCATTGGCGGTCGCGGCGGGGGTCAAGGTGTTGAGGGCCGGCGGCTCGGCGGTGGACGCGGCGGTCGCGGTCCAGGCGGTCCTGGGCCTGGTCGAGCCGCAAAGCTCTGGCCTCGGCGGCGGCGCCTTCATGGTCTACTACAACGCCAAGACCCACACCGTCACCGCCTATGATGGCCGCGAGACGGCGCCAAAGGGCGCGACCCCGGACATGTTCATGGGGCCGGACGGCAAGCCGCTCAGCTATTTCACAGCGGTGATGACCGGCCGCTCCACCGGCTCGCCCGGCGCGATCGGCATGCTGGCTCTCGCCCAACACGACCATGGGCTCCGGCCCTGGAGCACCCTGTTCGGCTCGGCCACCGACATGGCCCAGAATGGCTTCATCGTCTCGCCGAGGCTGGCCGGCTTTGTCGCCTTCCCGCAAGGCCAGGCCCGCGGCCATGACGCCCTGGCCTATTTCACCAAGCCGGACGGGACCGAGGTCAAGGCCGGCGACCTGTTGAAGAACCCGGCCTATGCCGAGACCCTGCGCCTGATCGCCAAGGACGGCGTGCGCGCCTTCTATACTGGCAAGATCGCCGACGACATCGCCGCCAGGGTGCATCAGGACCCGGTTCCCGGAACCCTCACCGCCGAGGATATCGCCGCCTATCGACCGAAGAAGACGCCAGCGCTCTGCCGTCCCTACCGCATCTATACGATCTGTACGCCGCAGGACCCCTCGGGCGGCTCGGCCTTGCTTGAGACGATGGGCTTGCTGGAGCGGACCGACGTCAACAAACGCGGGCCGAGCGATCCGCAAGCCTGGTTTGAGATCGCCCAGGCCAGCCGGCTGATGTACGCCGACCGAGACCGCTACATCGGCGATCCGGCCTTCGTGTCCGTGCCCACCGAAGGCCTGCTCAGCACAGCCTACCTCGACGCCCGCGCCAAGCTGATCGGCGATGTCGCCGGCCCCACCCCCGCGCCAGGCGATCCGCCGGGCGCCCAGCCGCGCGCCGCCGACACCACCCGCGAGCCCGGCGGCACCTCGCACATGGTGATCGTCGACGCTGCGGGTGATGTCCTCTCAATGACCACCAGCGTCGAGAGCCTGTTCGGCTCGGGCCGGATGGTCGATGGCTTCTTCATCAACAACCAGCTCACCGACTTCGCCCACGATCCTAAAGACGCGGATGGTGCGATATCGGCCAATGCCGTGGCGCCGGGCAAGCGGCCCCGTTCCGCCATGTCGCCGGTGATCGTGCTCAAAAACGGCCGCTTCTTCGTCGCCCTCGGCTCGCCGGGCGGACCGGCGATCCTGGCCTATAACGTCAAGGCCCTGGTGGGCGTGCTCGACTGGCATTTGACCATGCAACAGGCCTTCGCCCTACCGAACGTGGTGGCGCACGGCAATCAGTATAGCGCCGAGACGGACTTGCTGGGCCCGACGATCACCGCGGCGCTCACGGCCCGCGGCATGCATTTCAGCACCGGGTTCGGCGAGAACTCCGGCCTGCATGGGATCAAGGCCGTGCCGGGCGGATGGGAGGGCGGCGCCGACCCCCGTCGCGAAGGCGTCGCCGAGGGCTTCTAAAGCCCCAAGCTAAACCCCGAGCGCGACCTTGCCGCCCGCTGCGCGCCTTCCTAACTCTGCTGTTCCTGTCACGCTGTGAAAGCCCCACCCATGAAGTCCTATGTCGCCACCGCCGTCGCCCTCGGCGCCGTCCTCATCGCCGGCCAGGCGTTCGCCCAGGCGTCACAGGACCCTAAGGCCGTCGAGGCCGGGACCTATGCGGTCGAGCCGTCGCACACCCGGGTGCAGTTCTCCGTCACCCACTTCGGCTTCACCACCTATTGGGGTGATGTGACCGGCGTCAGCGGCAGCCTGGTGCTGGATCCGAAACTGACCTCGGCCGACCAGATTTCGGTGTCGATCCCGGTCTCGTCGGTATCGACCACCAACGCCAAGCTGGATGGCGAGCTGAAGAGCCCGATGTTCCTCGACGGGACCACCTACCCGACGATCACCTTCGTCTCGAAGTCGGTGAAGAAGACCGGCCCGACCACCGCCGACATCACCGGCGACCTGACCCTGCACGGCGTGACCAAGCCGGTGACCCTAGTGGCCAAGTTCAACGCCGGCGGCTCCAATCCGATGTCAAAGAAATATACCGTCGGCTTCGACGCCCACGGCAAGATCGATCGCAGCGACTTCGGCGTGAAGGCCTTCGTGCCGATGGTCAGCGACCAGGTCGACATCACCATCAGCGCCGCGTTCGAGAAGACGGCGGGCTAGGGCGCGGCGTTACCCGCTCAGGGCCCGGTTCAAGGCTGAAGCCTGATACCGGACCCGAGCCGCTTCAAACCTTTGGCGGCGGCCCGTCCTCCGGGCGCGTCCGCCATGTCGGGCGCCGAGCCGTACGGCAAGGGCTAGGCATTGGCGCCGCCGTCGACCGTCAGCGCCGCCCCCGTGATGTAGCGCGCCTTCGCACCTGCCAGGAAGGTCACCAGGTCGGCGATGTCCTGCACCGCGCCATAGTGGCCAAGGGCGGTAATCGCGCTGAGCATCGCGCCGAACGGGCCATGGGCTGGGTTCATGTCGGTGTCGATGGAGCCGGGCTGCACCACGTTGACGGTGATTTTGCGTTCCCCGAGTTCCCGCGCCAGCCCCTTAGTGAAGGCCGACAGGGCAGATTTCGACAAGGCGTAGACCGGCAGACCTGCGCCGCCGGGGACACGGTCGGCGAAGAAGCTGCCTATGTTGATGATGCGACCTCCTGCGCGGAGGTGTGGAATAGCAGCCTGGCTGGCGACGATGGGCGCGCGGATGTTGACGTTCAACGTGGCGTCTATGTCCTCTAACGACATTTTCTCGACGGTGGACAGCCGCAATATTCCCGCATTGTTGACCAGGATATCTAGGCCGCCTAGCTCGGCCACGGTCCTGTCGATCGAGGCCCGAACATCAGCCACATCGGCGCTGTCGGCCTGGATGGCGACGCTGCGACGGCCCAGCGCTTCGATGGCATGGACCACTTCAGCGGCCGCATCCGAAGACCTTTCGTAGGTAATGGCCACATCGGCTCCCTCGGCGCCCAGCGCCTTAGCGATGGCGGCTCCGATCCCGCGGCTTGCACCCGTCACCAGGGCGCGTTTTCCATGAAGCGTCATTGCCGGCATCCTTTTGTGTTGATCGACACAGAATTCTCTAAACGATTGATCGGGGGCGTCAATCGATATATGTGTTGATCACTACAGAAAGAGCGATGGTGGCGGTGATCGGTCGGCCCAGGGAATTTGATCGCGACGCGGTGTTGGACGCCGCCATGCGGGTCTTCTGGCGTAAGGGCTTCTCGGCGGCCTCAATGAACGATCTTTGCGACGCTATGGGAATCCGATCTCCAAGTCTGTACGCGGCGTTCGGCGGCAAGGAGGCGCTATTTCTCGAGGCGCTAGATCACTACGTGCTGACGATCGGGCCTCCTGTTTGGGGGAAGCTCGCGGAAGGCGCGACGGCCCGCCAAGGCGTTGAAGCTCTATTGGCGGCTTCCGCCGAAACCCTCCCGACATCTGCAACAACGCCGGCTGGCTGCATGGCTTTGTTGGGAGGCGTCGGTGACCAATGGCCAATGCCGATTTCGGACATCGTGAAATCGGTCAGACTCAACATGCTGGGCATGCTGCAGTCTCGAATGGCCGCCGGGGCGGCTGATGGCGAGCTGCCGCCAACGGAGGTCGAGCGCCTGAGCCGGTACTATCTGGGAATTATTCAGGGAATGGCCATCCAGGCGGCGGACGGCGCTACGCCGCTAGATCTTATGGGGGTGGCCAAAACGGCTATGACCGCATGGCCCACCGATAGAGCAGCCTGAGAGGCATGGCTGCGATGCGCGTGCCGGTTCGTCAGCAGTTCGACAATTGGGCTGATCAGGCCTGTCGGGTTGTTCCATGGTGCGCCAACCCGATGTCGAAGAAGCACACCGTCGGCTTCGACGCCCACGGCAAGATCGATCGCAGCGACTTCGGCGTGAAAGCCTTCGTGCCCATGGTCAGCGACCAGCAACTGCACCCTAACTTGAATATCCGCCCAATCGGTCGCCGGAGCGCGATGCATCAATGTGTAGCGGATAGCTGGTCCGGACTGATGTTATCGAACATCTCCAAGTGGGCCGGTCCTGGCCGGGATTCGTCGCCATGTTCGTGGCGGAAGAGACGGCTGGCGTCATCGATAATTAGTAGACTGTCACTGTAATCTGAGAGGATGGTCAATTGGCATGTGCCCCCGCCTCACCGGGAACTGGAAGATCGTCGGCCTACCATTGCGATGCCTAGGCCAATTAGAATGAGGATCGCTCCACCTATAATTGCCACCAACTTTAGCCAGTCTTGGCCGATGTGCGCGAGGACAAAGACGCTGAAAAGCCCGCTTGCGATTGGGCCGACGGCGGCACGTTTGGGGATGGATCCAAGCAAGCCAAGCCTGGACTGACCCGCGTTTGTAGCTCCACGCGCCGGAACCACCGGTGCTCGACCAGCAACTCGACGCCTAAATGTTCTAGCGGCTTCTGGGCTCCAGTGTTCGAGGTATTGGTCGCGTTCGGACGCGCTCACCGGGATACCCTGCGCCCAGCGATTTTTATAATATACGAAGCCGTCGCCCCAGGGTTCGAACGCCGCCTCAAGTATACGGCGCCTTTCCTCAACGTTGAATGTCATGTTATATCGGTATCCTGACCGCCCGTTATAATTCCAAGTACTGCATGCGCTTCATTGGGGTCCCTTCAGTTTGAGGCATTGCAGAGGGCTCCTGATTCCGACAACTGCCCTTCGACCTTCCCAAATGTAAAATTGATTGCATCCTTTACGGTTTGTGGGGCCTTTATACTGTTTGTTATTGCGCTATTTAGCTGATCAACGGTTAGGGCGGCACTACCCGTCGCGAGCGTATTCAGGAACGCGCCAGCAGTTGCGGCGGCTCCCGACACCGCGCTCGCGTATTCACCGCCCTCGACAATTTCCCCACCCAAAAGGAAGCCTTCGGGCTGAAGAGTTATCGCGCTGATCCCAACGGTTCCCCACCCTGCAATTTGGCCCACCAATCCGCCAGCCGAGCCCCACTCCCCTCCCATTTCAATTGATTTGGCAATCGAAGCGATCGCTTGTCTTGAGACGGTGCACGGCGGCGTAAGTTTTGGCACAATCGGAATCGTGATCTTAGGGGCCTGGGGCTTATTCGGAAGAGCAATGCCGCCTCCAAGTAGTCGACCGCATCCACCATGTCCGTCCCGCTGTAGGGCTTAGCGAGTGAAGCGATCGCCACTGCCTTTCCCAACCTCGCGCGATCGACCTGCCCGCTGATGAACAAGACTGGGACGCCAAGCGCCTTCAGATCGCGCGCGAGCGCCACACCGTCGTCGCCGTGGGCGAGGTCGATGTTGACCAGGGCCAGGTCAGGTTTGATCTCACGCGCAAGGCCGAGGGCCTCTTGGTGGCGGTCGGCCAACTCAAGCATCCGATAACCGCCGTCCTCAAGCTCGTCTTTGAGCCCCATGGCCAGCAGAATCTGATCCTCAACGATCAGCAGAATCTTAGGAGTCGTAACTTCTACCATGACGGTCACGCTGGCCTACACCCACAACATTAAGTGTGGGACTGTATTGGGTTCCCATAAGAGACCGGCCCCAGGGCCGAACGAGCTCTTCCGCGAGTGCACCGGCTTCGCCTCGACGAGGAGCCGTGCCGACCGCGCGTGGACCCGTTCCGTCGGCCTTCCAGACGCCAACGGGAAATGTCGGTCAATGCACAACCAAGACGAGAAGGAACGGATGTTGATATGGGAGGTTTGATCCTTGCGGGGACGTTTTGAAGCAGCGTCATGTGCTTCTGAGTCCACCGGGCACGATTTGCACTGCGCAGGCCTCCGGTCACCCTTGAAAGGCCAGGCATGGCCGGCCCGACCCCCCAAGTGAGTGTGGCCGAGAGCCTCACGCTGGCGTTGATCGCCTCGTCTGATGCTCCACTCTTGCTGCTCGACGGTAACCTATGGGTTATCGCCGCCAGCACGTCCTTCGGATCGGCTTTTCATATCGACGTAGGAACGGCGCGGGGGGTTGAGGTTTGCAATCTTGGCGTCGGCGAATGGAATTTGCCGCGCCTTCGGTCTCTGCTGAGCGCGACGGCGGCGGGTGATGCCGCGATTGACGCCTATGAGATGGACCTCAACGGCCCCGACAGACCCCTTCGCCGGCTCGTTATCAAGGCCGAGAAGCTGGCCTATGGCGACCCGAACGTCACACGCATTCTGATGACAGTCTGCGACGTGACCGACGCCCGGCTCGCTGAGCGAGTCAGGGACGACTTGGTGCGGGAGAAGGCTGTCCTGCTTAACCAAATCCAGCATCGCATCACCGACAGCCTTCAGGTCATCGCCAGCGTGCTGCTTCAGAGCGCGCGAAACGTACAGTTGGACAACGAGACGCGGAGCCACCTGACCGATGCCCATTCTCGGGTCATGTCGGTTGCGACCGTTCAACAGCACCTCGCTGCGGCGCGTATTGGCCCGGTTGAGCTTCGCCCATACTTTGTTCAGCTCTGCCAGAGCCTCGGGGCGTCGATGATCCGGGACCACAACAGGCAATCCATCACGGCGACGGTCGGCAACACCTACGTCGAAGCCGACGTTTCCGTGAGCCTCGGCCTCATCATCACCGAATTGGTTATCAACGCACTCAAACACGCCTTCGCGGACGGCGATGACGACAGGATTTTCGTGGACTACGAGTCCCGGGGAGCCAATTGGACACTCTCGGTACGTGACAATGGCATTGGGATGCCGCAGGAGCCGACAATGGCCACGCCCGGGCTCGGAAGCAGCATCGTCGAGGCGCTTGCACGGCAACTCGACGCGACCGTCATGGTGACGAGCCGAAGGCCAGGCACTAAGGTTTCAGTCGTTCATGCCCAGGTCGCAGCCATTGAAGACAGCGCACCCATTCGCCGGGCCGTCTGACCCATACTCACGGGTCCTGTGGCTTAGCAGTTCGACGCTGGGGGCTTATCAGCCCCGTCCAGCACCTCCATCGCATCCCACATCGCGCCCACCCGCTCGCGGATCGCCAGCGCCTCGCTCCATCGATCGGACAGTTCCAGCCCGTCCGCGCCGGTGATGGCGTAGGGCGGCGGGCCGAGTTCGCACAGGAAGGTCACTGTCGCGTCCGCCGGGGCGCTGGATCGCCACGCGCGAAGACCCTGGTCCCACCAACCGAAATAACGCTCCACCCACGCTTGGTGCTGCGGGAATTCGATCTGCACTTGAATCTGCTCATGCGACGAGATCCGGCCCTGAAACGCCACCGAGCGGCGCAGAACCTCGGTGATCATCCGCTGGCTGTCGGCGTCTAGCTCCACCGGAAACTCCCGATCGACGACGAAATGGCTGAGGTCCGCGCAGAGGGCGAGGTCGGGTAGGGCTTCCAGCATTGAGAGGGTCGGAAACAGGTCATTGAGCAGGCCGTGGCGATGGGTCTCGAACAGCAGGGGCAATCCGGCGCTGTCGGCGATATCGATCCAGCGCTTGGCGACCCGGGTCATCTCGCCCAGCGTGCGTGGCATGACCTGGCCGATCACGCTGAGGAAGGGAGAGCCGAAGTCCTTGGCCATCGACAGCATGAAGCGCAGCTCGTCGTCGGACTTTGGAAACCCGTTGAACAGGCAGGCCAAGTCATGGCGTTCCAGCAGTTGGCGCGCGGCCTTCGCGAGCGGAACGTCGCTCATGGCCAGATCCAGGCCCACGCCGTGAAAGCCGGCGCCGGCGATCATGGCGATGTTCTGTTCCAGCGTTCGTTCGGCCACGCCGGGTTGGCGCAGCTCCATCGCCCAGAGTGATTGGTAGAATTCGATCCGCTGCATCTTTAGGGCTTCGTCGTGTTTGGCGCGGCGTTCGGAAGCGTCAGTTCGAACACCGTCCCCTCCGGCCCGGTGCTGGCCAGCACCAGATCGCCGCCGTGCCCCTGGGCCAGTTCTCGGGAGATGGCCAGGCCCAGGCCCGCGCCGCCAGGCCGGGTGGTGCCCGAGAAGGGCTGGAACAACCGCTCGCGCACCCGTTCAGGCACGCCAGGTCCATCGTCGGCGATGCGTACGAGGCTGTCGGCTTCACGCCGCTCGAAGCTGACTTCGATCTTGCCCTGGCCATCGCCGCTGGGCCTGGCGACGATCGCCTCGCGGGCGTTGCGCAGCAGGTTGACCAGGATCCGGTTCAGCTGTTCCGGGTCGGCCAGCACCCGCGCCCGCGCGCCGACCTTCGAGACCAGGCGCACGCCGTTGGGGGTCAGGCCAGCGTCCTCGCCAGCTTCGGTCACCGCCTCGGCCAGCTGAACCTGCGTCAGGCTTGGTGCGGCCTCCTCGCTGCGGCCATAGGCCAGCACGTCCGAGGCCAGCCGGATCGCCCGGTCCAGCGCCCGCTCCAGCCGGGGCAGGGCCTGGGCCACCTTTGGATCGCCGGACTGCGCCAGCCGCTCGGAGGCGATCTGGGCGCTGGTCAGCATGTTGCGCAGGTCGTGGTTGATCTTGGCCACCGCCTCGCCCAACGCCGCCAGCCTGGCTCTAGAGTTCAGCGCCGCGCGCAGATCGGCCTGCATCCGGTCCAGCTCCACCTCGGCGCGGCCGATTTCGTCGCGCCGGCCGGACAGGCGAGGGCGCGCCAGGGCATCGTCCGGGTCGACCCGGAACCGCTCCATTGACTGGGTGATCCGCTGCATCGGCCGCACGAACAGGGCATTGAGCAGCAGGTAGATCAGCCCGCCCACCACGCCCGCGACGATCACGGCGATGGCCGAAATTCGCAGCAGATAAGCCAGCAGCGCCTTTTGCAGCCGCACGTCCGTGGTGACGATCTCGATGAAGTCGCCGTGGGTGAACTTGGGCTTGGCCACCACCCGCACCAGCCGGTCCTTGCTGCTGAACAGGGTCTCGAAGGGCGCCGTCACCAGGTCGGGGGAAAAGCCGTTGCGCAGGTCGACCAGATAGGGCGTGCGCGGAAAGCGGGGCGGCGCCAGCACCAGGCGGCGGACGCCCTCGCTCTGCACGGCGATCGACAGCACGTCGGCCCCATTCAGCAGCTGGTTGGTGAGCCGGTCGCTGACCACCTGGTTGGGCGAGGCGTCCACGGCCAGGGAGGCGGTCTCGGCCAGGCGGATGCGGTCTTCCAGCCAGTTCGCCTCGAACTGGGCCATCGACCAGGGCAGCGCCAGAAGACCGCCGACGGTGACGATCAGGACGGTGAGCACCAAAAGGCGCGAGGACAGGCCGCCGGGCCAGAACAGCCGGCGGGCATAGGGGCGCACATCCGGCTCGCCGCCGCCGTGCCCGAACGGCCGCTGGGTACCTTCAGGCGCGGAATCGTCAGCGTCCGCCATGGTCTCCCGTTACTTCACCGGAGCCGGTTGAGCAACGCAGCGTAGCGCCGGTCAGGATGATCGCGCGCGCCGGAAGCGTCGATAAAGGATCGGGCCGAGCGAAAGAATCGCCAAGCCCGCCAGCGGCAGCAGGAAGCGCGGCTGCAGGATGATGTGCGGATCGAACCGGCCTCCCTTCGCGAACACGGCGTTCAGGCCCGAGCCCAGGCCCGCGAAGATCAGCGAGACCGGAAGGATTCCCAGGAAGCTGGCCAGGACATAGACGCCGAGCGGAATGTCGATCAGGCCTAGCGCCAGGTTGATCAGCCAGAAGGGTGCGACAGGGAGAAGGCGCAGGAAGATGATGTAGGAGAAGGCGTCCCGGCGCAGGCCTTCTTCGAGCCGCGCGGCGGTGGGCCCGGCGCGTTCGCGAATGAAATTCCCGGCCGCGGTGCGGCAGATCAGGAAGATGACGGTCGCGCCGACCGTACAGCTGACCGTGGCCGCGAGCCCGCCAATCCAAGGCCCGAACAGCAGGCCGCCGGTGAGGGTCATCACCAGCGCGGCCGGCAGCGAAAGGGCGACGATCGCTGTATAGACGCCGATATAGATGGCGAGCCCGTCCCAGGGGTGGGCGCGGACCATGGCCTCCAACGCCTCGCGCCGATGCGCCAGTTCATGCAGGGTCAGGTGCTTTGTCACCCCGCTGGCGGCGGCCGCGACGACGGCCGCCAGCACCAGCAGGGCGGGACCAAACCGTCGGGCCAGTCGCCAGGCGTTCATGACGCCGCCGAAGCCTCGGCGATGGTCTTGAAGCCGTCGGCGCGCAGGCGGCTGGAAAGATCGCGTTTGATCCGGGTCACCAGACCGGGGCCCTCGTAGATCATCGCCGTATAGAGCTGTACCGCGCTCGCGCCGGCGCGGATCTTGGCGTAGGCGTCGGCGCCTGAGGCGACGCCGCCGACGCCGATCAGGGCGATCCGGCCGCGCGCCGCGTCGCGGAATTGTCTGAGCACACCGGTCGACAAATCCATCAATGGCGCCCCGGACAGACCGCCGGTCTCCATGGCGTGCGACGAGGCGAGGCTCGCGGGCCGTGAAAGCGTGGTGTTGCCGACGATCAGGGCGTCGAGACCATTGGCGATCGACGTCTCGGTGATCTGTTCGATCTCCGCCGGCTTCAGGTCCGGCGCGACCTTCAGGAACACCGGCCGCCGCCCGCCCTGCCGCTCCAGCGCCGCCCGCGTCTCGGCGATCCGGCCCAGCAGCTCCTGCAGCGCATCGCCGCTTTGCAGATCGCGCAGGCCCGGCGTGTTGGGTGAGGAGATGTTGGCGGTGAAATAGTCCGCCAGCGGCCACAGCCGCGTCAGTCCTGTTTGATAGTCGCCGATCCGGTCGGTCGCATCCTTGTTGGCTCCGACATTGGCGCCCACCACCCCGAGCCGGGGCCGAGCGGCCAGGCGCGCCGCATAGGGCTCCAGACCGCCATTGTTGAAGCCCAGCCGATTGATCACCGCGCGATCCTCGCTCAGGCGAAACAGGCGCGGCGCGGGATTGCCGGATTGGGCGAGGGGCGTGACCGTGCCGCACTCGACGAAGCCGAAGCCGGCCGCCAGCATGGCGTCCGGGGTTTCGGCGTTCTTGTCGAAGCCGGCGGCCAGGCCGATGGGATTGGGCAGGCGCAGGCCGGCCAACTCCACGGCCAGATCGGGCGTGGGCGTCTGAGGCGACTTGGGGCCGAGGCCGGCCTTCAGCGCGGCCATGGTCAGCCGGTGCGCCGTCTCGGGGTCCAGCCGCCGCAGCGCCCGCGTCGCGAGGCTATGCAGCACGCTCATGACGTCAGCTCGCCAATATCCGGCGCGCCGTCCGGTCCTAAGGCCAGCGGTCGTGTGAACACCGCCGCCGAGGCGGGCAGGGGTGCGTAGAGATGCGGGAAGAGGTCGCCGCCACGAGAAGGCTCCCAGCGCAACGCCGCGCCTAGCATCCCCGCCTCCACGGCGATGAGCACCAGATCGTCCTGGCCACTGAAATACCGCCGCGCCGTCTCTGCGGCCTGGGCCGCTGACGAGAAATGAATGAAGCCGTCCGCCAGATCGAGCTCAGATCCCTTGAACACGCCTTCGGCCGTGGCGGCGTCCCAAGCGGGGCGATCAAGCAGCTTGTAGATCAAGCTCACAGAATGCCGCCGCCATGATCGCGGGGGACCATTATTCGCTCCAAACGCCAGCCGCCTTCGCTGGTCTTGGCGAACACGGCCGCCGCGGCGGTGGGGAAGGAGTCCAGCATCCCCTCATTGTCGATCGCATCGGCTCCGGCGAGGGCGATCGCCATTTCATGCAGGCCGGGATTGTGGCCGACGATCATCAGACAGTCGGCCGTGTCGCCGGTGGCGTCCACCGTGTGGGTCAGGTGATCCCGCGACGCCAGATAGAGGCCGCGCGAAAACTCGACCCTGGCGCCGGGGAAGGCCCGTCCCGCCTCTTCCCAGGTCTCGCAGGCGCGGCGCGCGGACGACACCATGACCAGGTCAGGCGAAAAGCCCGCGTCGGCCAGCACGCGGCCCATCAGGGCGGCGTCGCGCCGTCCCCGGTCCGTCAGCCCGCGCTCCAGATCGCCACCCAGGGCCGAGACCGAGTCGGCCTTGCCGTGGCGCAGCAGAATCAGCCGTTGCATTCCATCTCCCGGCGCACTCCCTCGGGCCATCTTGTGCCTGAAGGCGGCGTGGGAAGGAAGCGGCGGTTGACCAGGACGGTTGACAGGGGCGAGCCATGGCGGTCCAAGGCGCGGATGAGCCGCGATGTGGGTCCATTGCCATCGGTCGGGTCGGACGGCGGCCTCATGCGCTTTGGTCCGGACCAGCCCCTGCGCCTGGACTCCCGGGCGCGGCTGGGCGGGCTCGAGATCGCCTATCGCACCTATGGTCAGTTGAACGCCGATCGTTCCAACGCGGTCCTGGTCTGCCATGCCCTCACCGGCGACCAGCATTGCGCGGGCGAGCACCCCACGACCGGCAAACCAGGATGGTGGAACCGGGTGGTCGGTCCCGGCTTGCCGCTTGATCCGGACAAGCTGTTCATCATCTGCTCCAACGTCATCGGCGGCTGCATGGGCTCGACCGGGCCGGCGTCGCTCAATCCCGAGACTGGCAAGGTCTACGGCCTGAACTTCCCCGTCATCACCATCGCCGACATGGTTCGCGCCCAGGCGATGCTGGTGGACGCCCTGGGC
>Ga0302314_10002731_pt1 | contig 32705 bp, 35 predicted proteins | sample III_Palsa_N2_3_FD_200533 | JGI IMG/M metagenome (GOLD analysis project Ga0302314, IMG submission 200533) | Peat permafrost microbial communities from Stordalen Mire near Abisko, Sweden - III_Palsa_N2_3 | ecosystem: Environmental > Terrestrial > Soil > Palsa > Peat permafrost | place: Sweden...
GAACACGCCGCCCACCGCGACCGGGTCCGTCGCGATGAGATCGCCGACATCGCCGCCGCTGTAGACGTTCCAAAGGATGACGGTGATCGGGCCGAACTCGGCGCGCGCCTTGCCGATCGCCGCGCGGGTCGCGGCGGGCTCGCCCGCGTCAGCCGCGAACGCCGCGGCTTTGACGCCCTTCGCCTTCAGCGCCTTCACACCGGCGTCCAGTCGCTCGGGACTTCGCGCGACCAGCGCAACCGAGAAACCCTCGGCGCCGAACTTCCCCGCGACCGCGGTCGAAATCCCCGGCCCGAACCCCACGATCACAGTCGACTTCGACATGGGCCCCTCCAACGCTGCGCCTCGCTTTCATATAGGCGCGCCGCCAGGCTCAGACCGGTTTTTCCTGCCCGCGGGATGGCCTATGGATGCGCTTGTCCCACAGCCACGACGCCAGGAAGACCATCATGAAGACCCGCATCACCGAGCTGTTCGGCATCCGCCATCCGATCATCCAGGGCGGCATGCACTTCGTCGGCTTGGCGGAGATGGCCGCGGCGGTCTCCAACGCCGGCGGCCTCGGCATCATTACCGGCCTGACTCAGCGCACGCCGGCCGACCTCGGCAAGGAGATCGCCCGCGGCCGCGAGATGACCGACCAGCCATTCGCGGTGAACCTGACCTTCCTGCCCTCGATCAACCCGCCGGACTATCCGGGCTACATCCAGGCGATCATCGATGGCGGCGTGAAGATCGTCGAGACCGCCGGCAACAACCCGCAGCGGTTCATGCCGGCGTTGAAGGAAAACGGCATCAAGGTGATCCACAAGTGCACCTCGGTGCGTCACTCTTTGAAGGCCGAGAGCGTCGGCTGCGACGCGATCAGCGTCGACGGCTTCGAATGCGGCGGTCACCCCGGCGAAGACGACGTGCCCAACTTCATCCTGCTCAACCGCGCGGCCGAGGCGCTGAGCGTTCCGTTCGTGGCCTCCGGCGGCATGGCCAACGGGCGCTCGCTGGCGGCCGCTTTGGCCTTGGGCGCCGACGGCATCAACATGGGCACCCGCTTCATGGCGACGAAGGAGGCGCCGATCCACGACAACGTCAAACAAGGCATCGTCGCCGCCAGCGAACTCGACACCCGGCTGATCATGCGATCGTTGCGCAACACCGAGCGGGTGCTGACCAACGCCGCAGTCGAGCGCCTGCTGGTCAAGGAGCGCGAGCTGGGACCGAACCTGAAGTTCGAGGACATCATCGAGGAGGTGGGCGGGGTCTATCCGCGGGTGATGACCGAGGGCGAGATGGACGCCGGGGCCTGGTCCTGCGGCATGGTGGTGGGCCTGATCCACGACATCCCTACCTGCCGCGAGCTGATCGAGCGCACCATCGCCGAGGCGACCCAGATCATCCGTGGGCGGCTGGAGGGGATGCTGGCCGACGACAGGGTCGCGGTATGAGCGTCGCCGACCTGACCTCGGCCAACGCTGCCGAGCTTTCGGCGCTTTACCGCTCGAAAGCCGCGTCCCCGGTCGAGGCGATGACAGCGATCCTCGCCCGCGCCGAGGCGGTGAACCCGCGCATCAACGCCCTCACGCTGGTCGACGCCGAGGCGGCGCTGGCGGCGGCGCGGGAGTCCGAGGCGCGATGGGGCGCCGGCGAGCCGCGCTCGCCGCTGGACGGCGTCCCAGTTTCGATCAAGGAGCTGATCCGCACCAAGGGCTGGCCGCAGACTATGGGCAGCCGGCTCACCGACAAGGCCGCGGCGAGCGAGGACGCTCCGGCCGTGGCCCGGCTGCGCGAGGCCGGCTCGGTCGTCTACGCCCAGAACACCAGCCCGGAATACGGCTTCAAGGGCGTGACCGATTCGCCCCTGCACGGCATCACCCGCAACCCGTGGAACCTGGACCTGACGCCCGGCGGCTCGTCCGGCGGCTCCGGCGCGGCGGTGGCGGCCGGGCTGGGCCCGCTGGCGGTCGGCACCGACGGCGGCGGCTCGGTGCGCATTCCGTCGGCCTTCTGCGGCCTCGTCGGGCTGAAGGCGACCTACGGCCGGATTCCCGCCTGGCCGCCCTCGATGCACGGCGACCTCGCCAACACCGGGCCGATGACCCGCACCTCGCTCGACTGCGCCCTGATGCTGAACCAGATGTCGCGCCCCGACCCGCGCGATCCCTTCCCGGCGCAACCCGAGGACAAGGACTACACCGTGGGGCTGGGCGACGGCGTGAAAGGCCTCAAGATCGGCCTGATCATGAAGTTCGGCGACGTCTTCCTCGATCCGGCGGTCGAAGCGGGAGTGACCGCCGCGGCGAAGACCCTCGAGGAACTCGGCGCGATCGTCGCGCCGATCGCCTCGCCGACATCCAGCGCGGACGCCGGGCGCGTCTTCGTGGTCCACTGGTTCTCGGCCCTGCAGCGCCTGCTACAGCTCTATCCGGCCGAGCAGCACGCTCAGTTCGACCCCCAGTTGCTGCAGAACGCCCGCGTCGGCGAGGCCTACTCGGTGCAGACGCTGGTCGACGCGATGGTCGCGCGCCGCGAGATGTCGACGGCCTGGAACCTGCTGTTCACCAGCTACGACCTGGTCATCTCGCCGACCCTGAACGTGCTGCCGTTCGCCGTCGGCCAGCCATTCCCAGGCGGGCCGGACGGCGCCCCGAACTACGGCTGGTCTAACACCGCCCTGTTCAACCTGACCCGCCACCCGGCGATCACCACGCCGACGGCCCTCGGCCCCTCGGGCCTACCGGTAGGCCTGCAGATCGTCGCCGCCCACTACCGCGACGACCTGGTGCTGCGCGCCTCCGCCGCGCTCGAGGCCGCCCAGTCCCGGACGTTCCCGGTGCTGCCGGCCTAGCCCGTGGACTAGGTCGGCCAGGGAGACGGCAGCATCACCACGGCGGCGGCCAGCGCCATCGCGGTGATGGCGAAGAAGGCGGCGGCGGCGATGACGCCGGCCAGGCTCTCGGCGCCGGCCGTCGGCGGCGCTAGCAGGGCGCGGGCGTCGCGCAGACGGATAGCGCTGAGGCGGGAATCGGTTTCGAGCATCGCCGACAGTCTGCGCTCGCCGGGCGCGGCTGCAACCCCCGCGGCCACGACAGATCCGCCTGCGCGTCGGTGGACGGCACTCGATTCTGGGCCAAGGTTCGCGGCCGTGGCAATGGGTCTGCAATCATTTGGGGTAGAGATATCGCACGACATTGATGCACTTGGAGTTGGCATGCGGGCGCTGGTGTTGGTATCGGCCTTGGCGTTCGCGGCAAGCACCGCGGATGCGCAGACTCCCGACATTCCCGATATCCAGACGACTCCGCCGCCGGCCGCGGCGCAGCTTTCCATCACCACCTCGACGCTGAAGTACGGGCCGCCTCCGTCATGGGTGAAGCCGGTCGAGGTCCCGCAGGCGCCGCCGCCGTTCGAAGGCGGCGGCGTGCAGGTTTTGCTGCAAGACCGGCAGGTGCGGCTGAGCGCTCAGGGCGACGAGTTCTACATCCACGCGGCGACCAAGGTCCTGAACCAGGCGGGCCTCACGCCATTGGGCACGTTCCAGGTGAACTGGGACCCGGGGACGTCATCGATCACGCTGCACCGGGTGCGGATCCTTCGCGAAGGCCACGCCATCGACATCCTGAACGGCGGCGTGGACCTCACCGTCCTCCGGCGCGAGACCAAGCTCGAACGCGCGACGTTAGACGGCCAGCTGACCGCCACCGAGTCGGTGCCGGGCCTCCAGATCGGCGACGTGCTGGAGATCGAATATACGCTGCGGCGCGCCGATCCCGCGCTCGGCGGGCGCTCTCAGGCGACGCTGACGATGACCAACGCTGTGACCATGTCGACGGTCGCGCGATGGCGAGAGCGGCTGATCTGGCCGGACGCGAAGACGATCAGCTGGCGCGCCACTGATGGGATGCCGCCGCCGGCGGTCTCGCACGCGGACGGCGGCACCGAGGTGCTGGTCGATCTCACGGACGCCCATCTGCCGCCGCTGCCGGCCGGCGCGCCAGCGCGCTACCTCTACCAGCGTCGGCTGGAAGCGACTCAGTTCGCCACCTGGAACGACATCTCCAGCCTGATGTCGCCGCCGTTTGCCAAAGCGGCAGTGCTTGCGCCGCAGTCTCCGCTCAAGGTCGAAGCGGCGAAGATCGCGGCGGCGACGCAGAGTCCATCGGTGCGGACGGAACTGGCCCTGGCGCTGGTCCAGAGCCAGATACGCTATCAAGCCGTCAACCTGGACGACGGCGGCTATGTGCCCGCCCCCGCCGACGTCACCTGGAGCCGCCGCTATGGCGACTGCAAAGGCAAGACCGTCGTCCTGCTGGCTCTGTTGCGGGAGCTAGGGGTCGACGCCGATCCGGTGCTGGTTAGCGCGACCCTAGGCGACGGCCTCGACGCCCAGTTGCCGCAACTGACCGACTTCAATCACGTGGTCGTCCGCGCCCAGATCGGCGGGCGAACCTATTGGCTGGATGGAACCAAGCCGGGCGACCCGAAGGCGCTGGACGATATCTCGCCGCCGCCGTTCCACTGGGGGCTGCCGCTCAGCACGGTGGGGGCGTCGCTGGTGAAGATCGACCTGGAGGCGGCCCGCCGACCGCTGCTCGAAGTCGTGAACCATTTCGACGCCTCTTCGGGCATCGCCGGCATGACGCCAAGCCATAGCGAGTTCATCCTTCGCGGCCCAACGGCTCTCGCGCTCGGCTCGGTCAGCAACGCCGTGCCGCACGACGCCGCTGAGACGCTCCTGCGTGGTTTCGTGCAGAAGCTGGCGCCTGGCGTCACCGCGAACACGCTCACGTGGAGCTACGACCCGGCGGCCACCGTTTTCACCATCCGCATCGACGATCCGGTCAAGCTGCGCTGGCTCTGGAACCGCGAGACCGACCAATACGTCCACCCGATGGGCGCCGGCCCGATCGTTCATCCGGCGATCCCGCCGAAGCGCGACCCGAAGATGGACCAAAGCGCGCCCTATGCCGTCGGGTATCCATTCTACAACGCATTCCGCACCGAGATCGTGCTCCCGCATGGCGGTGCGGGATTTCAGCTGGTCGGGCGCTCGTACAACCAGATCATCGGCGCCACCGCCTTCACCCGCTCAGCTAAGCTGGAGGGTGGCATGGCGCTGTTCGAGACCTCGGCGCGAAGCGTCGCGCCGGAGTTCTCGGCGCTCGACGCCGGCAACGTGACGGCGCTGGCGCAGGCAGTGAGCAGCGAACCGATCGAGCTGCGCGCGCCGAAAGGCCTTGGCGGCCCGGTCGAAACGCCAGCCGAACCGCCGCCAGAGACGGCGACCGTGACGCTGGATCCCTGAGCCGCCGTGGCGCTGCGGCGACCGGCGACGCTGGCCCCCCGAGCCGCCGCGTCGAAACCGATTCCCCTTTCGCCGCCCCCGCACTAGAACGCTGGCCTTCAATAGGTCCGCGCCATGATCCTGGTCATCGATAACTACGACAGCTTCACCTACAACCTGGTCCACTATCTGAGCGAGCTGGGCGCGGAGACCGTCGTCTATCGCAACGATGCGCTGACCGCCCAGGACGCGCTGGCGATGCGACCGCAGGCCATCGTGCTGTCGCCCGGCCCCTGCACGCCGAACGAAGCCGGTATCTGCCTGGCCCTGATCGCCGGCGCGCCGGCGGACCTGCCGATCCTGGGCGTCTGCCTCGGCCACCAGTCGATCGGCCAAGCGGTGGGCGGCGAGGTGATCCGCGCGCAGAGCCTGATGCACGGCAAGACCAGCCCGATCCACCACACCGGCAAAGGGGTCTTCGCCGGCATGCCCAACCCGTTCACCGCCACGCGCTATCACAGCCTCTCGGTCCGCCGCGAAACCCTGCCGCCGGAGCTGGAGATCACCGCCTGGACTGACGACGGCGAGATCATGGGTTTCTCCCACCGAACCCGGCCGCTGCACGGGGTGCAGTTCCACCCCGAGAGCATCGCCACTGAGGGCGGCCATCAGCTGTTGGCCAATTTCCTCGAGCTGGCCGGCGTCAAGCGGCTGGAACAGGCCTGACGGCGCAGCGCTGATGTCGGACGCCTTTAAACCCCTGCTCGCCCGGCTCGCCGACGGCGCCACCCTCGATGAGGCCGACGCGGAGAGTTTCTTCGCCGCCGCCCTGCGCGGCGAGCCGACCCCGGCCCAGGTGGCCGCCGCGGTCACCGCCATGCGCCTGCGCGGCGAAACGGTCGGCGAGATCACCGCCTGCGCCCGAGTGATGCGGCGCGCGGCCCTGACCTTGAAGCACCCACACCAGGTCATCGACGTCTGCGGCACCGGCGGCACAGGGCTTTCGACCTTCAACGTCTCGACCGCGGTGGCGATGGTGGCGGCGGGCGCGGGGCTGAAGGTCGCCAAGCACGGCAACCGCACCATGACCCGCCGCTCCGGCAGCGCCGACGTGCTGACCGCGCTCGGCGTCAACATCCAGGCCAATTTAGAGCAGCAGCGGCGCGCGCTGGACGAGGCCGGGCTCTGCTTCATGTTCGCGCCGGCGCACCACGGCGCGATGCGGCACGTGTTGCCGATCCGCCAGGAGCTGGGCTTCCGCACCGTGTTCAACCTGCTCGGCCCGCTCGCCAACCCGGCCGGGGCGCAGCGGCAGGTGTTGGGCGTGTTCAGCGAGCGCTGGGTCGAACCGCTGGCGCGGGTGCTAGGCGCGCTGGGGGTCGAGAAGGCCTGGGTGGTGCACGGCGAGGGCCTCGACGAGATGACCACGACTGGCCTCACCCAGGTCGCCGAGTGGCGGAACGGCGGCGTGCGCCTGTTCAACGTCACGCCCGAGGCGGTTGGCCTGCCCCGCGCGGCGCTGGCGGACCTGGCTGGCGGCGACCCGGTAGCCAACGCCGAAGCGATCCGCGCGCTGCTGGCGGGCAGGGCCGGGCCTTACCGCGACGTCGTGCTGCTCAATACCGCCGCGGCGCTACTGGTCGCCGACAAGGTCGAGACCCTGCAGCAAGGCGTCGCGCAGGCCGCCGCGTCCATCGACGACGGCCGCGCCGCGATCGCGCTGGCCAAGCTGGTCGAAGTCACGAACCGCCTGTGAGCGCGCCTGAGTGAGCGACATTCTCGAGCAGATCGCCGCTTACAAACGCGACGAGGTCGCCGCCGCGCGCCGCGCCTCGAGCCAGCACATGGTAGAGGAAAGGGCCAAGGCCGCCTCGCCGCCGCGCGGCTTTCGCGCCGCCCTCCTACGCGCCGCCGCGCCGGGCCGCCTCGCGCTGATCGCCGAGGTGAAGAAGGCCTCGCCGTCGAAGGGCCTGATCCGTGCCGACTTCGATCCGCCGGCGCTCGCCCGCGCCTACGAAGCCGGCGGCGCCACCTGCCTCTCGGTGCTGACTGACGCGCCCAGCTTTCACGGCGCCGACGCCTATCTGACCGCCGCCCGCGCGGCGAGCGCCCTCCCCGCCCTACGCAAGGAGTTCCTGGTCGATCCCTGGCAGGTGGCGCAGTCCCGCGCCCTCGGCGCCGACGCGGTCCTGGTGATCCTGGCGATCAGCGACGACGCGCTGGCGGCCGAACTGCTCGCCGAAGCCGCGCGGCTCGGGATGGACGCCCTGGTCGAGGCGCACGACGAAGCCGAGGTCGACCGCGCGGTAGCGCTGGGCGCGGCGTTGATCGGCGTCAACAACCGCAACCTGCGCACCTTCGTCACCGACCTCGCGGTCACCGAGCGGCTCGCCGCCCGCATTCCGCCGGATCGCCTGCTGGTCACCGAAAGCGGCATCGCCAGCGGCGCTGACATCGCCCGCCTCGCCGCCGCCGGCGCCCGCGCCATGCTGGTCGGCGAGAGCCTGATGCGCCAGCCGGACGTCGAAGCCGCGACCCGGGCGCTGCTGGCCTAGCCTGGCGAAATATTTCGAGCCGGATCGTCCGTACAGCCCTGGCGCCGACTCACACCGCCCGCGCAACTGATTCCAGACGCACCAAGCTTGGCCGCGGGCTTCAGCCGTCTGAATTGGTTACCCTTTTCGTTTACTTGACTTTAACCGTGAACACCTAGAGAACATCGCAGAACGTTTTTGCTTTGTTCCGGCGGGTCGTCGGGCGACGTTCTTGAGGCTGCACACATGCTTACCCGCAAACAGCACGAGCTTCTCATGTTCATCCATGAGCGGATCAAGGAAACCGGCGTGTCGCCCTCATTCGACGAGATGAAGGACGCGCTGGACCTGGCGTCCAAGTCAGGGATTCACCGCCTGATCACGGCGTTGGAGGAGCGCGGCTTCCTGCGCCGCCTGGCGCACCGGGCCCGGGCGCTGGAAGTGATCAAGCTGCCCGAGCAGGCGACCGCCGCGGCGCCGCCCAAGGGCCGCGGCGCCTTCCGTCCGCAGCTGGTCGAGAGCGGGCCCGGCGCAGCGCCCGCCGGCGGTCCAGCCAACGACGTCCGTGAATTGCCGGTGCTGGGGCGCATCGCCGCCGGCACCCCGATCGAGGCGATCCAGCACGAGCGCGACCGCATGCAGGTGCCCGAGAGCATCCTCGGCGCCGGCGAGCACTATGTGCTCGAGGTGCAGGGCGACTCGATGATCCAGGCCGGCATCCTCGACGGCGACTTCGTGGTCATCCGAAAGGGCGCCACCGCCAACTCCGGCGAGATTGTCGTCGCCCTGGTGATGGGCGAAGAGGCCACCCTGAAGCGCCTACGCAAGAAGGGCGCGTCGATCGCCCTCGAAGCCGCCAACCCCACCTACGAGACCCGCATCTTCGGCCCCGACCAGGTGCAGGTGCAGGGCAAACTGGTGGGACTGATCCGGCGCTATCACTAGGTCCCGCACCCGCTCGGCCAGCTACAATACTCCGTAGATTCAACCATATAATGGTCGTCATCCCGGAGAGCCGCGAAGCGGACTCATCCGGGATCCGGATGGGCAGCGGCAGCTGGTCGCTCGCCAGATAACTGACGAAGGTGGGCGCCGTGGGCCGCTGGCGCTCGGCGTATCGACGTCGACGACGAAGCCTTCCACCTCGGCGACGCCAGCCGCCGGCACGATCGCAGCGGCCACGTGGTCGCTGCGCAGCTCGGCCACCGAGAATCCCGCCGCGACCATCGTCGCCAGTATCAACGCCGCGATCAGCGTCCGACCGCCGACGCGTCAGGCGCCCGCGCCCGCGCTGGTCCCAGCGCGATGGCCGCGCTGGCGGCCGGCCACAGCGGCGGCTCGCTCTTCAGGCCCAGATAGATCGCCGCGCCGAGGCCGAAAGCCCCGGAACTCAGAGGAACACGCGGTCGACCTGCGACCGCTCCGGGGCCAGCGCGCCGCGCAACAACGCCGCGGCGCTAGGAAGGCGGCGAAGTCGCGTGTTAAGAGCCCGCGCCCCGCCACCCGGTAAAGCGATGCCCGAGCCCGCCGCCTCCCCCAAAGCGCCTGTCGTCACCCGTATCGCCCCCTCGCCCACTGGGATGATGCACATAGGCACAGCCCGCACGGCGCTTTTCAACTGGCTGTATGCACGCCATACGGGCGGCAAGTTCCTCATCCGCGTCGAGGACACCGACCGCGAGCGCTCGACGCCCGAGGCGGTCGCGGCGATTTTCGACGGCATGGCGTGGCTGGGGCTCGAGCCGGACGCCGAGCCGATCTTCCAATTTTCCCGCGCCGACCGGCACCGCGAGGTGGTGATCGAGCTGCTGGAGCGCGGCGGCGCGTACCGCTGCTACATGACCGTCGAGGAACTCGCGATCGAGCGCGAGATAGCCCGCGCCGAGGGTCGTCCGATCCGCTCGCCGTGGCGCCATCGTGGGCCGCCGGCCGGCGCCAACCTGCCGTTCGTGATCCGCCTGCGCGCGCCGACCGAGGGCGAGACCGTGGTGCAGGACCTGGTCAAGGGCCCGGTGTCGTTCCGCAATCGAGAGCTCGACGACCTGATCCTGCTGCGCGCGGACGGCTCGCCGACCTACAACCTCGCCGTGGTGGCCGACGATCACGACATGGGCGTCACCCACGTGATCCGCGGCGACGACCACCTCAGCAACACCCCGCGCCAGATCCTGATCTACCAGGGCATGGCGTGGCCGCTGCCGGCGTTCGGCCATTTGCCGATGATCCACGGCCCTGACGGCGCCAAGCTCTCGAAACGGCATGGAGCTCAGGGCGTGCGCGAGTTCGCCGACATGGGCTACCTCCCCGAGGCGATGCGCAACTACCTGGCCCGGCTGGGCTGGGGCCACGGCGACGACGAGATCTTCGGCGACGCCGACGCCGCCGCCTGGTTCGACGTCACCGACGTCGTCAGCGCGCCGGCGCGGCTCGACTGGCACAAGCTGAACCACCTGAACCAGCACTACATCCGCCTGGCTGACGACCGCCGCCTGATGGGCCTGGTGTTCGAGGTCCTGCGCAGCCGCGACGTCCACCTGCCGCGCGACTTCGCCGAGCGGCTCGCGCGCACCATCCCGCTGGTCAAAGAGGGGGCGAAGACCATCCTGGAGCTGGCCGACCTGGTGATGTTCGCGCTGAAGCCGCGGGCGAACGAGCTGGATCAGAAGGCGCGCGGGCTCTTCACCGAGGAGGTCATCGGCCGCATCGCCCGGCTGGCGTCGGCGCTGGCCCCGACGACGGCGTGGAAGCCCGAGCCGCTGGCGGACGCCCTGAAGGCGTTCGCCGAAGCGGAGGCCGTCGGCATGGGCAAATTCGGGCCCGCCCTGCGCGCCATCCTCGCCGCCGGGGCCGTCGCGCCGGACCTCGCCAGCGCGCTCGCCGCGCTCGGCCGCGAGGAGAGTCTCGGGCGCATCGAGGATGCTCTTTCGCAAGTGCAGTAAGCCGTTATAAGGCGGTTGAGGGCCGGGGCCGCTACGGCAGCGGAAGTATTGGGAGAAGGGTGCGCGCATGGTCGAAAACGCCACGCTGACCGTCGGGAATACGAACTACGATTTGCAGGTGATCAGGGGCACGACCGGGCCCGACGTGGTCGACGTCAGAAAGCTGTACGACGACGCCGGCGTCTTCACCTTTGACCCCGGGTTCACCTCCACCGCCTCGTGCGAAAGCAAGATCACCTACATCGACGGCGACGCCGGCATTTTGCTGCACCGCGGCTACCCGATCGAGCAGCTGGCCAAGAACTCCAGCTTCCTGGAGGTCTGCTATCTGCTGCTGAACGGCGAGCTGCCGACCGCGGCCGAGTTCGCCGACTTCGAGCACACCATCACCTACCACTCGATGATCCACGCCCAGTTCGACCGGTTCTTCACCGGCTTTCGGTCCGACGCGCACCCGATGGCGATCATGACCGGCGCGGTCGGCGCGCTGTCGGCCTTCTACCACGACAGCATCAACGTCGATGATCCCAAGCAGCGGGAGATTTCCGCCCACCGGCTGATCGCCAAGATGCCGACCATCGCCGCACGGGCGTTCAAATACTCGGTCGGCCAGCCGTTCGTGACGCCACGCAACGACTGCACCTACGCCGAGAATTTCCTGCGCATGGCCTTCTCGGTGCCGGCGGAGGACTGGAAGCCCAACCCGGTGCTGACCCGCGCGATGGACCGGATCTTCATCCTCCACGCCGATCACGAGCAGAACGCCTCCACCTCCACCGTGCGCCTGGCCGGCTCGTCCGGCGCCAATCCGTTCGCCTGCATCGCCGCCGGCATCGCCTGCCTCTGGGGCCCCAGCCATGGCGGGGCCAACGAGGAGGCGCTGATGATGCTGCAGGAGATCGGCACGGTCGACCGCATCCCCGAGTACGTACAGGGGGTGAAGGACCGCAAGTACCGGCTGATGGGCTTTGGCCACCGGGTCTACAAGAACTTCGATCCGCGCGCGAAGGTGATGCAGGAGACCTGTCACGAGGTGCTGGCCGAGATCGGCGACAGCGACGATCCGCTGCTGAAGGTGGCGATGGAGCTGGAGAAGATCGCGCTGAACGATCCCTACTTCATCGACCGCAAGCTCTATCCGAACATCGACTTCTATTCGGGCATCACCCTGAAGGCGATGGGCTTCCCGACCACCATGTTCACCGTGCTGTTCTCGCTGGCCCGCACCGTCGGCTGGATCAGCCAGTGGAAGGAGATGTTCGAAGACCCGCGCCGCAAGATCGGACGCCCCCGCCAACTCTACACCGGCCCCCTGCAGCGCGAGTACACCCAGATCGAAACTCGAGGATAGGCTTCGACCGGGCCAGGTCGTGTGCGCGTGGCTTGGCAGGGTCCGCTGTCGGTCGTGACGGCAATGACCAGGTTCAACCCTGAGCCGACTTCGCGGGCGCCGAGCTGGGCGCCATCGCCAGGCCGCTCGCCGCCGCGCGGATGATCAGTGGCCCTCGTTCTCGTCGTTGAGAGTGTTGACCTCGCACTGGGCATAGGCCTCGACTTGCCAAGTCCAGGCATTCAGGTGCTCCACGAACGTCCGGTCTTGGGTGGAGTGCAGGCGCACCTGGTCGTTGTAGGCGGCCACATGGTCGCTGTAGGCCTGCGCCATCGCCTCTGGGCAGCGCGATATGCCGCGCGGATTGACGCATTTGGGCATAGAGGGCTTGGGCGGCATAGCCGCCGGCCGCTCGCTGTCCGCCGGCGTCGGTCCCGGCGCAACGCAGGCCAGCCCGCGCGGTGTCTGGGCGCCCGCCGCCCCGGCCGCGAGAACCATCGCCGCCGCCAACCCAAATCGCCGCATGCCGCCTCGTGTTGTTTCTACTTTGCCGCATAACACGCGGCGCTCGCGGCTGGCAGAGCACGCCGCTTACGATCGGCCGCCCCAACTAGGCTTCGATTTGGGCGACGCCACCGAAGCCGCGGATCGACCGATCCGCCGTCGCCAGCGTCAGCGATCCGACCCGCGCCTGCACCACCAGCAGCCGGTCGAACGGATCGGCGTGCTTCCAGTCCAGCGCGGCGGCGGCTTCGGCGTCGCGACCGAGGATGGGCGCTTCCAGAAAGCCGTTCTGGCGGATGGCCTCCACCGCCGAGCCGCTGAAAGCCAGCTTGCCGGTTCGACGTTTGATCCCGATCTCCCACACCGAGGCGGCGCTGACGAAGACCCGGTTGGACGGATCGGAGATCGCGGCTCGGCAGGCGGCGCTCAGCTCCGGGGACGCGGCGTCCCACCACAGGAAGACGTGGGTGTCGAGCAGCAGATCCACTCAGTCGGCGCCTTCGAACAGCGCCAGGATCGTTGGGTCCGGCGCGTCGAAGTCCTCCGCGATGTAGGTCAACCCCATCGCGCCGGCCGGCGTGCGCGGTCCGTCGGCGTGCGGGATCGATACGAGCTTGGCGCGCGGCGTCCCGTTCTTGGCGATAATGATCTCCTCGCCCGCCGCAGCGCGGTCGACCAGCGCCGACAACTGGGTTTTGGCATCGTAGATGTTGACGATCGAGGACATGGCGCCGTCTTGGTCAGGTTGACCAACATACACGGCGTGCCGCCTTAGTCGAGTTGACCAACATACACGGCGTGCCGGCTTAGTCGAGTTGACCAAGATGATTCACCCCCGCCTGAGCTGGCCGGGAACCTAACCGTGATGTGACGCCTTGGACTTCGGGGGGCAAAATCTCGCCGCCTGCAGGAACCCAGTCATGGCGCTCGCCGATATTCGCTACGAAGTGGTGCTCGCCCTCGCCCAGACTCACGAGGCTCAGCACGAAGCCGAAGGGTTGCTCGCGCGCGGCGAGGACGCCCAGAAGGTGGTCGCCGCCGGCGAGCTCGATTTTCTGGCGCGGCAGGACGCGATGCTCCGTCTTCGCCTAGCGGAAGTCGATCGCCGGACGGCCGAACGCCGCACCGCCTTCGCGTGGCCGCGGCAGACCTGGTTCAACCTGATGCTCCACATGGAGAGTTGGATCGCGCACGGCTGATCGCCCGCTCGCCTAGACGCCCGTCCGGCGCCACTATGGCCTGGATCGATGGAGAGCGCGGGATGGCGGACGAGGACGTGGCGACGCCGGATGATGGCTGGAAGCATTCCGGCGTGCGGGTGATCCCGGCAGATTCGCTGGACACGAACACCGCCCAGACCCCGGGCATGAACCGCGCGGCCGCGATCAACTTTGCCCGCGTTGGCGCGCAGAAGATCTGGGCCGGGACCGTGCACATCCACGCCGGCGCCAAGACCGGGGCGCATCACCACGGGCCGCTGGAGAGCGTGATCTATGTGATCCGCGGCAAGGCTCGGATGCGCTGGGGCGAGAGCCTCGAGTTCGTCGCCGACGCCGGGCCGGGTGATTTCATCTACGTGCCGCCGTTCGTGCCGCACCAGGAGATCAACGCCTCGGCCGACGAGACGCTGGAGTGCGTGCTGGTACGCAGCGACAACGAGGCGGTGGTGGTGAACCTGGACATCGCGCCGGCGGAAGCGCCGCAGTCGGTCCCCTGGATCGATCCGATCCACAAGGCCTGAGGATCGCGCCGCCGCGCTGAAACCTGGGTCGCCCAAGCATTGTTCAATCGTCGGTGCGGGCGTCGCTTTGCATTGACGGGCTCGGCGACGCCCCGCACCCTGCCCTCGCCTCGCCGCATCGGAGCAACCGCATGACCTGGCGTTCGACCCTGGCTTTGGCGGCGCTTGCGGCCCTTGCGGTCGGCGCGGCGTCGGCGCAGACGGTGCGCCCCTACGGCGTGCGCGGCGAGACGCTCTACAACCTGCTGCGCTCGGAGGGCGTCACCCTGACGCTCTGGCCGCAGCAGTCGCTGGCGATGTTCGACCAGGACGACGCCGGCGACGGCCAGGCTATCGGGCTGGCCAACGGGGCCTTCGTGCAGCGCGGCAGCGACCAATGCCAGTATTCGATGGTCTGGGACCAGCCGCAGATGTCGATTTCATTCAACCGTTCGCAGCTGAGGGCTGGTCGCGGCGGCGTCGCCCATCCGGTCTGGACCGCGACGGCGTTCGATTACATCGGCCGGCCCTTGGGTTCGGTCGGCGAGCTGGCGATCCGCAGCCGGCGCGACGTGCCGGCGCACCGGTTCACGCTCAAGGCCGCCGGCATCAAGCAGGTGGTGTTCTGGGGCGACAACCGCGGCGCCGCGGGCCTGTGCAACGTCGCGATCGACACGGTCAACGCCTCGACGGCGAGCGGTTAGCCGTCAAGCAGCCCGCGTTGACGGGCCAGGTCGATCACCACGTCGGCGGCCGCCTCGAACGGGTCGGATCGGTTCAGGCCCAGTTTCGCCAGCGCCGAGGTCTGGGCCTTAGCCTGTGTCTCACGTCGCGCCGGGTCGTCCAGCAGCGCCGCGACCGCCGCCGCCAGCTCTTGGCCGTTGCAATGTTCCTGCAGGAATTCCGGCGCGATCGCCGCATCAGCGGCGATGTTGAACAAGGTGAAATACCGTGTCCGGATGATTGACCGCGCCACAATAGCCGTGGCCGGATGACCTCGGTAAGCGACCACCATCGGGCAGCCGGCAACGGCCAACTCGGTCGTCACCGTGCCGCTGCAGGCGAGCGCCACGGTCGCGGCGCGCATGGCGTCCAGCTTGTCCCGCTCGCCCTCGACCACGTGGGCGCGGCGGCGCCAGCCGGCGACCCGCGCCTTGACCTGATCGGCCACCGTGTCGGCGGCCGCGACGACGATGCGCAGATCGGGTCTGGCGTCGGCCAGACGCAGGGCGGCGTCCTCGAACGCCGGCAGCACGCGCTTGATTTCGCCCGGCCGGCTGCCGGGCAGGACCAGCAAGATCGGATCGTCCGGGCCGGCCCTGATCGCCGCCCGCAGCCGCGCCGGATCGGCCCTGGACATGTCGCGTCGCAGCGCCGGATTGCCGACACTGGTGGTGGGAATGCCCTCCGCCTCGAAATAGCGGGTTTCGAAGTCGAACAGGGTCATCAGCCGGTCGAAGATGCGGGCGACGACGCGGACGCGGCCCGGCCGCGTGGCCCACACCTGCGGCGCGACGTACTTGACCAGCGCCACGTCAGGCGTGCGCAGCCGCATCCGACGTCCCACCCGCCACATGAACTCCCAAGAGTCGATCAGCACCGCGATGTCGGGCTTCTCGGCCTCCGCCAGCCGCACCGTCTCCTCCAGCCGGCGCAGGGCGAGCGGCACGACGCCGATGATCTCGAACAGACCCACCAGCGACAGCTCACCGATATCGTAGGGGCTGGCGATGCCCTCGGCCGCCATCTTGGCGCCGCCGACGCCGACGAACGCGACGCCATCGCCGAGCCTGGCTTTGAGCGTCTGCGCCAGGCCCGCGCCGAGCGTGTCGGCGGAGGCCTCGACCGCCACCAGCATCACGCGCAGCGGCGCCGTCACCCCGGCGGGTCCGGCACGCCGGCGACGAACAACCCGGCGGCGTCCGCGGCGGCGGCGACGGCGGCCCGCTCCACCACCAGCATCTTGCCGGCGATGCCGACCACGCCGGCGAGCCCGGCCCGGTCGGCGCCCTCGATGGTGGCCAGCCCGATGGTCGGCAGGTCGACCCGTTCCTCCTGGATCGGCTTGGCGACCTTGGCCAGCACGCCCTTGCGCCGCCCCGGCGCGCCGCGCAGGTCGGCCGGCAACTCGGCGATGCGCCGCAGCAGCGCGTCGGTCCCCTCCTGCGCCTCCACCGCCAGCACCAGGCCATCGCAGACGACGGCGGCCTGGCCGACGTCCAGCGCGCCGATCGCCCGAGCAACCCGGATCGCCTTGGCGATGTCGACGCCGTGGACGTCCTGCGGCGCCAGGCGGCCAAGCGGTCCGGCCGGCAAGGCCAGCTCGCCCATCACCTCGTGCGCGCCCTCGATCACGAATCCTTCCTTCTCGAACTCGCTCATCAGGAAGCGCAGCAGCGCCTCGTCGCCCTTGCGCGCCGCCAGCGCGGCGCCGGGCAGCCAGGTCAGCCCGCGCAAGTCCGGCTTCAAGGCGCTAAAGTCGGGGCGGCGCACCACGCCCGCAAAGCAGAGTGACGTACAGCCGGCGTCCCGGGCCAGCTTCACGATCCGACCGATCTCGGCGATGCCCGCCACGTCGCCAGGAAAGGCGTCCATCGCCGGCTCGGCGAAGCCGCGCAGGCGGACGACGAAATAGGCCCGCCCGGCCTGGCGGCAATGTTCGGCGAGCGCGAGGGGCAGACCGCCGCCGCCCGCGATCAGGCCGAGCTTGCTCATCCGCCTGACCTCATCTCCCCAAACCTCATTCCCCCGGGGCGTCTCTCTCCGGCAGCACCAGCGGCCGCCGCGGCTCGGCGCGGATGAAGTCGACGATCTCGAGCACCTCGGGCGAGCCGGTGAACTCATCGGCGACCGCATCCACCCGTTCCCGGAACGGGCCCTCGTGCTGGCCGAACAGGGCGCGGAAGCCGGCGCGCAGGGTGTTGATCTGCTGGCGCGAGAAGCCGTTGCGCTTCAACCCGATCAGGTTCAGCCCCTGGAGCCTGGCGTGATTGCCCCAGACCATGCCGTAGGGGATCACGTCTGAGTTCACCGCCGCGCCGCCACCGATGAAGGCATAACGGCCGACACGCGAGCGCTGCTGGATCGCCGAGAGCCCGCCCATGATCACGTAGTCGCCCAGCACCACATGGCCGCCGAGCGTCGCGTTGTTGGTCAAGGTGACGTGGTCGCCGACGATGCAGTCGTGGCCGACGTGGGCGCCCATGTAGAAGGTGCAGTCGTCGCCGATGCGGGTGACGCCGCGCCCGACGCTGGAGCCGCCGTTCATGGTCACGTTTTCGCGGATCAGGTTGCGGGCGCCGATGACGAGGCGGACCGGATCGTTCGGCTTGTAAACGGCGTGCTGCGGGGGCGCGCCCAAGATCACGAACGGGAAGATCTCACTAGCCTCGCCGATCTCGGTCTCGCCGTCGATCACCACGTGAGAATGCAGGCGCACGCCGCCGCCCAGCTTCACCTTCGCGCCAATCGTGCAATAGGGGCCGATCTCGACGTCGTCCGCCAACTCGGCGCCCGGCGCAATCAGCGCCGTCGCATGGATCTGCATGCCTAGGTCTCGACCAACATGGCGGCGAACTCGCACTCGGCCGCGACCTTGTCGCCGACCATTGCCTGCCCCCGAAACTTGAAGACATCGCCGCGCGCCCGCACCACCTCGACCGGCATCCGCAGCACGTCGCCCGGGCGGACCGGATGACGGAAGCGGCAATTGTCGACCGAGATGAACATGATGCCCTTGTTCTCGACGTCGACGTCCATCGACTTGCTCATCAAGACGCCGCCGGTCTGGGCGATCGCCTCGATGATCAGTACGCCGGGCATCACCGGCCGGCCGGGGAAGTGGCCGACGAAGAAGGGCTCGTTGATCGTCACCATCTTGATCCCGACGATCGACTGGTTCTCGCGGTAGTCCTCGGCGCGGTCGATCAGCAGGAACGGCGGCCGGTGCGGAATGCGCCGCATCACCTCGTCGATGCCGATGTCGGTCGCGGAGAGAACTTCGGTCGGCGCTTTCCTCATCCCTCGCCTCCCCCGTCCTTACTGGCCTTGTCCTTTCGCGCCGCCGCCTTGGTCAGCCAGGCGACCTCGCGGAAGAACTGTCTCACGGGCCGGGCGGGTACGCCGCACCAGCTTTCACCGGCTGGAACATTGTGCATGACACCGGCCGCCGCGGCCAGCCGCGCCCCGGCGCCGATGACGACATGGTCCGCGAGGCCGACGCGGCCGCCCATCTGGACCCCGTCGCCGACCACGGCGCTGCCCGACAGACCGCAGTGCCCGGCGATCGCACAGTTGCGACCGACCACGACGTTGTGGGCGATTTGGACCAGGTTGTCGATCTTGGTGTTCTCCCCAATCACGGTGTCGTCGAAGGCGCCGCGATCGATGCAGGTGTGAGCCCCGATCGAGACGCCATCCTGGATGATCACCCGGCCGAGCTGCGGAACGTCGATCAGCCCGCGCGGCCCCACCGCGACACCGAAACCGGCCTCGCCGATCACCACACTGGCCGAGATGTGTACGGCGTTGCCGACCAAGGCGAAGCCGATGGCCGCGGCGGGTCCGATCTCACAGCGCCGGCCGATCGCCACCCCCGGACCGATCACCGCATGAGCGCCGATCTGGGTTCCGGCGCCAATCTGGGCGCCGGCGCCGACCACGGCGCCATGGCCGATGGAAACGCCTTCTTCCAGCGTCGCGTCCGGGTGGACGAACGGCGCGTTGGCGTCGATCTGCCGGGGCCGGTGCAGCCGCTGCGTCGCGATCGCCCACGCCGCCTGTGGCGACGGCGTGATGATCGCCCGGCAGCCGCCCGGAAGCAGCGCGGCATCGTTCGCGCCGACGAAGCAGGCGCCAGCCAACGTGGCGCGTGCGGCGTCCGCGAGCCGACGGTCGCTGAGAAAGCTGACGGCGCGGCCATCGGCGCTGCCAAGCACCGCAGCCGCGGCGACCTCGAAGTCGTCGCGCCCCTGCTCTCGGGCCGAACCGGTCAGCTCGGCCAATTCGCCGAGCGTCACCGGTCCAAGGCTTTCGAAGAACCTCGGGTCGGGCGTGTTCAACGGCCCGGGCCCATCAGCGGCGTCAGCGCGCCGCTGCCGGCGCCGCGCCCGGCTGGTCGAGGTGCTCGCGATCGAAGGTCAGGGTTTGGATCTTCGCATCGAGGCCGGCGATGAACTGCGGCGACAGGTCCATGGCCGGATTGAGAATGCGCACACCGCCCTGGTCGGCGTCGACCAGAACCGAGCAGTTCCGCTGTTGGTAGACGTCGCGAACGATCGGATCGAGCTCCTTCACGATGACGCCGAATTGCTTCTGCTGGGTCGCTTGGATCTCCTGCTGACGCAGCTGCTCGCGCTTCTGGAAGTTCGCGATGCGAAGTTCGAGATTGGCGCGTCTGGCCTGCAGCGTCGCCGCATCGAGGCTGGCTTGCTGGCTTTCAAGCGCCCGCTCGTCGGTTTGGATGCCGGTGGCTTCCGGCTCGAGTTCGGCGTTGACCTGCGAGCCGAGCACTTTCAGCCGAGACACGACGGCCTGGCCGACCTTGGAGCCGCCGATGACCTCGTTGAGCGAGAAGACGCAGTAGCCGGTGATCGGAGGGCCGTGCCGGAGCGGCGGCGGCGCGGGCGCGGCGCCGGCGGTCTGTGCGCCCGCGGCGCCGGTGGGGATGAGGGCGCAGACCGCGAGGCCGGCGAGAAGGAGGGAGCGTGCGTTCATGGGTGAAGTTCTTAGAACCTTGTATTGGTTGAGAAACGGAAGACCTGGACGATGTCGTAGGGCTCTTTCACCACGGGCTCGGCGATGTCGAAGCGAAGCGGCCCCAGCGGCGATTTCCAGAACACGCTGACGCCGACCGAAGCGCGAAGACCGAGATCGTCGCGCACGCTCGTCAGGGGCGCGTTGGTGAGCGGATCGAACTTGTCGGAGCGATCGAGCAGGCCGAGCGTGCCGACGTCGGCGATCAGCGCGGTCTTGATGCCGTACTGCGCCGGCAGGCCGTTCGGGAGCGTCTCCTGGACCTCGCCGATCGCGTACAGCTTGCCGCCCAGGGCATCGCCGAAACGCGTGTCGCGCGGGCCGATGCCGGCTAGCTGGAAGCCGACGAAGCTATCGCCGCCGCGATAGAAGCGGTCGCCGATGCGGATGGAGTCGCCGTCCCAACCGTTGATGAAGCCGCCCGTCGTGGTCAGGCTAAGGACGAAGTCCTTGTTGAAGCCATGGTACCAGCCGCCGTCGAATTCGGTGCGGACGTAGTGGACCGTGCCGCCGAGGCCGGCGACGTCCTGGCTAAGGTCGACATAGTAGCCGCGCGTCGGCAGCTGCGGATCGTTGCGCCGGTCGATCCGCACGCTGTAGCCGACGGCCGAGGTGAGGTAGGAGCCGCGCTCGTCGCAGAGCACCACCGACACCTGTTCGGCGCCCGGGATGCACAGGTTGGAGGCGACGATCGTGTCATCCTCGCGCAGGGTATAGCGCAGGCTCATGGTCGAGTTGATGGTGAGCGGGAAGGCGATGTGGACGCTGCCGCCGGCAGAGGCGCTCTGGTAGGACGCGTACTGGGTGAAGTCGTAGCGCGTGGCGTAGAGGTCGAAGCCGGCGCCCAAGTTGCGGCCAAGGAACCGCGGTTCGGTGAACGAGAAGTCGATGTTCTGGCTGATCGAGCCGATCTCGACCCTGGCGCGCACGTCCTGCCCGCGACCACGGAAGTTCGACTGGTTGAAGCCGAGGTCGAGCACCAGCTGGTCCACCGAGGAGTATCCGGCGCTGGCCGAAAGCTCGCCGGTCGGCTGCTCGGTCACCTTGACCAGCAGGTCGGTGCGGTCGGGCTCCGAGCCTGGCTGGGTGGTGACGTCGACGTCCTTGAAGAAGCCGAGCGCCTTGATCTTGTTCTTCGACTGGTCGACCAGCACGCGGTTGTACGCATCGCCCTCCGAGAGGCTCATCTCGCGGCGGATGACGTAGTCCAGCGTCTGGGTGTTGCCGACGATGTCGATGCGGTCGATATAGACGCGCGGGCCTTCCTTCACATCGAAGTTGACGTCGACGGTGTGGGTGGCCGGATTGGCGTGGTACTGCGGCCGCACGTCGACGAAGGCAAACCCGGCGGAGCCGGCGGCGAAGGTCAGCGCGTCCGTCGCCTGCTCGATCTTCTCGTCGGCGTAGAGCTGCCCGGTGCTGATCGGCAGCAAGGCGCGCAGGATGTCCGGGTTCAGCTTCTTCAGCTCAGTCTGCACCGCCAGCTTGCCGAACTTGTACTTCTGGCCCTCGTCGACGGTGTAGGTGACGGCGAAGCTGTTCTTGTCCGGGGACAGTTCGGCGATCGAGGATACCACCCGGAAGTCGTAGTAGCCCTTGTTGCGATAGAACTTGCGCAGCTGTTCGCGGTCGTACTCGACCCGGTCCGGGTCGTAATTGTCGTTGGATTCGAAGAACTTGTACCAGTGGCTTTCCTTGGTGACGATCACGTCGCGCAGGTCGTTGGACGAGAACTGCTGGTTGCCCTGGAAGTTGATGCCGAGGATGCCGCTCTTGGGCCCCTCGCTGATCTCGAAGATCAGGTCGACGCGGCGCTGCGGCAGGTTGACGATCTTCGGCGTCACGGTCGCCGAGATGCGACCCGAGCGGCGGTAGAGCTCGATGATCCGGCCGACGTCTTCCTGCACCTTCGCCTTGGTGAAGATGCCGCGCGGGCGGACCACCACCTCGTCCTTCAGCTTGTCTTCCTTGATGCTCGAGTTCCCCTCGAACAGCACCTGGTTGATGATCGGGTTCTCGACAACCTGAACGAGCAAGGTGTCGCCCTGCAGCTGGATGCGAACGTCGGAGAAAAGGTCCGTGCGCGTCAGGGTTTTCAGCGCCAGATCGAGCCGGGCCGAGTCTACCGTGTCGCCAATCTGGATCGGCAGGTAGGATAGGATGGTGTCCTGCTCGATCCGCTCGTTGCCCTGCACCACGATACGCCCAACGATGCCGCTCTGCTGCGCCTGGGCGATCGCCCGCTGCGGCGCCGCCATGGAGGCGAGCCCGCAGATAAGCGCGACGCCAGAGAATAGCGCCGCATACCGGGCGCGAGATTTGGTCATCGGTTCAGTCATCACTCGCCGGTGACTCTTTGATTTAGGAAAACAGGGCGCCGAAGAAGTGGAACACCTTCTGGAGGTGCAGGTCGTTCACGTTGGCGAACAACATCAAACAGACGAGCAAAGCAAGGCCGACCCGGTAACCGGCCGCCTGGACTCCTGCCGATAGTGGCCGGCGCACCACCCATTCATAGGCGTAAAACAGCAGGTGGCCGCCATCCAGGATCGGGATCGGCAGCAAGTTGACCAGGCCGACCGAGACCGAGATCAAGGCGCAGAGGCTGACCAGGTTCACCACGATCCCCAGCGCCTGCAGCCCCGGATCGTTGGGCGCGTCGCTGATCGCCTCCTTGGTCAGCTGGCCCGACAGGGTGGCCGTACCTACCATGCCGTGCAGCTGCTTGGGACTGACCGCCCCAGTCACAATCCGGCTGAGGTAGAACCCCGTCGTCTGCACCGTGAGCCAAGTCCGCTTGGCGCCCATGCCGATCGCGGAGATCGGATCGTAGCGGACGATCTGCGGCCGGACACGCGGTCCCGACACCCCGAGCAGCCCGCCGGTCTCGTTGCCGCCGAAGCCGCTGTCGATCTGCTGCTTGGTGGGGGTCGCCTGCAGATGGATGAGCTGGCCGGCGCGCTTCACGGTGAAGTCGATCGACACGCCGTCGCGATAGATCACGTAGGAATGCAGGTCCTCGAAGCCGCGCAGCTGGTTTCCATCGGCCGCGACGATCTGATCGCCCGCCCGCAGACCGGCCCGGGCCGCGGCGCTGCCCGGCGCCACCGTCGAGATCGGACCTTGGGTGACCGGCTCGCCCACCGCCGCGAACAGGACTGCGAACAGCGCGATCGAGAGCAGGAAGTTGGCGGCAGGACCCGCCACCACCACGGCGGCGCGCTGCCACAATGGCTTGAAGGCGAAATAGCGCTTCTCGGCCCCCGGCCCTTCGCGCTCAATGACGCGGGCGCGCAGCGTCTCCAGATCGTCCTCGTCCGGAACGCTGGCGGCGTTCTCATCGCCGGCGAACTTCACGTAGCCGCCAAGCGGCAGCCAGGCGATGCGCCACTCCACACCCCAGCGATCCTTCACGGCGACAATCGTCTTGCCAAAGCCAACCGAGAATCGGTCGACGGCGATGCCGCAGGCCCGCGCCACCAGGAAGTGCCCCAGCTCGTGAATCGTCACGATGAAGGTGATGATCACCAGGAACGGAACGACGTACAGCGCCGCGTTCGCGAGAAAGGCCAGCATTGTCAGGGCGTTCCTTCTAGAGCCTTTCAGCCTCTGCCTTCAAATCGAGACAGGACTTGGGCGGCCGTGCGGCGGGCGCCCTCGTCGATCGTCATCGCCCATTCGAGCGGATCGGCGTTGCTATCTTGTGTCAGGTCTCCACCCGCGGAGAGCTCATCGAGCGTTTCGGCGACCAGGGCGGCAATATCGAGAAAGCCGATCCGGCGGTCAAGGAAGGCGGCGACGCCGATCTCATTGGCCGCGTTCATCGCCGACGGCGCGCCGCCACCGGCGTTGAGCGCGTCGCGGGCCAAGGTGAGCGCCGGGAACAGCGCCTCGTCGGGGGCCTCGAACGTCAGCTGACCGACGGCGGCGAGATCCAGCCGCGGCGCCGGCCAGGCGATCCGGTCCGGCCACGACCAGGCGCAGGCGATCGGTGTTCGCATGTCCGGCTCGCCGAGCTGGGCCAAGGTCGAGCCGTCGGCGTACTCGACCAGGCTGTGCACGATCGACTGCGGATGGATCAGCACGTCGATCCGGTTGGCCGGCATGTCGAACAAATAGGAGGCCTCGATCATCTCCAGGCCCTTGTTCATCATCTGGGCGGAGTCGACCGAGATCTTGCGGCCCATGCTCCACTTCGGGTGCGCCACCGCCTGCTCCACGCTGACGCCGCGCATCTCGTCGAGGCTCCAGCCGCGGAACGGACCGCCCGAGGCGGTGAGGATCAGCCGCGACACCCGGTCCCGGCAGGCCGGCTGCAGCACCTGAAAGATCGCCGAGTGTTCGGAATCGACCGGGATCACCCCGCCGCCAGCTTCCTTGGCCGTGGCCAACAGCGCCGGCCCGGCGCAGATCAGGCTTTCCTTATTGGCCAGCGCGATCACCGAGCCGGTGCGCGCCGCCGCTAGCGTGGGCGCCAGGCCCGCCGAGCCGACGATCGCCGACATCACCCAGTCCGCCCCCAGCGCGGCGGCTTCCGTGATTGCCGCGGCCCCGGCGGCTGCGCCGATGTTCGAGCCGTTCAGCCGCTCGCGCAGCTCCGGCAACAGACTCTCGTCCTCGATCACCACCTGGCGCGGCCGCCAGCGCTTGGCCTGCTCGGCCAGCCGCGCGACGTTGCGCCCCCCGGTCAGCGCGATCATCTCCACCTCGACGCCGGCCCGCTCCAGCAAGTCGAGGGTGGACTCGCCCACCGAGCCGGTCGAGCCGAGGATGGAGACGGTGCGCGCAGCCATCAGTGCGCCCATCCGAAGTGGACGATCAACCGCGCGGCGGCGAAGACGAGGGTCGCGAACATCAGCCCATCCACCCGATCAAGCAGACCCCCGTGGCCGGGAATGAGGTCACCCGAATCCTTAACACCGAACCTGCGCTTCAACATCGATTCCCAAAGATCGCCCATCATAGTGGCAAGGCCGGCGGTTAGCCCGATCAATCCGGCGCCAACCAGCGATAGATGCATCAAAAGCGCCGCGACTCCCACCGCCGCGGCTGCGGCGCCGATCAGGCCGCCGAAGAATCCCGACCATGTTTTGTTGGGCGAGAAGCGAGGCCAAAGTCGCGGCCCTTTCAAGGCGTTGCCGACGACAAAGGCGCAAATGTCCGCCGCCCAGGTGGTCGCGAACAGCATCACCGTCCAGCCAGCGCCCTGCGCGGTATGCCGCAGCCAGATCAGGGCCAGGCACGCCGGGGCGACATAGAGCACCCCGTAGGCGGCGTCGAAGCGTCGCTCAGTCACACCCCGCGACGCCGCCGCCGCCGCGAAGCTGCCGAAAGCGATCATGGCCAACGCCGCCCAGAGCCGGCCAGCGTAGGTGAGGAAGACCACGCTCAGCACCGCGGCGGTCATGGTCACCGCGACACGGGCCACCGCCGCCCTGGCCGCCATCACCGCCCATTCGTAAGACAGCAGCGAGACGCAGACCGCGATCAAGGTCAGGAAGCTGACGCGATACGGATCGAACCAGACGATCGCCAGCGCCGCCGGGGCCAGGACGGCGCCCGAGACGACGCGCAAGGCGAGATTGTTCCAATCGAAGCGCCTAGCGCGCGCCATACCCAACCCTGGCGCCCTCTGCGGCAGAACTAGCCGGCGGCCAGGACGTCATCCACCGCCACCTGGCCGAAGCGGCGTTCGCGCGACTGAAATTCGAGGATCGCATCGCGCAGGTGCTCGGGCCCGTAGTCGGGCCAGTAGACGTCCTGGAAGATCAGCTCGGCGTAGGCGCACTCCCAGAGCAGGAAGTTCGACAGCCGGCGCTCGTAGCCGGTGCGGATGACGAGATCGGGCGCGGCGGCGGGCGAGGTGGAGAGCTGGCGTTCGAACATCTGCTCGTCGAGGTCGTCGGGTGAGGCCCTGCCCTCCGCGACCAACCTGGCGAACTTGCGCGCGGCGTCGGCGATGTCGGCGCGGCCGCCGTAGTTGAACGCGACTTGCAGGTGGAAACGGCTGTTGGCGGCGGTGCGCGCCTCGGCCTCCTCGACGATGGCCAGGATGTCCGGCGTCAGGCCCTCGCGGCGGCCGACGATGCGCACCTTGATCCCGTTGCGCTCGAGCCGGCTGAGGTCGCTGGCGAAATAGGCCTTCATCAGCCCCAGAATCTCGGAGACCTCGGCGTGCGGCCGGCTCCAGTTCTCGGTGGAAAAGCCGAACACGGTTAGGCGTTCGACGCCGAGCGCCTCGGCGCCCTCGACCGTCCTGCGCAGCGCCGCAACGCCGGCGCGATGGCCAAACGCCCGCGGCAGCCCGCGCTGCTTGGCCCAGCGGCCGTTGCCATCCATGATGATCGCCACATGCAGCGGCGAGCCCGCGTCCTGACCCACTGGCCGCAGCACACGCTCGCTAGGGCCATCGGGGCGGGACATGACGTGTGCCTCTCCTCGGACGCCGCGCTGCGAAGCGCGCGCGCTCATACCTGCATGATCTCATGCTCTTTGGTTTTCAAGGCCTCGTCCACGCGGCGGACGGCTTCATCCGTGATCTTCTGCACGTCTGCTTCCATCCGCTTCAGTTCATCCTGGCTTATCACGCTATCCTTCTCCGCCTTCTTAAGATCGTCGTTGGCCTCGCGGCGGACGTTGCGGACGGCGATGCGTTGCTGCTCGGCGTATTTACCGGCGAGCTTGGCGAGGTCGCGGCGGCGTTCTTCGGTCAGGGCCGGGATCGGCACGCGCAGGTTCTGGCCTTCGACCACGGGATTGAGTCCCAGACCCGCGTTGCGGATCGCCTTTTCCACCGAGACGACCAGACCCTTGTCCCAGACGCTGACGGTGATCGAACGCGGCTCCGGCACGCTGATCGCCCCGACCTGGTTGATCGGCATCTTCGAGCCGTAGGCTTCGACGGTGACTTGATCGAGCAGGCTGCTGTTGGCGCGGCCGGTGCGCAGGGAGCCGAACTCCTCCTTCAGCGCCGCGACCGCGCGGTCCATCCGCTCACGGTATTTCGCCACATTGGGCTTCTCGGCCTCGGCCATGACGCTTCCTTGTCGTGAGTTCCTAGGTCTGACGGTCCGAGGCGATGGTGGTGAAGACCCCCTCGCCGTGCAACACGCGCAGCAGGTTGCCCCTTTCGCGGATCGAGAAGACTATGATCGGAATGCCGTTGTCGCGCATCAGGGCGATCGCCGAAGCGTCCATCACTCGCAGATCCTGGGCCAGCACCTCGAGGTAAGTCAGGCTGTCGTAGCGCTGGGCGCCGGGTTCCTTCTTCGGATCGGCGGTGTAGACGCCGTCGACGCTGGTGCCCTTGAATAGGGCGTCACAGCCCATCTCGGCGGCGCGCAGGGCTGCCGGCGTGTCGGTGGTGAAGAATGGCGCGCCGAGGCCGGCGGCGAAGATCACCACCCTGCCCTTCTCGAGGTGCCGCAGCGCGCGGCGGCGGATGTAGGGTTCACACACCGCATCCATCGGGATGGCCGACTGCACGCGGGTATGGACGCCGATCTTCTCCAGCGCGCTTTGCAGCGCCAGCGCGTTCATGATCGTCGCCAGCATGCCCATGTAGTCGGCGCTGGCGCGCTCCATGCCGCTCTCGGCGAGCACGGCCCCGCGAAATATGTTGCCGCCGCCGACCACCAGGCAGATCTGCACCCCGGCGTTGACGACTTGCGCGATTTCCTCCGCGACCGACTGCAAGGTCTTGGGGTCGACTCCGAACCCGTCGCCGCCGACACCCGCCTCCCCCGAGAGCTTCAGCAGGACTCGGCGGTAGCGCGGCTCGGCCTCGGCCATCGTTCGGGTCTTCCTCGTCGCGAGTCGGGAGCGCATGCACCATAGCGCTCCCTCTCCGCAATGGGGAGGGAGCGCTGGGCGTGGTTGATCAGCTTGCGCCGGTCATCGCCGCGACTTCAGCGGCGAAGTCGTCAGTTTTTTTCTCCACGCCTTCGCCCAGGGCGAGGCGCGCGAACGCGGACACCTTGATCGGCGAGCCGACCGCCTTGGCCGTCTCGGCCACCAGCTGCTCGACGGTCTGATCGGGGTTCTTCACATAGGCCTGCTTCAGGAGGACGACTTCCTCCATCCACTTGCGGATGCGCCCCTCGACCATCTTCTCGACGACGTTCGGCGGCTTGCCGGACTCGGCAGCCGTCGCTGTTTGGATCTCGCGCTCCTTTTGGACCGTCGCCGGGTCCAGTTCGTCGGCGCTGAGCGACAGCGGCGGCGGGCTATGGCCGGCCGCGTGCAGGGCGATGTTGCGCGCCAGCTCCTCGAGCACTGCCGCATCGCCCGCGCCTTCGACGGCCACGATCACGCCGATCCGGCCAAGGTCGTTCGCGCCGGGCGCCTTGTTATGCACATAGGCGCCGACCGCGCCTTGATCGACGTGAAGGCGCACGGCGCGACGCAGCGTCATGTTCTCGCCGATCGTGGCGATCAGGCCGGCGATGAGTTCGCCCGCGGTCTGGCCGCCGTCGACCTTGGCGTTCCTGAGCGCTTCGATGTCGCCGTCGATACCCAATGCCGTGTGGGCGATCTGACGGGCAGCCGCCTGAAAGGTCTCGTTGCGCGCAACAAAGTCGGTTTCCGAGTTCAGCTCGATCGCGGCGACCGTGGCGCCGGCGCCCGTCCTCGTGGCCGCCACCGCAACCACGCCTTCAGACGCTATGCGGTCGGCCTTCTTCGCCGCCTTGGCGAGGCCCTTGACGCGCAGAAGATCGACAGCGGCCGGGATATCGCCGTTCGTCTCCTGCAGCGCCTTCTTGCAGTCCATCATGCCCGCGCCGGTCGTCTCGCGCAGGTCCTTCACCATGGAAGCCGTGATGTCGGCCATGGTCTTGCCTCCGGTCAAAAGTGTCAGTGCGCGGGCCTCAACCGAGGTCCGCCAAGGATAAGCTCAGCCTTCCACCGCGGGCTCGCTCGCACGCTCCGCCTCGTCCACCGCCGCGGCGGTGGTATCGGGCTCGGCTTCCGCGGTGAACTCGCTCTCGGCGACAACCGGTTCGGGCGCCGCTTCCGGCTCCGGCTCGGGGGCCGGCGCCGGGGCGGCGGCTTTGGCGGACGAGCGGCGCAGCGCCGGCTCGACCGGGGCCTCGGCCGCGCCGATGTCGACGCCCATGCCGGCCTGACCTTCGGTCAGGCCGTCGAGCACCGCGTCGGCGACGAGGTCGCAGTAGAGCTGCAGCGCGCGCGCCGCATCGTCATTGCCCGGGATCGGGAAGGTGATGCCTTGCGGGTCGCTGTTGGTGTCGAGGATCGCCACCACGGGGATGTTCAGCTTGCGCGCTTCCTGGATCGCGATCGCTTCCTTGTTGGTGTCGATCACGAACATCAGGTCGGGGATGCCGCCCATGTCCTTGATGCCGCCCAGCGACAGCTCGAGCTTGTCGCGCTCGCGCGTCAGCTTCAGCAGCTCCTTCTTCAGGCGGCCCGAACTTTCCGGGCTCTCCAGCACCGTCTCCAGCTCGCGCAGGCGGGCGATGGACTGGGAGATGGTGCGCCAGTTGGTCAGCGTGCCGCCAAGCCAGCGGTGATTGACGTAGTATTGCGCGCAGCGCTTGGCCGCGGTCGCCACCGGTTCCGAAGCCTGACGCTTGGTGCCCACGAACAGCACCCGTCCGCCCGAGGCCGCGACTTCCCGCACCTTGACCAGCGCCTGATGCAGCAGCGGCATGGTCTGCGAGAGGTCGATGATGTGGATGTTGGACCGCGAGCCGAAGATGAAGCGTTCCATCTTCGGGTTCCAGCGGTGAGTCTGGTGGCCGAAGTGGGCGCCAGCTTCGAGCAGCTGTCGCATGGAGAATTCAGGAAGCGCCATATCCTAAGGTTCCTTCTTCCGGTGCGCCTCCGCAGGCAAAACCCTCTTTCGAGAGCCCGGAACGGAAACGCGCGGGATGTCTCCCCGCGCGTCGCCGAACGCCTGCGTGTGTGATGGCGGCCACATAGGCGAAGGCGCCGGCGAAAGCAAGACGGCGTCCTCGCACATCTTTCCCGCAGGCGCTGGAACCGGTGCTCGGCGCAGCGGTTTTGCTGCTGAGGGGGCGAGGCGGTCGCGTCGCCCGGCGGCTTAGCTTGTCGGCGGTGAACCAACTCGACCGTAGCGCATTTTGAAACCCGAGAGCGGAGCGCTCAGCATGTTCGACCTCCCCGACCTTCCCTACGCCTACGACGCACTCGAACCGGTGATCTCCAGCCGGACGATGAAGTTCCATCACGACAAGCACCACAAGGCTTACGTCGAGACCACCAACACCCTGCTGAAGGACGCCAAGTCCGCTGCCGACAGCCTGGAGAGCGTGATCCGCGCGGCGAAGGCGTCCGGGAACAAGAAGCTGTTCAACAACGCCGCCCAGGCCTGGAACCACGCCTTCTTCTGGAACGCGATGACCGACCAGGCAGACAAGCCCGCCGGCGAGCTGGCCGCGGCGATCGACGGCGCATGCGGCGACCTGGCAGGCCTTAGGCAGAGGTTCGTCGAGGACGGCGTCGCCCAGTTCGGCTCGGGGTGGGTCTGGCTGACGGCCAACGCCGAGGGCCAGCTGCAGGTCATCACCACCCACGACGCCGGCGAGCCGGTCGAGGACGGCGGCTCGGTCCCGATCCTGGTCTGCGACCTCTGGGAGCACGCCTACTATCTCGACCACCAGAACGAGCGGAAGGGCTTCCTGGAAGCCTGGTTCGACGTCCTGCCGAACTGGTCGTTCGCGGCCCGGCAATTCGCCGCGGCGCGGGGCCAGGGCCAGGCGTGGCGCTATCCCGCGCCGCACGCCGCCGAACCATTGAAGCGGGCGGGCTGACGCCCACCGCGAACCCAGAGGAGCAGCAGATGAACGACGTCAGTGCGAAAGCCGGATCCGCCCGGCCATTCTTGAGCGACGTAAAGACCCTGCGCGCCCAGGCCCGCAAACATATCGAGAAGGGCCCGATCACCCACTCTTACGGCGGCGACATCAAGCAGGCGATCGACATCCTGCAGTCGGTGCTGGCCACCGAACTGGTCTGCGTGCTGCGCTACACTCAGCACTCGATCGTCGCCACTGGGCTGTCCAGCGAAGGCGTGAAAGCGGAGTTCGCCGAGCACGCGCGCGAAGAACAGGGCCACGCCATGGAGGTGGCCGAGCGGATAAATCAGCTTGGCGGCGCGCCCGATTTCAACCCGCAGACCCTGACATCGCGGTCAGCGGCGGAATATTCCACCAGCGACGACCTGGTGGCGATGATCCGCGAGAACCTGGTGGCCGAACGGATCGCGGTCGAGCACTACCGCGAGCTGGTTCGCTACTTCGGCGACAACGATCCGGCCACCCGGGTGATGATCGAGGGCATCCTCTCCAAGGAGGAAGAGCACGCCAGCGATATGCTCGACCTGCTGGTGAAGCACGGCGGCCTGTCCTAGTCCTCGTCGGCGATCTCATCGCCTGTTTCGCTGGCCGGAACGGGCGATGCCGCTGGCGCGTTGCGGTTCCACAGACATTCGAGCTGTGACCGGAGAGTTCCCATGAGCGATCACGATGCCGAACTGGAGACCGACGCGGCCAGGAACGGGCAGCTGAAGACGCCGGTGCAGGCGCGCCAGGCGGTGAAGACCCGTCACGTTCGTTGGATGCTGGTGATCAGCCTGACGCTCGGCGTCATCGCCCTGGGCGGCGCCTATGTCTGGTACGCTTCGCTCAAGCCGCACACACCAGCCGTGGCGGCGGCCGGGCCGAACAGCTAGCGACCTACTGACAACTGACGATAAGCAAAGGCCGCCGGCTCGGATGAGCCGGCGGCCTCGTCTCTTCGTCGATCAGCCGCTGCTATTGCGCGGGCGGCGGCGGCGTGATCACAGGCGCGGCCGGCTCGGGGGCCATCACCGGCGCAGCCTGCGGCGCGGGCTGCGGCGTCGCCACCTGGCTGGGCTGGCTCGGCGCCAGGGTGACGGCCGTGTCGGCGCTGTTCTCATCGGCGGACCTAGCCGCCTGACGACGCTCGGCGTGGCGGGCGGGCGTCACGTCGGCCCGTTCGGCGCGGGCGACGCGAACTGGCGGCTCGCGCATATCGGCCCGGGCCACAATCCTAGCCTCGGACGGAGTCGGCGTCGCCGCCGGCGCGACGAGCGCCGGAGCGGGCGCGGCGGCCGCCTGTTGCTGCGCCGCCGGCGTTGTCGCCGCGCTGGTCATCAGGTCGTTGTGCTGATGATTGGAAGCAACCAGGTAGGCGCTGCCGGCCAGGACGGCGACGACCGCGATAGCCGCGCCGGCATAGAGCGCAGTGCTGGACTGACCTTTGCGCGGCGCGCTGCGGCGGGTGAGGACAGGATTGCCCATCAGCGGCGTGTCACTCTGCTGCAGGGGCGGGTCGACGGCGATGCTCACGCCTGTGAGCGGGTCGACCGCGTATTCGTTGGTGATGTCGGCCATTTTGGCTCTCCGATGGCGGGTGTGTTCCCGGACGAACCCCAAGAACGGAACCAAAGATGTTCAGTTCCCAATTAAGCCATCTTGCCGCATCGAATTCTAGCGCGGCACAGTTTAAGCGCGCGCCGGTCTCACACTGAAGGAACCCAATCGCCTCTGCGGCATTGTGAGTTCGAATAGCAGCGATCTAGTTGACCTGATCAGCTTTCTCTTTGCAGCCAGCTGAGCTGCGCGATGCTTCCGGGTTGGCG
>Ga0302314_10002732_pt1 | contig 32685 bp, 34 predicted proteins | sample III_Palsa_N2_3_FD_200533 | JGI IMG/M metagenome (GOLD analysis project Ga0302314, IMG submission 200533) | Peat permafrost microbial communities from Stordalen Mire near Abisko, Sweden - III_Palsa_N2_3 | ecosystem: Environmental > Terrestrial > Soil > Palsa > Peat permafrost | place: Sweden...
GCCGCATGGAACCGCGGCCTCGACGCCGTTGCCGCATGCGACTTCGAGGACGAGCTCCCCGACCTCGGTGGAATCACGCGCTACCGCTGAACAACGACGGATCCACAGGTATTGACTATTGCTCCATGACGACTCCGGCGGCGCCCGTGGGGCGGACGCCACCACCGGTGGCGTATGTGCCCGTCGGACACATGACAGTCCCCTGTGTGTTCGCGGACACGACTCCGCTCACCACCGCTACGCTCTGCGCCCCGTTGGCAGGCCCAGGCACCCCTTGGGCACCCTGCGGACCCTGCGCACCCTGCGTGCCCTGCGGACCGATCGGACCCTGCGGACCGACCGGGCCTCGGGGACCGATCGGGCCCCGGGGACCTTGCGGCCCCGGCACGCCGATGACATATCCGCCGCCACCACCTACGCCGCCGCCCCCACCGCCGCCGCCGGTCACGTGATTCGACCGGATCGCGTCAGCGGGTTGCAACCGTAGTGGGAAGAACGCCGGAGACTACGGCGAGTGCGCCCACCGAGATCAGGCCCACGGCCTTCAATCCGATACTGCGAGGTGATTTCTGATTCACCAGGGACCCTCCTGTTTGAGACCCGAGGAGACAGCGCCAAGAACGCAGCCAGCTGGCTCATTTGGGCGTCGGGCCGCTCGTGGGACCGAGCAGCAATACTCTGTACCCAATCCAAATCGACGACTAACTGATCTCACTCGGGCAGCGCACGGGCCACGGCTGCCAAGGCGGTCCCCGGCGGCGCTGCGGTTGCCGGGGGGACACCGGCGGGGAAGGGTGGGCGTCAGCGGGGGCGACCGACCGTCCGCCGCGAGCGCATCCCGGAGAGCACCGTGGAACTGTTTCCCTCCCTGCCGCTGGAGTCCTGGCGCGACACCAAGGAGACCCTGCACCGGTTCGCGCAGATCGTCGGAAAGGTCCGGCTGGCTGGCAGCCCGCGCCGGAACCACTGGTGGAACGTGCCGTTCCACCTGACCGGCCAGGGCCTCACCACCCGCCCGATGGGCCCCACCCGGGACGGCGACGCCTTCAGCATCGACTTCGACCTGGTCGCCCACCGCCTGGTGGTGCGCACCCTCTCCGGCCGGGAGGTGTCCTTCCCGCTGGCCGGGCACTCCGTCGCCCGGTTCTACACGGACACCATGGCGGCACTGGCCTCGCTCGGCATCGACGTCGAACCGGCCCTGCCGCACCCCTACGACCTGCCGGACGCCGGGCGCGGCTTCGCCGACGACGACGAGCACCGCGCCTACGACCCCGAGGCGGTCACCCGGTACTGGTGGATCCTGAGCCAGGTCGCGCTGCTGCTGGAGCAGTTCGCCGCCGGCTACTCCGGGAAGACCAGCCCGGTGCACCACTTCTGGCACACCTTCGACCTGGCGGTCACCCGCTTCTCCGACCGGGTCGTCGCGCCCGGCGCGGACGCGGACCCGGTCACCCGCGAGGCGTACTCGCGCGAGGTGATCAGCGCCGGGTTCTGGTTCGGCGACGACACCGTGTCCGCCCCGGCGTTCTACTCCTACACCGCGCCCGAGCCCCCCGGCCTGGCCGACCGCCCGCTGCGGCCACCGGCGGCCAGGTGGAACCCCAGCCGGGGCTCCCACCTGGCGGTGCTGATGTACGAGGACGTCCGGGCGGCGGCGGACCCGTGGCAGACCGCGCTGGACTTCCTCGACAGCTCCTACCGGGCGGGCGCCGAGCTGGCCGGCTGGCCGCCCGAACGGGAATGCCCGGGCGGCATCACCGACCCGAGGCTGAGAGCCGACGGCTGAGGGCCGACGAATGAGGCCGATGACGGCCGATCGTGCCGGACGGCGCGCGCGGCCGGGCGGTCCGGCAGATCATGGAACAGCGGTCCCCGAACCGGGGACCGGAACAGGCCGAGGAGGAGCACATGAGCGAGCAGCGGATACCAGGCATCGATCCCGGCGTACCGCCGAGCGGGGACGGCTGCGCCGACTGCCTGGCGGGCGCGGGCACCGGCTGGTGGTTCCACCTTCGCCGCTGCGCCGCCTGCGGACACATCGGCTGCTGCGACTCCTCGCCGTCACAGCACGCGTCACGTCACGCCCGCGAGGCCGGGCACCCCTTCCTGACCAGCTTCGAACCGGGCGAGGACTGGTTCTGGAACACCGAGACCGAGGAGTACTACGACGGCCCCGCGCTGGCCGCTCCCACCTCGCACCCGGCGTCCCAGCCCACCCCCGGCCCGGCCGGGAAGGTGCCCGCCGACTGGGAGCAGCAGCTGCGGTAGCCGCCGCCCGCTCAGGGCACCGAGGGGCGGATCGGCGTGGTCTCCTGCACCGGCATGCTGTTGCTGTCCGGCAGCGAGTACGGGATGCCCACGTCCAGCGTCCCGGCGAGGGCGTTGAGCACGGCCTGGGCGGCGGTGGAGGTGTCGCCCAGGGAGACCGACGGCAGTGTCGGGAAGGCGGTGACCGGTGCGGCGGCGAAGTTGAACGCCCCGGTGAAGTCACCGGTGACACCGCGCCGCCAGGCCGACAGGTTGGGCACCTCCACCCCGAACCGGGTCTCGATGAAGCGCAGCACCGAGGTGTGGTCCAGCGTCCCCGAGTAGCGGAAGCCGCCCGCGCTGAACGGTGACACCAGCAGGGCGGGGGTGCGGAAGCCCAGGCCGATCGGGCCGGTACCGAATACGAGGCTGTAGGTGGTGGGCCAGGGTGAACGGGTCCGGTGTGCGGGCCGTGATCACCTGGCAGCCCACCACCGTCTACGGCGGAACCGCGCCGGTGGAGGACCACGGATATGCCGAGGTCGCCGCGCAGGTCCTGGCGGAGGCCGTCCACAAGGCCCTCGTGCGGCACGACCGCGACGGGGCCTTGGAGTGGTGGATTACAGCGTGGGCGACCGGTCCCAGGTCCTTGCCCGGGGGGCGGTGTCATGCCGCGTAGATGAGTCGGCCGGTGACCCGGGTGGGGATGATGCGGACCACCAGGTCGCGCTTGCCGCCGGCCCATGGTGTCGCACCGGGCTCGTCCGCCAACCGCAGCACCGTTTCCGGTTTGCTGACGCGTTCCGCGCTGCCGACGATCAGCACACTCCAGCCTTCACTCAGGTGCTCGTTGATGTGGTCGACCTCGAAGGCCACCTCGGTGTCCAGGGCTTCGGCGGTCGTGCTGTCGGAAGAAGTCCGGAAAACGATGGTGCGGCTGTCGACGCTGTAGTTGACGGGAATGACGGCAGGTCCCGCGTGCGTGGCCAGGCCGATTCGGCCGATGCCGTGGGTAGCCAGCCGGTCCCAGCACTCGCGCGGGTACAGCTTCATAGAACCGGGACAGGGAGCGGCCGGGCGCTGCCCCGGCGGCTCGTCCGCGCGTCCGTCGCGAAGCTCCTCGGAGCTCAGCTCCAGTGCCGTGGCCACCCGGTGGAATCCGTCCGGATCGAAATCGGTCCCGGTGCTCGCGAGGTACTCCAGGTACCGTGGCGCCATCCGGGCCCGGGTCGCCAGGTCCTCGTGGGTCAGCCCCAGCTGCTTGCGCCGCAGCTCGATCCTGCGGGCGAGACCGCCGCCAGGATCGGACGTATTGGTGGCGGTCCCGCCCGGATGCCTTCGGTTCGCGCTCACGACGATCACCTCCTGCACGGCGTGCGCCGTGCCCAAGTAGCCTCGCGCATCACCTGGCGTGCGGCTATGGGCCACCCGGCCCCTGACAGGGGCCGTCAGTCCGCCGTCGCCGGGGCCGGCTGCGGCGCACCATGGAAGGAAAGGAACAACCCGGCCCCAGGGAAGGACCAGCCATGGTTGCCCCCGGACCGCTCACCACCACAGCCTGGGTGGTGCAGCGACCCGGGCCCATCGGGTCGGGACCGTCGGAGAGCGATTCCAGGAGGAGAGATCATGAGCGAGGTTCAGCACCCTGGACAAAGGATCGTTGCCGGGGTCGACGGCTCCGAATCGTCCCAGGAGGCTCTCCGTTGGGCAGCGCGGCAGGCGGATCTGACGGGCGGCGCACTCAAGGCGGTCATGGCCTGGGACCGGCCGAAGATAGATCTCGCCCGCCAGGAACTGGCCGTTACCGTCGAGAAGGCCGTCGGAGCCGAACAAGCCGCCAGGATCTCGACCGTCGTGGAGTACGGAACCCCGGCGGGAGTGCTGCTCCAGGCAGCGGAGGAAGCCTCGCTCCTGGTCGTCGGGAGCCGGGGGCAGGGCGGGTTCAACAGGATGCTGTTGGGCTCGGTCGGCCACCAGTGCACCCTGTACGCCCACTGCCCTGTGGTCGTCGTGCGAGGCTCGAAGCACTGAATCGGGGGCCGACCGCCCCTGCCTCTGGGGGTCGCCTGGACGCTGCCACGACTGGCGTTCCTGGGAGAATCGGCACTGGGACAAGCCGAGTACCAGAATCTGATGGGGATTCTCGCTCGGTTGGATCAGGTCCGCAGCTCCGTGCATGTTCCCGAGCTTCATGGTGACTAGCGGCTGACCCGCGTCGGGGCCGCGGTGAAATGGTTGTGCTCGTCAACCCTCGGTTGAGGATGGGTCGTGTCAGGGCACGGTTCCTAGCAGCGGGGGTGAGGTGGGGCGGAGTCGATGTCGGGAGCCTTGTTCACGGGACGAGGTCGCCGAGGGAATCGGTGCCGTTGACGAAGTCCAGGGCAAGGTCGGACAGGCGTCGCTGGTGGCTGCGGGCGTAGCCGCGCAGGGCGGTGAATGCCTGTTCCATGTCGATGTCGAGGCGTTCCGCGAGTTTGCCCTTGGCCTGCTCGATCAGTACCCGGCTGTTCAGGGCGGTCTGCAGTTGCTCGTTGAGCAGGGTACTGGCCTCGGTGGAGCGTTGCTGCAGCAGGCTGATGGTGGCGACATCGGCCAGGGCCTGGCCGAGTGGGACGGCGGCCGGATCAGACAGCTCGGGGCCGCTGGAGAAGAGGTTCAGGGCGCCGACGACGTCGTCCCGCAGCCGCATCGGCAGGGCCTGGACCGCAGTGAATCCGGTGCGCTGGGCCTGGGCGACGAAGCGGGGCCAGCGTCCGGCCTGGGTGCTCAGGTCGGGGACGGTGACCGCGGTACCGGTGTGGAAGCACTCCAGGCAGGGGCCCTCGTCGTTCTGGAGCTGGAACAGTTCCAGCAGGCGGGCTTCTTCACTTGAGGCGGCCATGACCCTGAGCTCGCCGTTGCGGTCCGCGAGCAGGACGCCGGCCGCGCTCACGCCCAGGACCGCCACACAGCGGTCGGTCAGCAGGCGGAGGAAGTCGATGAGATCGAAGTCGGCGACGAGATTGTCGGCCAATTCGACGAAGGTTTTGGCGAGCAGTTGGTCATCCATGGCGGTCACCCTTGTTCGAGAATAGCCCCGCTCGGCGTGAGCTGGACTGCGTGCTGTGATCCGACCTCGGTCGGATCTCCTGGTCAGGGCGCGTCGCTGATCGCGTTCGGTACCGGATCGGGTCCGGGGTCCGGGGGAAAGCGCAGGCGGCGGTTGACCACGTCGGCAGCGACTTCTGACAGGCGGCGGTCCTGGGCGTAGGCGTAGGCGCGCAGTCGGATGAACGCCTCCTCGATACCGACGCCGATCTGTCCGGTCAGCATGCCGGTGGCCTGGTCGATCTCCGCGCGGTAGCCGCCCAGACCCCCATCGAACCCGGCCGCGATTCCCTCGCGCTCCGCCGCTCGCGTGTTCAACAGGACCAGGGTCGCGCAGTCGGCGAACGCCATCGCCTCGGTCAGCTCCGAAGCGCTGAGCACCAGGGGCAGCTGGGAGTACAGATCGAGCACGCCAGGGCTGATCGCACCGATCTGCAGCGGGAACGCGTAGACCGCTCGGGCGCCGGCATCCACAGCGGCCGGTGCGAACACTGGCCACCTTCCCTGGGCTTCGTCGGCGCTCAGGTCGGGTGCCCACACGGTCGATCCGCGCGCGAAGGCGTCCACGCAGGGCCCCTCGCCCAGCGTCAGCTGCAGCTCCAGCAGTTGCTCGCTGGCCGCGTCGGTGCTGCACAGCGGATAGCTGACCACGGTCGGTGACATCGCCGATACCCCGGCACCGCCGATGGGCAGAGCCGCTACTGCACTGGCGCAGACATCGACCAGGCTGAGCGGTCTACCGCGCCGGGCTGCCTCCTCGGCGACGAGCAGCGCGATCCGTGCCGCCCGGTTGCCGGACATCACGTACTCCTTCGGGCGCAGTGAAGGGCGGCTTTCATGATGCGCAGCACCCTGGTCGCAGCGGCGCTGCCTCGGGCATCATGACAGGAATGGCCGGTATCAGGCCCGCAGCGCGAAGGACACGTAGCGTGCGCACACTGGTGCAGGCCAGAGCGAGACGGCCACTACGATTCCGGGCTCGGCTCCAGGCCCGGGCGATCTGGCCCAGGCCGCTGCAGTCGATGAAGGTGACGGCGGCGAAGTCGACCAGCACCCGTGGATGCTTCGCGGCGGTGGCGGCGTCCAGGACCGAGGCGACCAGGTGCACCGTCGCGATGTCGATCTCCCCGTGGAGTTCTACGACGGTTACGTCGTCGAGGGTCCTTGCCCGGGCATATCCGCGCGCTGGGGCATACGGCGACCCCAGACACGGCGTCGCGAGCCTCATCTCCGTTGAGCCGGGCTGGATGCGGGGGCGCCGGGGTCGTGCGCTGTCTGCTGCTTCCATCACTGGATCACCACCCTTGAGCGGTGCAGGTCCCCGTTCTGCCGGGGCCCGGCACGGGGTGGCTGCGAGTAACCGTCTGCCGCCACCGGGGGCCAGGGTGGTTTCCCAGCAGTTTAGACGCCCAACCGGTCCGCAAGGGGGGTAAGGGGGCTTTCCATCCCGAGGTCCTCGCGTTTGCAGGCACCCTAGCACTGGCTCACGGACCGGACTACTGTTGGCCATCCGACGTCCCAGACCCCGACGTGCGTTCAGTCCGGCATCACACCGGACCCAACCGCAGCGGGGACCGGTCATGGATGAAGCGATCCGGACGGCACCGTCACCTTCGAGAACCCCCAGCGTCCAGGAGCCAAGGGCGCCTCTCGCACCAGCCTCACCAACCGTGAGCGTCTTCGCCGTTGGGTCCGGTGATCAGCTTCCTGCATCAGAGCTCCGGGAACGGGAACTCCGGAGGCGACGGCAATTGATCATCACTTGGTGTGACCGTCACCTGGCAGCCATCCACGCGCTGGCCACCCTGATGACGGACGAGCCGGCCATCGTCGCCGAGGCAATGGCTGAGGTGCTGGCCGCCCCGCCGGCCGACACCTGCATCACAAGCCGTTCACCTTGGCGCAAGCACTGTGACCGTCGGCTCTCGTCAGCGCAGTGTCCGGTCGGCGCCGCCCCGCTGGACCGGTTGGAGCTGGCCCTCTACCTCCTGGGCAACCGAACCTGCGCGTCGGTGTCGCGGACACTCGGTTTGCCCGAACACATCATCAACGCAAGGCTGCTGGGGGAACTGAGGATCCTGTTGGCGTCCTGTGAGAGCATGGCGGTCCTGACACCGGGCCATCGCTGAACAGCACCGCAACCGGGACTGGCGCTGCCACGCCCAGTGCCGCGTCTTGGTGGCGTCGCGGGGACGCTCCGCGTCGCGGTTCCAGCCGGTGCCGGCCCATGGGCCGTGTCAGGGGGCCGCAGGTCGGGTGACACGGCGCAAAAGCCATGTGCCCGCTGTGTTCATCGACCCGGCCTCGGCCAAGTTCGTTGTCAGACCGTCGGGATGAACTTCAACCTCGACGCCCCCCGCGCCAAGACAGGCCACGGCGCGACGGAGGATACGCGCGGTCTGCTCCACCACCGCTGCACCCTCGACCCGCACCCTGTCCGCAATCAGGACCCCTGCATCTCCTGCCCGACCCACTTCCTCGACCTCACCGTCGAGCGGACCGGCAACCGCGTCGGGAGCGCCTGACCGACCCGGGCCTCGGCCGCCGCTGCGGCAAGGACGGCGCGAGGCCAGAATGGAAGGGCCCAGTGAGGTCGGCCAGGAGTAAACCGTCACGTAGAGTGAGAGGTGGCCCATGGAACGGCCCGCCATCAAGGTCGTCGGTCTCAGCAAGCACTTCGGATCGCTGGTCGCCCTGGACCAGGTGGACTTCGAGGTGCGTCCCGGCGCGGTCTTCGGGCTGCTGGGCCCCAACGGTGCGGGAAAGACCACCGTGATCCGGATCCTGACGACGATCCTGCACCCGAGCGCAGGCCGCGCCGAGGTGCTCGGGCACGACGTGGTGCGGGAGGCCGCCACGGTTCGGCGGCTGATCGGGCTGGCCGGCCAGTACGCGGCTGTGGACCCGAACCTGACCGGGCGGGAGAACCTGCGGTTGATCGGCCGGCTGACCCAGCTCCCCCGTTCGCGGGTCCGGCCCCGGGCGTCCGCACTGCTGGAGCGCTTCGACCTCGCAGCGGCCGCCGACCGCCCCGTGCGGACCTACTCGGGTGGGATGCGGCGGCGCCTCGACGTCGCCGCGGCCCTGGTACCCGAACCGCCGGTGCTCTTCCTGGACGAGCCGACCACCGGCCTGGACCCGCAGAGCCGTAATGCCCTGTGGGAGCTGATTCGTGAGCTGGTGAGCGACGGGACCACCGTCCTGCTGACCACCCAGTACCTGGAGGAGGCGGACCAGCTGGCCGAGCGGGTCGTCGTCGTGGACGAGGGACGGGTCATCGCCGACGACACCCCCGCCGCCCTCAAAACCCACCTGGGCAACACCGTGATCGAACTGGACATGGACGACCAGAGCGACGCGGTGAAGGCGGCAGACGTCATCGCGGGACGACTCGGAGAGACTCCGCAGGTCGAGGGCACGCGGCTCAGGCTGTCCCCCCGGAATGCCTCCGGACTGCTGCGCGGCATCCTGAACCTTCTGGAGGCCGACGGACTCGTCCCGCGCACCGTCGCCGTGCGCGAGTCCAGCCTCGACGACGTGTTCCTCGCCCTCACCGGACACCGCACACAGACCGGCCCCACCACCGACTCCGCCAACACCGGAGGCAAACCGTGACCACGACCACCGCCCCGCACACCCACGCCGCAGGGCAGCCGGGCCGCCGGATCGCCGCCACCGTCCGCGACGGCCTCGCAGTCGCCTGGCGCAACCTCATCGCGCTGCGTCGGGTTCCGCGGCTGCTGGTGTTCTCCACCATCCAGCCGCTCGTCTTCGTCCTGATGTTCCGCTACGTCTTCGGTGGAGTGGTCGGCCCGTCGCTGCCACCCGGGGTCTCCTACGTCGACTTCCTGATCCCAGGGATCTTCGTGCAGACCGCGGTCTTCGGCTCGATGAACACGGCGATCGGGCTGGCCACGGACATGCAGACCGGCTTGATGGAGCGCTTCCGCTCGCTGCCGATGGCGCGCTCCGCGGTGCTGGTCGGCCGGACCACGGCCGACCTGGCGCGCAACGTCTTCGTGGTGGCGCTGATGACCGGGGTCGGCTTCGCCCTCGGCTTCCGGATCCACGCCGGTGTCCTGGCGTTCCTGGGCGGTGTGCTGCTGGTGCTCGCGTTCGGCTTCGCGATGTCGTGGATCTTCGCTGTGGTGGGCATGGCGGTCGGCGACCCGGAGACCGCTCAGGCCGCCGCCTTCCCGGTGCTCGCGCCGCTCGTCTTCGCCTCCTCTGCGTTTGTCCCCGTACACACCATGCCCGGTTGGCTCCAGGCCTTCGCGAACCACCAGCCGGTGTCGCAGACCGCGCAGGCGGTGCGGATCCTGGTCCTGGGCGGCCCGGCCACCAGCGCGGTGTGGCAGGCACTCGCCTGGGACGTCGGGATCGTGGCGGTCTTCGCTCCGTTGGGCGTGTGGTTCTACCGCAGAGCCGTGTAAGGCCTATCGGCCCAGGCACACCGTTGCCCGCAGATACCGGCGTGCGCTGCGGGCAACAGAGCGCCGTGTCACACGCGAACTGTCGGCCACCCGGCCGTGTCCATGACGCACCTCACAGGTCGGTCGGCGACTCCATGCTGCGGCTGGTGAGGCCATCGGCGCTCGGCCCGCTCCGGGAGCCGGGCCTGCGGAGCTGGCCCTTGGCGGACGCGCGAAGCGTCGCTGCCGAGCGCCACCAGCCGGTTGGAGCAAGGGCCAAGGCATGTCCTAGGGGAGTGGCTGAGTCCGATTGCGAGGCCAGGGGTGTGATGGTTGGGTTCGGACCGGCGGCGGGTCCTGCGCCTGGAGCAGGTGTCAGGGGGAGACTTGAAGGATGACCAGTGGACAGAGCACTCCCGTTGGCGGTCACTATGAGCCGCACCACGACGGCGGGGGTACTCGCCGGAACTGGCTGCGGGCAGGGGTGCTGGGGGCCAACGACGGGCTGGTGTCCACCGCTGGTCTGGTCATCGGCGTCGCCGGGGCAACCAGTTCGGCCACGGCACTGCTGACGGCCGGACTGGCCGGGCTGCTGGCCGGCTCGCTGTCCATGGCGGCCGGTGAGTACGTCTCGGTGAGCAGCCAGCGTGATTCCGAGCAGGCCGCCCTGAATCAGGAGCGCGACGAGCTCGCTGACACCCCTGAGGCGGAACTCACGGAGCTCACCGGCCTGTTCGAGGCCAAGGGTCTGGACCCGGCCCTGGCGCGCGAGGTTGCCGTCGAGCTGACCGCGCACGACGCGCTCGGCGCCCATGCCGAGACGGAGCTGGGTATCGACCCCGACGAGCTCACCAACCCCTGGCACGCCGCCACCGCGAGCTCCGTCTCCTTCGCTCTGGGTGCACTGCTGCCGCTGCTGGCGATGGTGCTGATCCCGGCCCCGGCAAGGCTGTGTGCCACTGTTGCCGCGGTACTGGTCGCGCTGACCGTGTGCGGCTGGGTCAGTTCCGTTATCGGGCATGCCCCGAAGTGGCCCGCTGTCGTGCGCAACGTCGTCGGGGGAGCACTGGCCATGGCTGTCACCTATGGTGTCGGTTCCCTGCTCGGCGCTGTGGGAGTCTGAGCACCATGCTCTACCGAGGCTGCTCCGCTTAGCGGAGGTGCCCGGACCTGTGCCATGAAGGAACGAGCGCAGTTCCTGGCACGGACCTGGTCTCTGGGTGTAAAGCCGCAGGCCAGGGTGTGTTTATGCAGTGCTGCGGTGGTGTGGTCGCGTTGACAGGCGCCGCTCCCGGGCGTTGACTGGCAGTACGGCGTTGGGTATGCCACCCGGAAGCCTCCGGGTGTTGCGCTCGCGTTCCGTTTCGCCTGGACCCTGCGGAACTCAGGGAATCTCCCCTGTGACCGTCTGAAGGGGTTGGCGATGCAATTTTCCAGACCGCTCGCCTGCCCGGACGCAGTTGCCGGGACGACGTCCGTGATTGCTGTGCCGCGCAGTGCCGGCCACCGCCACGCACCCGTGCTGAGGCGCCACGGATCCACTACCGCGGCAGTCGCGCGGTCCGTCGCGGTAGTCGCCTGTGCCCAATCCACCCGCAAGCTGGACCGAGGCGCATCATGGCTGTCCTGATCGTCGTTGTTATCGCTGTTCTCGCCGTCGTCGTGATCGCTGCCGCGATGTCGCTGAAGGTGGTGCGGCAGTACGAGCGCGGAGTGCTGTTCCGACTGGGGCGGGTTCGAGGAGCGCGGAATCCCGGACTGCGGGTGATCGTCCCGTTCGTGGACGTGCTGCACCGCGTCTCCTTGCGGATCGTGACCATGCCGATCCAGTCGCAGGGCATCATCACCCGCGACAACGTCAGCGTGGACGTGTCGGCCGTGGCGTACTTCCGGATCGTGGACGCGGTGAAGTCCGTCGTCGCGATTGAGAACGTCCAGGCCGCGATCGACCAGATCGCGCAGACCACGCTGCGGAAGGTCGTCGGTCAGCACACCCTGGACGAGACCCTGTCCGAGACCGACACCATCAACAAGGACATCCGCGAGATCCTCGACGTCTCCACGGTTGAGTGGGGTGTTCAGGTGACGCTGGTGGAGTTGAAGGACATTCAGCTGCCGGACAGCATGAAGCGGGCGATGGCCCGCCAGGCCGAGGCCGAGCGGGAGAAGAGGGCGAAGATCATCAACGCGGAGGGCGAGTCCATGGCCGCCGCCGCCCTGGGCGACGCCTCCGACACCATGATGGCCCACCCGCTGGCACTGCAACTGCGGAACCTGCAGAGCCTGGTGGAGATCGGCGTCGACAAGAACACCACCGTCGTCTTCCCCGCACCCCTGATGAGCACCATCGGCGAACTCGGCTCCTTCCTCGCCCGCGAAGCCGCAGCATCCACCCCGCTCCCCACCGTCCCGGCACCTGGGAAGGCAACCTCGGCCACCATCACCGAGCCCTCGCTGCGCAAGGTGACGAAGGAAGAGATCCCGGTTGTCCCCGTCAATGGCGGACCCCTCATCAAAAACAGCTAAAGACATGCGTGTTCAGGCGCTCGCAGCAGCGCCCGCCGTCATTCGGCGACGCTGGTTCTGATCAGAAACGAGGAGCACCCCTGTGTGCACTGCCGCTCGAAACGACGACACAGGTGCGCCGCCGCAATCAGGTCCACCGCCCCTGGAGGGCCCTGACCCCCTGAACCTGTCACGGCTGGTTGTGAAGGAGCCCTGAAATGATCATTGAAGCCCGCCCCACGGGGGCACTCGCGTCCGATCTGCTGAACGGGATGGATGCGTACTGGCGGGCCGCGAACTACCTGTCCGTCGGCCAGTTGTACCTGTACGACAACCCGCTGCTGAAGCGGCCGTTGCAGCTGTCGGACGTCAAACCGCTGATCGTCGGCCACTGGGGCACCACACCGGGGCAGAACTTCATCTACGTGCACCTGAACCGGGTGATCAAGAAGTACGACCTGGACATGTTCTATGTCGCGGGCCCCGGCCACGGCGGGCCGGCGCTGGTGGGCAATACCTATCTGGAGGGATCCTACAGCGAGGTCTATCCGGACGTCGGCCAGGACGAAGCCGGGATGAAGAAGCTCTTCACCCAGTTCTCCTTTCCCGGCGGAATCTCCAGCCACGTCGCGCCGACCACACCCGGTTCAATTCACGAGGGCGGTGAACTCGGCTACTCGCTGAGCCACTCCTTCGGGGCCGCATTCGACAACCCGGACCTGGTCGTCGCCTGCGTGGTGGGCGACGGTGAGGCCGAGACCGGGCCGTTGGCGACCGCCTGGCAGTCGACCAAGTTCCTGAACCCGGTCAGCGACGGGGCGGTGCTGCCGATCCTGCACCTGAACGGCTACAAGATCAGCAACCCGACCATCCTGTCCCGGATCGCAGAGGAGGAGCTGGAGCAGTTCTTCAAGGGCTGCGGCTGGGATCCGATCTTCGTCTCCGGCGACCAGCCCGAGGCGATGCATCAGCTCATGGCCGCAGCCCTGGACACAGCCGTCGAGCGGATCAGGGCGATCCAGGAACATGCCCGCACCAGCGGCGACAACTCCCGTCCGCGCTGGCCGATGATCGTGCTGCGCTCGCCCAAGGGCTGGACCGGCCCCAGAACGGTCGACGGACTCCAGGTCGAGGGGACCTTCCGCTCGCACCAGGTACCCCTGCTTGTCGATGCCGACCACCCTGGCCATGTCGCCCAGCTGGAGACGTGGATGCGCAGCTACCGGCCGCAGGAGCTGTTCGACCAGGACGGCACGCTGCTGCCCGAGCTGGCCGCGCTGGCGCCCGAGGGCGACCAGCGGATGGGCGCGAACCCGCACACCAACGGTGGAGCGCTACTGCGGGACCTGCGCATGCCCGACTTCCGCCTGCACGGCGTGGACGTATCGGTCCCGGGTGCGGTCGAGGCCCAGGACACCCTCATCCTCGGCGGCTTCCTACGGGACGTGACAGCGCTCAACGAGCGGCAGCGCAACTTCCGGCTCTTCGGTCCCGACGAGACGCTGTCGAACTTCCTGGGATCGGTCTTCGAGGTGACCGGCCGCCAGTGGATGGGATCGTCGCTGCCCGGTGACGAGTTTCTGGCCCCCACCGGGCGGGTGTTGGACTCCATGCTGAGCGAGCACCAGTGCGAGGGATGGCTGGAGGGCTACCTGCTGACGGGCCGCCATGGTGTGTTCAACTGCTACGAGGCGTTCATCCACATCGTGGACTCGATGTTCAACCAGCACGCCAAGTGGCTCAAGGTCACCAAGGCGCTGCCCTGGCGGCGCGACATCGCCTCGCTCAACTACCTGCTCACCTCGCACGTGTGGCAGCAGGACCACAACGGGTTCACCCATCAGGACCCCGGCTTCCTTGACCACGTGGTGAACAAGAAGGCGGACGTGGTGCGGGTCTACCTGCCGCCGGACGCCAACACCCTGCTCTCGGTGATGGACCACTGCCTGCGCAGCCGCAACTACGTCAACGTGGTGGTAGCGGGTAAGCGGGCGATGCCGCAGTGGCTGTCGATGGACGACGCCGTGGTGCACTGCACCGAGGGTGCCGGGATCTGGCAGTGGGCCAGCAACGACCAGGGCGCGGAGCCGGACGTGGTGCTGGCCTGCGCGGGGGACACCCCCACCCTGGAGGTCCTGGCGGCAGTGTCGATCCTGCGCGAACACCTGCCGGAACTGAGGGTCCGGGTGGTCAACGTGGTGGACCTGATGAAGCTCCAGCCGGAGACCGAGCACCCGCACGGGCTCAGCGACGCCGACTACGATTCGCTGTTCACCAGGGACAAGCACATCATCTTCGCGTTCCACGGCTACCCGTGGCTGATCCACCGCCTCACCTACGCCCGCACCAACCGCAACCTGCATGTGCGCGGCTACAACGAGGAGGGCACCATCACCACCGCCTTCGACATGCGGGTACAGAACCGGCTGGACCGCTTCCACCTGGTTATGGACGTCATCGACCGGGTGCCGCAGATCGGCTCCAGAGGCGATTACCTCAAGCAGCAGATGCAGGACAAACTCGTTGGACACAGCCGCTACATCGACATCCACGGCCAGGACCTCCCCGAGATCCGCGACTGGAGCTGGAGCGCCGCCCCGTGAACACCCTGGAACTCACCGCAACCACCGGGACCCTGCTCGGCCATGGCAAAGGCCTGCTGGCCATGGACGAGTCCGTCGCCACCTGCTACACGCGCTTCGCCCAGGCCGGGATACCCCGGACGCCGGAGCTGCGCCATGCCTACCGGGAGTGGCTGGTCGACACGCCCGGCCTGGGCGATTTCATCAGTGGCGCGGTCCTGCACGACGAGACGATTCGCCAGCACACCGCCGACGGCACGCCGCTGGTCCAGCTTCTGGCCGAGGCGGGAATCGTCACCGGTATCAAGGTCGACGCCGGCACCCATGACCTCGCGGCCTTCCCGGGCGAGAGCGTCACCGCGGGCCTGGACGGCCTGCGTGAACGCCTCGCCGAATACCGCCGCCTGGGCGCCCGCTTCGCCAAATGGCGCGCGGTGATCGCCATCAGCGACTCTCTGCCGACTGGCGGATGCATCCAGGCCAACGCCCACGCGCTGGCCCGCTACGCCGCCCTGTGCCAAGAGGCAGGCCTGGTGCCCATGGTCGAGCCGGAGGTCCTCATGGACGGCGACCACACCCTCCAGCGGTGCGGCCAGGTCACCGAGGACGTCCTGCGAACCGTCTTCCACCAGCTCCACGCCCAGCGCGTCGCCCTGGAGGGCCTGATCCTCAAACCCAACATGGTTCTCCCGGGCTCGACCTGCCCGAAGGACGAGCCGGTGGGCACGGTGGCCGATGCCACTATCACCGCTCTGCTGCGGACAGTGCCCGCCGCTGTCGCGGGCATCGCCTTCCTGTCCGGCGGCCAGTCCGGCGAAGAGGCCTCGGCACACCTCAACGCCATGCACACCCCGGACCGGTCCCCCGTGCCCTGGCCGCTGACATTCTCCTTCGCCCGCGCCATCCAACAGCCCGCCCTGGAGATCTGGCACGGCGAGACCGCCCAGGTCCCGGCCGCCCAGCAGGCCCTGCTCCACCGCGCCCGCTGCGACGCCGCTGCCCGCCGGGGTGAGTACGCCGGAGAGGAGGGAGCCGATCAGCCGACCCCGAGCCGGGTGGCGCTCGACACCCAGAGCGTGCACGCCGCCGCGGGGGCCCCGGCCGACACCACCGGACGGGACGCGAACAAGAAAGTGCCGACCGTAGACATAGCGACCGGCGCCTCCGTCTCCCGCCTGGAGCATGACCGGGGAGTCGCGCCTACTGGCGCTTGAGCCTGAGCGCCAGGCTGGGGACGACGAAGGACAAGAGAAAGATCGGCAAGATGCTCTTTCCGGTGCATCGGAAGGCGACGGTCTCACCGTCGGCGGCGTCGAAGGTCTTGGTCCGGCTGGAGTTTCGTACGCTGCGGACTTGCAGGGTGTGACGTCCAGGTTCGATTGGCGTCTCGAACGTGTCGTTCATTTCGACTGAACCGACGCGCTCCCCGTCGAGTACGACGTCGTAGGTGGCGCGGCGGACTTCTGCTCCGATTGCTTTGTGCGTGAGCGTCAGCGTTACGGACATTGTTGATCTCCTCTTGTTTCCGGTGTCGGCCATCCACGTCTACTGGTCACGAGCCCTTCTCGGTCGAACATCATGGCCACGACGCGGCAGGTCGTGCGCTGGTGGCCGCTGACGGGGGTGCCGGGCCTTCCACGAGGCGGGTGTCAGGGGCTGCGCGGTTGCGGTGTCGGTCGGCTCCGACGACCGTCAGGCAGGCGCCTGCGGAGGCGTCCACCAGGGCCGAGGCAGGGTCGCTCAGCGCGACCCGCCGGAACGCTTTCACCTCCGGGTGCGCCTCGCGGGCCGGGGCGAGGAGGTCGAGCAGGTCCTTGCTCTCCTGGGCGTTGCGTTCGTCGGTGGTGTCGGGCGGGATCATCAGGTAGCCGCTGTAGTAGCTTTCCCGCACCAGCGCATGGGTCAGGCCCCTCGCCATCTCCTGCACGCTCCCGCTGGCACGTGAGACCCGTTCGATTGCTGCCGATGAGATGGCTCGCCCGGAGGAAGCATCAATGGCCCTGTGAAACGATGCCGGTGAGTCGGACAGCCGGGTCAGGCTGCTGAGGCCGAGTTCTGCTCCCGCTCAAGGGGTCCGGCGGGCCGCTGACCGCTACGGTGAGGGCAGGCGAGGCGAGGAATCGGTTGATGAAGGTACTGATCGTCGGCGCCGGTGTGATCGGCACGGTCTATGGAGCCCAGCTGTCCGGCGCCGGGCATCGGGTCGATGTGCTGGCCCATGGTGCGCGCACGGAGGCTGTGGCGCGCTTGGGCCTGGTAATCCACGACGTAGTGTCGGGAACCGGCAGCAGATCACCGGTCAGCGTTGTCGGCCATGCCGACGGTGGTCCCTATGACCTGGTCCTGGTCGCCGTGCGCGCCGATCAGTTGCAGACCGTGGCTGACAGTCTCCGATGCCTTTCAGGAGCACCGGTGATGTTGTTCTTCGGCAACAACCCCGCTGGCCGCGCCGGAGTACCGGACGACTTTCCCGGCATGATCCACTTGGGGTTCCCGGGGATCGGTGGGTCGATGAACGATGCCGGGGCCGAGTACATGCGCATTCCCCAGCAGCCCACGACACTGCAGACTGGCGGCGGACGACCGATCGAGGAGTTCACCGAAGCCCTGACCGGCGGAGGTTTCGCGGTGTTCCGAACACCGGACATGGACGGCTGGCTGGCCTACCACGCCGCTTTCGTGGCCTGCGTCTCGGCTGCCCTGTACCGGTGTGAGGGTAGCGCCGCAGGCCTGGCCGCAGACCGCGCCACACTGAGCCTGATGTGCCAAGCGATCGAAGAGGGATTCCGGCTGCTGCGCCGTGCTGACGTGCACGGCCTACCGGTCAACTTGCGCACATTGCACTATCCGGCGCTGCGGCCGTTCGCTGTGCGCTACTGGGCCAAGGCGATGCGATCGCCACTTGGTGAGCGCTGCTTCGCCGCTCATTCCCGCCACGCCCAGCCAGAGATGCGCCTGCTGGCCGGCGCCGTGCTGGACCGTGTGCCGGTCCCGTCCGAGTGCGCCCATCTGTGCGAGTTGCTGTCCGACAGCCGTGCGTAAGCTTGCTCAGCGTGCCCGATCCGCCCGAGACCGGCCGTGATCGATTCCAAAGGGTCGCGCGTATACCCGCGCCTGCGGCGGGCGGGATCAGGCGAAGATGGATTTGAGCGCGAAGAACGCCGTCCGCGGATCGGACAGGGCGTGGTGGATCGGCGGAATCGGTTTGTCGATGCCCAGCAGCCCGTACACGGCGTGCATAGCGCCACGGACCGAGTACTCGACGGTGAAGACCACGTCCTCGGGCAGCTCCACATACTGACCCAGGAAGGCGAAGTTGGCGGCGCCGTGCGGGATCACCAGCGGCCGGTCCCTGGCGCTGCGCCGGGCGAACTGGCTGGTGATGTAGGGCATCATCGCCGTGGTCACGATCGTGGTGGCCCGGACCTCCTCGGCGATGTCCTCGAAGCCCAACTGGCCGAGGAGCTCAGTGAGGACATCCTGACCGGTGCACTTCGACATGGACTTGGCGGTGTGGTCGCCGATGGTGTCGACGAACAGGCCGTAGCCCCACAGCGTGTACACGTCCTCAGGCTGACCTGCGAAGTGCGGCTGGTGCGGGACCACGATCGACATCAGCCAGTTGGAGTCCCTGAACGTCATCAGCGCACCGGCCCCGGGAGCGTTGCCGCTGAACTTCTCGATGCGCTCCAGCAGCAGCGGACTGCGCATGGTCAGGGTGAACGACTCCCACGCGGTCTCGCCGGGGTTGCCGTTGAACACGCCGGGGCGGCCGAAGTCGGGGGCCTTGCGGGCGACGCTCTCCCACAGTGCCCAGCCGCCGTCGCGTCGGTCGCGCACCAGCTCCGGCACCGTGTCATCAGTGCCGAAACCGGTGTCGGCGGTCATCGACCCAAGGGTGAGGAAGGCCAGATCGTCCAGCCCCAACTCGTAGACCCCGGGTGCACCGAGCCGCTCGACATGGATGCGTCGTGCGTGTCTTACACCTTCAACTGCAGTGAAGTCGACGTCGGTCACCTTGACGCCGTACTCGATGTGCACGCCCCGGTGCGTCAGCCACTTCTGCAGCGGACGTACGATCGAGTCGTACTGGTTGAGCCGGGTGCGGCGGACGCCGGTCAGGGTATGGATCCGCGGCAACTCCTGCATGAAGCGCAGGAAGTAGCGCTTGAGCTCGATCGCGCTGTGCCAGTTCTGGAAGGCGAAGGTGGTACGCCACATCGCCCAGAAGTTGGTGGCGAAGAAGTGCTCGGAGAAGAACTCGTCGATCCGCCGCGCGCCGATCACCGATTCGGGCAGCGCCAGCAATCGGGCCAGCTCGATCCGGTCGTGCAGGTCGAAGCCGAGTTGGGAGGCGTCCAGGATCCGATGATCTCTGTCGATCAGCCGGGCCCGGGCCTCGGTCGGCCACTTCTCGTTGAACTCCCGGATCTCCTCCCGCACAGAGACGGCACCGTCGTCCAGTGTGGGAATATCGTCGAGCAGGTTCCACAGGCAGGTGTACGCCTCGTCCTCCAACATGCGCCCGCCCCGGGTGAGGTACCCCCGCTCCGGGTCGCCACTGCCGTCCAACGCTCCTCCGGGATGCTGCAGTTCCTCAAGAACATGAATGTTCTCGCCCGCGAATCCGGCGTCCCGGATCAGCAGGACCGCCGCTGAGAGGGCCGCGACCCCACCGCCCACCAGATAGGCCTTGCTCTCGCGCTCGCTGTTGATCATGGCTGCTCCAACTGTGCGTCGACTAACGCCCTGCCGGCGTTCCGCTGGCAGATGCGGACGCTCCACAGCCTGACGTGGACGGTGCTCCGGGCAGAGGGCCGAATGGCCCCACCGGGCCCGACGAGCGGTCCACCTCAGCGGGGGCCATGACGGGGTCGTAGCGCCGGTGCAGCCGCTCGCGTACGCGCGCGATCGCCGTCCCTTCCTGCTGCTCCGCGAGCATGTGCCTGGTGGGAGGACCGCGTACAGATGGGGGTCAGGTTCACCACTTCGGCAGTGGAGATGCACAGACAGGGGTCGGGTCCCGGCGTTGACTGACCATACGGCAGTGGGTTGTGCCGTCCGGAATTCTCTGGACGGGCACCCTCGTTCCGTTTCGCCCGGACCTCGCGGAACTCAGGGTTCTCCCGTACTCGTCTGAAGTGTCGGCCCTGCAGCCACTGCACAGCTTCCGCGCGCTCGCGTCGTTCCGCGACAACGGGTGCGGTCACAGCCATGGCGCATTCCTTGGAAGCCCGGGCTGTTGCCGTCAACAGGCGGCGGCTCAGCGGGGAACAGTCCCACCTGCCTCACCCGGCCTCGATCGTCACAATGTCCGCGCTGATGCGACGGTTTTGCTCGCCCCAACCTATCCCTGACCACGGCAACAGACAGGCGACATCATGACGGCTCCGCGGCACACGGAACGCGAAGCGATCGACGAACCGGCGCCCTTCTTGATCGGGGTGGAGGTCTCCTGCAGCCGGGTGTGCGGGGAGCTGGCTCGGGTGGTCCTGGACCCGGTCGCACGCCGTCTCACGCACGTGGTCGTGCAGTCCAAGCACCGCCACGATGCTGGTCGGCTGGTTCCCGTCGGCCTGGTGGACCCGACCGCCGTGGCGATTGGTCTGAGCTGCACCACCACTGTGTTCGCAACGCTCCCGACCGCGGAGGAGTCCGAGTTCCTGCCTGAGTGGAACGAGTATCAGGGCTACCGGCGCGATGGACCGGCTTCGGCGTCCTCTGCCTCTTCGTGGCCGTCGTGTCGGCGGCCGCGTTCTCTGTGCTGAACCGCCGCGACGCATGACCAGAGTCGCCCGCACTGCGGTGGGGAGGGGGACCAGCCGTCCATATCCGGGGTGCGGGACACCGCGAAGCCGACCCGGGCAAGGGCCCCCGGGGAATCCCTCTGCCCGGCATCCGCCTTGCCCGGGTCACCGTGCCGGCCGATGGCCGTTGGGGCAGCGCCAACACCAATGAGACGGCCAGACGGTCTCGGATGGCCAGTCTGTCTGGGATTCACCCGCATACGTTTGCTTTCCGTCGGAACGGACAACAGGAACAGTGCGGCCCCGGTCCCCGGCAGCGATGGTACTCATTGCCTCCCACAGAGGCGCACACGACACATCAGCCCGGGATGCCTTCACCAGGGGACCGGTCCCAGCGACTGACCCCGGCCGCGAACACAGCCCGGACCTGATGTGCTCCCTTGCGGGTGACAACACCTGCGCCTTCGCTACTCGGGCACCGACGACAGGCAGTCCTCATGCATCCACCGTTCCTGATCGGCCTCCTCCCGTTCCTTCTGCTCAGCGTCATCGTGGGCCTGTCGTGGTTCAAGGAGCCCTTCCTGACGCAGAGCACGTCGGGTGCGTCCACCGGTGCCGGGCCCTTCATCGCTCAGGATCGGGCCTCCGCCCCGGTCGCGGCCGGGGTCTCGCTGCACCTGTACCCCGCGCTGCCTCTGCCGTCCGCGCTCCGCCTTCACGGGAGCGGACGATGAACCCCCGGCCCGATCCGGACGTGCCCCAGACGCTGCACGCGCGGCGCCGGGAGACGGTACTGCGCCGGCTCAACCGCTGGCAGGCCGAGCGGCAACGTGAAGACCTCGCCGACCTGTACGTGGAGTGCTGCGGCATCGAACTTGGTGAGGAGTTCCATCACCGCGAGAAGTTCAAGCACCGCATGGTCTCCAACGCCCGGCACCCGGGATTCGACATGCTTGTCGCCGAGACCGGGACTTTGGTGGGCTTCGTCTTCGGGATCCCGGTGGACCGCGACGGTTCCTGGTGGCAGGGGTTCATCGGGGGTGTACCGCCCTATGTCGAGCAACTCACTGCCTCTGGGCACGTGTTCGCCGTCACCGACCTGGTGGTGCATCCATATGCGCGGCACCATGGTGTCGCCGGGCACCTGCTCGATCGGCTCCTCGGCGATCATCACGCTTCACTCGGGGTCTGCCTCGTGGACGAGGCGGACCACGGGGTCTACGCCGCGCTCCAGGCATGGGGATGGCAGGAGATCGGTGAGGTCCGCCGGGCACCGGCCGGATCGGTCCTGCGCGCGCTGGTACTGCCGGTCGGGCAACGCACTGCGGCAGTACCTGGAGGGCTGGCCCACAACACGCACACGCAGCGACCTGAAGTGACATGACGGCCCGGGTGGGAAAGACATGGAGATCGCCGCGTGGTGGCCGCCGCCGATGGCTCGGAGCACGGTCCGGCGGCGGTAGACCTGGCAGCGGACGACGACGATCCCGCCTCGGAGTGAAGGGCCGTGGAAGGGGTATCTGTCCGACGCGGTTACCGCAGGTAGGGCAGTTCCACGGCCTGGCACAGCCCGGCAGTCGGCCACGGACGGGACCCGAACGGAGTGCTGCCGGACGCCATGTCAGTGGACACCGTAGTCGGCGTGACGCAGGGCTGCCCTGTGCCTGCGGCCCGGTCCTGGCTCATGCCGGCATTCCGGACGGAACGCGCCGCGTCAGTGCTGCCGACGTAACCCCGTGAGGACCACAAGAACGCAGCCACTTCGTCCGCACAGCCAGCCAGCAGCCGCAGGGCCGATCACCGCGCTCTGGTCGGATAGCAATACTGTCCGGTAATCCGCCAGGTAGCCGCAGCCGCTATGCCTTGGGCTGCCCCATGGTCGCGACCAGGTCGCTGGAACTGGTGGTGTTGTCGGCCAGGCAGGCGGCGTCCATTGCCCGGGTTGCGTCCGCGGCGGTGGCGGTGGGTGGTACGACGAGCAGGTCCCAGCGTCCGACGGTGTAGGAAAGCAGGGAGATCGTGTCCGGGTCCTGTTCGGCGTCGTACCAGCCCAGGCGGGCGATGTGCTTCACCGCGGGGATCCGTCCGGGAATGCTGGGCCAGGCCTCGCGGTGCACGGTGATGTGCGTGATCCTTCCCAGGAGCGGGTCGAGGACCGCCAGCAGCGGTGGCAGTTCCTTGGCGAGGTCGCGGGAGTAGGGCCACCAGGCTCCGTCGAGGAGGCCGGGACGGATGCCTCGCGCAGTGAGTTGCAGGCGCAACGGATGGTGGGTTCCTGGGGACATGTCCGCTGCTTGCGGGTGCGGTGCGTCGGACAGGTACATCGCGTGTATGGCTGGGGTGACGCGCGCGGGGGCGATGAGTTCCACAGGGGGGTTCTTCTGCGGGCCGACGCGGGCGGCGGCTGACGTGGTCATCAGATGCTTCCTGTTCACGAGGATGGGACTTCACGAGGATGCGGCGGGGGTGGCGGGTCCGGTCCGGATGGCGTTCATGCGGCCGGTACTTTCGATCCTCTCGCCGTAGGCAGGCGGACACGAGGGCCGACCGGGGCCGGTCGTGCCTCCGACCGGCCCCGGCGGACCTGGGTCACCGAAGTCCGGGCCGCTTCCGCCGGTCATCACTGGGGCTGGATCGGCCGGCCGTCGTGTCCCCTGGGCATGAGGCGCTCTCGGATCAGGGAGGTCTCCATGGGCACGTCACCTGCCCGCGAGCTCGCCGGTCCGACACCGTGATCCGCCCCGGCGGTTGACGCCGACCGTTCCCTCATCGGTGTCGTGACGTGGGAGGGAGCCGCAGTGCCTCTGAGTCACGTCACCAGTGGGCTCGTCGCCGACTGACCCGGAGTTGTTGGACGTCCTTGACCCACCGTCTGCGGGTGGGCGCTGCCGGGCTGGGTAGGGGCCTACAGACCGATGGAGGCCCAGATGACCGGCGATGCGGAAAACCAGCGTACGGAGCCGGGCCCGGATGGACTGATGGCACGCCTGGACATGGCCAGGGAGGCCCGGGACCGGTTGCACAGCCTGCTGGAGGCGGCGCTGGCGGTCGGGCGCGACCTGGATCTGGGCCAGGTGCTGCGTCACGTTGTGGAGTCGGCGGTGGTTCTGGTGGACGCCCGCCAAGGGACCCTGGCGGTGGTCGGCGAAGGCGGTCGGCTCTCGCAGTTCGTCACCGTCGGCCTGGACGAGGACGGCGGCCTGGACGTACCGGTCACCGGGGACGGGTCACCACGGCAGTTCATGGAGTTGCCCGTGCGGGTGCGGGGTGAGGTGTTCGGCAACCTCTACCTCACCGGGAAGCGCGGCGGCGGTGATTTCGACAGCGAGGACGAGTCGGTCCTGTCCACGCTCGCCGTCGCGGCCGGCGTGGCGGTCGACAACGCCCGGCTGTACCGCGAGGCCGGGCAGCGCGAGCGGTGGCTGCGCGCCAATGCCGAGGTGACCAACGCCCTGCTCTCGGGCAATCCTCAGGCCGAGGTGTTGCACCTGGTGGTGGACCGAGCCCTGGAGATCGCCATGGCGGACCTGGCCGTGATCGCCCTGCCGGTCGGCGGCACCGGCGAACTGTCGGTGGAGCTGGCCGTCGGAGAGGGGGCCGAGGCGCACCGGGGCCTGCTGCTGCCTGAGAAGGGCTCCTTTGTGGGCGCCGCCCTGAGGGCGGGCGGACCGGTCATCAGCGCTGACGTCAACAGTGATCCGAGGATCACTGAGGGGCCGCGTCGCTGGGACGGCCTCGCTCCGGCCGTGGCGGTACGGATGGGCACCGTCGAAGGAGGTGTGCGCGGGGTACTGATGCTGGTGCGCACGCTGGGCTCCGCGGAATTCACCCAGCAGGAGTCCGAGCCCCTGCTGGGCTTCGCCGGGCAGGCCGCGCTCGCACTGGAACTGGCCGACCGGCGCCGTGACGCCGAGCAGATCACCCTGCTGGAGGACCGCGACCGGATCGCCCGTGACCTGCACGACCTGGCGATCCAGAGGCTCTTCGCCACCGGGATGACCCTGCAGAGCGCGGAGCCCTTCATCGATCACCCGCAAGCCGTCGAACGCGTACAACGCGCGGTGGATGACCTCGACGCGACCGTGAAGATCATCCGGACGACCATCTTCGGGCTTCGTGCCCGCGACGCGGGTCCGGGCGGCAGCGGGCTGCGGGCACGCGTGGTCGAGGTGGTCGAGCGGGCTGTCCCCCCTCTCGGGTGCACCCCGGCACTGAGGATGGAGGGCCTGCTGGACACGGAGGTCCCCGCCGAGATCGCCGAGGACGTCATCGCAGTACTGGGTGAGGCCCTGAGCAACACCGCCCGGCACGCGCGTGCCCGCAGCGTCGAGGTGTCTGTCGCGGCGTCCCGCACCGAGTTGACCGTGACCGTAGTGGACGACGGCGTCGGCGTTCCGGACGGCGGTCCACGCAGCGGGCTGGCAAATCTCGCGGAGCGTGCGCAGGCCCTCGACGGCGTTCTGGTGATCGAGCCCGGGGCCGGCGGAGGCACCCGCCTGTGTTGGCGCGTTCCGCTCGCGCGGGCATCTGCGGCATAAGCGTCGGGTTCGGGAGGGAACACCTTCGCCACCAACCCTCACGGCCACGGAGGCACTGACCGGCCGGCCGGGCAGCCGGCCGGCACTGGCCGAGGGGCCGTCGGCTGCCTGCAGAGCCCCGGCAGGCCCGGCGTTCACAGGTGTCACGCGGACAAGGACGGATCCGCCGGCAAGCTCCTGTCCTTGTGGGCTGAGCTCAGTCATGGCAGTCAACGGCGGACCCCTCGTCAAAAGCTTCTACGTACATGCTGAGTGGCAACAACCGTTCGATCCGCTCGGTCGGCGCGGACAGCAACGACCGGGTTGCCCCACCGCGCGCGGCCGGGCGTGGTCAAGCTGCCGACGGCCCCGCGTCAGGGGCCGATGGGCCCTGTAGCGGACCCCGATCGGCCCACTCGCCACATCGGCGATCGGACGAGAGTGGACAGACAGCCCCCAGCTCCCTGGTCCCACACGTCGGAAGGCACACAGCCGACGCCCCCGGACTGGTCCGCAACACCCACGCAACGGACGGATGCCACCTGATGCGAATCGAGGGGAAGGAAGCCACGGCCGTGGACGCCGCGTGTGTTGTCGTGGCCGTCGACGGCTCGGCCTCGTGCCTGCCGACGGTGGACTGGGCCGCAGACGAGGCATCGCGGCGCGGTGTCGGCCTGATCCTCCTGCGGGCCGGTGTGCGCGAGCACTACGAAACGGGAACCGCCTACGATGGAGATCTCGCCTCGGAACGCAAGGCCGTGCAGGTACTGCTGTCAGCCGCGGCAGAGCGGGTCCGGACGCGCTTTCCCCAACTGCCGCTGGACACGGAGGCGAGTGACGCGCAGCCGGTTGCCGCGCTGCTCGCTCTGGAGCCCTTCACGCCGCTGCTGGTACTCGGCGCACGTGGACGTGGCGGCTCCCAGGCCCTGCTGCTGGGCTCGGTCGGCCTGCGGATCGCGGCCCGCGCAGCATTCCCCGTCGCCGTAGTTCGCGGCACCGTGCCTGACTACGAAACCGGCCACCGCCCCCGTGTGGTGATCGGAATCGGTCCGCACAAGTCCCCCGCGCTGACGGACTTCGCGGTCCGGGAGGCATTCCTTCGTCAGGCTGATCTGGTGTTGGTCCACGCCTGGCGGTCCGCCACCGATGCCTCCCGCGCCTTTGCGCTCATGGACACTACAGCCGAACACGTCCACCGACTGCTGGCCACCGCACCCCGATGGGTCCAGCAGGGGGCCGGTGTGCACGTGGAACGCAAGTCGACACCGGGCAACCCCGTCGAGGTCCTCCTGCGCGAGGCCCGGGGCGCGGACCTGCTCGTCGTGGGCGCCCGTCGGCGACACCGGCACTTCGGCCTCCAACTTGGCCCGGTCAACAACGCGATGCTCCATCACGCGCCCTGCCCCGTCGCCGTCGTGCCCGCCGGGTCTGCCCCGGGATCCGCGGAATCGGGTTCAGCCCATCAAGCCGCAAGCGGCCAGTCCCGCAGCCGGTAGTGAGCACAAGGGGTCCTTGTGGCAGCGCATACGGGACCAACGGCCCTGAATCCACCGGCCTTCCTGACGCATCATCAGAGCATCCCGGGGAGTCAGCCCGGACAACGAAAGGGTGACTGTCATGCGTCGCAGAGTCTTTGACCTCCTCGCCAGCCTCGGAGGAGTAGTGGTCGTGGTGATGCTGCTGGTGGCCGGTTCGCTGTCGATGTGGGGCTACAACTTCGCCAACTCCAGTGTCCACAGCCAGCTTGCCCAGCAGCAGATCGTCTTCCCGGCCAAGGGGAGCCCCGAGCTCGCCAGTCCGAAGATCAGCCCCTACCTCGACCGGTACGCCGGCCAGTTGATGACCGCCGGGCCCCAGGCCAAGGCATACGCCGACCACTTCATCGCCGTTCACCTCTCCGAGATGCCCTATGGCGGCGTGTACTCCCAGGTGAGCAATGCTTCCCGGGCCAACCCCAAGGACGCTGCGCTCGCGGCTGAGGTCCAGACCTCCTTCCAGGGCACAACCCTGCGCGGCCTGCTGCTGGAGGCATACGCCTTCTCGGTCTTCGCCACCCTCGCGCTCTGGGCGGCCATCGCTTCGTTTGTGCTGGCCCTGGTCATGGCGATCCTGGTCGGCCTTGGCATCCGCCACTCCCGCAGGACCCCCGATGACGCCGAACTCCTCACGTCGCCGACAGCCACACCTCTGCCCGAGCCGAACCCCGTTTGACAGCAGCCCGCTCCCAATGAACGCCCCTGCAGCCGACCGACCGGCGAGCGGACCACCAGTGATGAGGCTCCGCGACTTCAGCTCTGACCGGGGTTCGCGAATGACCTTCGGCCTCGTGCAGCTGACCGAACATCGGACGGTACGGCCGCCCGTCCAAGCCGGTGCGCCAGTCTTGTGGTCGCCCGTAGCTACGGCGGCATCATCACCGCGGAAGCCGGCGCGGGATCGGGTCGGTACGCCATCTGCTGCTGGTCTCCAGCTACTTGCCCGAGGTCGGGCAGAGCCCGTCGGAGTTGGGGGACGGCAGCCCCGCCCCGTTCCTCGATGTCGACCCCGACGCCGGTACCTTCGGGTCCGCCCCGAACTGCTCATGGACACCTTCCCGCAGGACTGTGACCTTGAGGTTCAGGGGCAGGCGGCGGACCACCTCGCCCGGCAGAGCCTGCAGGTGACCGTGCAGGCGGTCGGGGCGGCCGCATGGCAGCAGGTGCCCACGACGTACCTCGTCGGCGCCCAGGACCGGGGCACTCCGCCGCGTCTGCAGCGCGAGTTCGCCCGCCGGGGGCCGGCAGCGTCGTCGAACTCGACACTGGCCACCACCCGTTCCGCGTCAAGATCATTAACGGAATCGCGACCAGAACCATTTTCGGTGAGTGCCATCAACGCCGCACGAGACTTCATTGAGGGCGTGGGACTCTGGGCTCGTATTCACGTATACCCTGGCGAAGCCATTGCACCATGGTGAAGTCCGGGCATGGTGTGGGAAAGCCCCAGTGAAGCCACTGGGCGGGTGACCATTCGGCTCACGAGGGAAAGCTGCCAGGTGCAGGCGTTCGGGTGTCATCGGTCTGCCAGTACAAGTCGTCGGCGAGGTCTACAAGGCCCTCGACAGCGAGCACGCGGTCGCGCAGCACTTGAGTCTGGCTGCGTCGGGCCGTTGTGGCCCGCAGTGCGACCCGGCCTTGTTGGCAGTCCACGAGCAGATGTGGTGGCCTGCCGCCAGCCGTGCTGCCTCGGCTGCTGTGGCCTCAACCTTGACGGTGAAGACAGGGGCGGTCATCAACTCGCGGGCGACCACGGCGGCGGCTCTGTGGTGAGGGGCACGGACCTCACCGGTGCCCCACGGGTGTAGGTGCGATGGCAGCGTCTGCCGGGCGAGTTTGATGAGGAGGTCTGAGGCGCTGACCGTGCCCACGACCCGGCGCTGATCGTCCACCACGTGAAGAACTCCGTGGTGGTGGATACGCAGGGCAGTCACCAGATGAGTGAAGCCCGTCCAGGGGTCGACAGTGGTCACCTTACGGTTCATCAGCTCGGTGACCAGAGTGCGGTGCGGCAGGCCATCGCGTCCAGGGGGCTGTGGCTGGAGCTGCAACATGATCGGCAGCGCTGAATCGGCGCTGTTGGGGTGCTCTGTGGCGCGCATCGTTCTCCTTCCTGCCCACCGGTTCGGCAGCCGGTCCGACACTGCTCACTGTGCGCGGTGGTAGACCGCCGGGCCGTGGGCCGAACGTCCCCGAAGCGAGGCCGACCGGACGCAGGCCGGACCGCGCGTCGACAACCGGCCCCGCAGAGATGCGATACGACATCTTGCTCACGGTCACGCTTCCGAAAGATCCAGCGGCTGGTCACCCGCGCCTGATGTTCGCCGGTGCCTCGCACAGGGCCCGCTGCGCAGCGGCTACCTGGTCCGCCGCACTCGGCGTAAACCTCGGGCTCGGCTCACCTGTTGCCTGGGTCGTACCGACCCTGATCGGCACCCCGATGATCGCCCGAACCACTCTCAGCGTGACGCAGGTTCGCGCTTGAGTATGTCCGAAGTCGCGTGTGATTCTCGCGCAGGAGAGGGATGTGGAGATACTGAGCCCTTCTGGACTCGCTGCCCGGGGTTCCGGGGCTCAGCCGTTGCTGCCGGCCAGCGTTGCCGCGATGACCCAGGCGGCGGTCAGCGCGGTGTGCGCCTGCGCGGTGGCCTCGGCCAGTGTCCCGCTCAGCCGGACCGGTGCCCCCAGGTGGACGTGCAGCCGGGGCCGCCGCAGCGGAGCGGTGAACAGCCCGGCGAGCTGCTTGAACCGCCCGCCCGAGGTGATCCGGCGGGCACCGGCCTGGCCGAGCGGGACCACCGGGGCCCCGGTGGCCAGCGCGAGCCGGGCCACCCCGGAACGGAAGGACTCCGGGGTACGGTCGGCCGAGTCCCGCCGCAGCGGCAGCCGCCCCTCCGGGTAGATCACCACGACCTGACCCCGCGCCAGCGCCTCCGCCGCCCGGTCCAGCGCCTCGGCCGCCCGCCGGTCGCCCCGGTACACCGGCACGTGCCCCTCGGCCCGCAGCCGCCCGCGCAGCAGCGGGATCCGCCACAGCCCGGCCGCGGCCAGCACCACCGGGCTGCCGACACTCCGCCGCGCCAGCGCCGCCAGCACCACGCCCGGATCGATCAGTGAGCTGTGGTTGGCGACGACAATGGTGCCGGGCCCGGGCCCGGCGGAGTCGTCGGCGGTGACGTCCAGCCGCCCGAGGACGGGGACGACGCGCAGGGCTATATCACTCAGCATGGGTGCATCCTGCTCTCTCCACGCCCGCCCGGGCATGAGTACGGACACTCATCCTCACCACCGACCCGGTCACACCAGGCGCCTGATGTCACCCAGGGCACGGCAGAAGCCGCCGCGCGCGGAGCGGGCGCCGCGCCGTCAGCCGATGGCGATGACGGGGTGGTCGGCGGGGTTGATCCACTGCATGATGCGGGTCATGGTGACGGCGGGGACGGCGACGCAGCCGGCGGTGGGTCCGGCCTGGGGGCCGAGGTCGTGCAGGAAGATCCCGGCGCCGCGGGTGTGCACGGCGGGGTTCATGTTGAAGTTGATGACCAGGGCGTTGTGGTACTGGACGGGGTAGTCGATGAGCTGCTCGCTGCCGTCGGGTCCGTCCTGGGTGAGGTGGAAGCCGCCCTGGGCGGTGGTGCGCATGGTGTTGTAGTAGGCGGAGGTGGGGTCCTCGTCCCACCAGTCCTGGCTGGTGACGACGTGGTAGGGCATTTTGGTGCCGGGGTTGGCGCCGACGCCGAACCCCTGGGTGATGGTGTAGCTGCCGGTGGGGGTGGTGTCGGTGTTCTGGACGCGGGTGGCGCCGTTGGTGATCCCGTTGGCGCCGACGCGGCCGTTGACGGTGGTGTAGACGCTGGTCCAGGTGGTGCCGGTCTTCTGCCAGAGCTGGACGGTGGCGTCGGTGCCGCGGGCCTTGACGGTGATCACCTGGGTGGCGTTGCCGACCGCGACCGGGACCGGGAAGGGCGAGGCGGCGGCAGGGGTGGTGATGTACGCGCCGGCGGGCAGGGTGAGTTTCTGGCCGGGGTGGAGGGTGTAGGGGGCGGCGAGGTGGTTGTCCTTGGCGAGGGCGGTCCAGCCGCCGGGGACGTGTTCCTTGGCCGCGATGCCGGAGAGGGTGTCGCCACCGGTGACGGTGTAGCCGGTGACCGCGGTGGTGCCGGCCGGGGTCGTCGTGGCGGCTTGGGCGGCGGCGGTGCCCAGCAGGCCGGCGGCCGCTCCCGCCGCGACGACGGCGGTGGTGGTGGCGCTGTGGCGCAGCAGCGGGGTGCGCGGTCTGGCGTGGCGTCCGGAGGACTGGGACACGGGGTGCGTTCTCCCTGCAGAGACGAGCGGAAGCGCAGACCCCGCGGCAGGGCCTGACGGTATGTCAGCGTGCGCTCGCCCTCCGGGACATCGCCGGTCCACTGCGGGAGGCCGACGGGGATCCCGGGAACGTCGACACCGAGGCGGGCGACCGGCCGGGCCGGGTCCTGGGTCCGAAACGCCCGGGCCCGTCGGCCCCCGCCCGACACGGCGACCATCATCCACTACGGCGGCTGCCGGGACCGCGCCAGGGTGCCCCCGGCGTGTCCGGCCGGGCCGGTGGACCGACGTGCTGTCAGTCCGGCTGCGGGTTGGGTCGGTTGAGGCCCTTGCCGGAGACCGAGACGGCCCGCGACAGCCGGTCGTAGTAGCTGAAGATGCCGCCCGGCAGGTCGAACCTGTCCTGGTCCAGCGCCCACTGGACCTGGAGGCCGTCGGAGACCGCCATCAGCTCCTGGGCCACCTGCTCGGCATCGGTGTCCGGCCGCACCTCGCCGGTGCCGATCGCCGTCCGCACGGCGTCCGACAGCAGCTCGGCCGCGTCCCGGTAGCGCTGGACGAAGTAGGCGTGCGCGGGGTGGCCCGGATCCCCGGCCTCCGCCGAGAGCTTGACGAACAGCTGGAGCCGGCCCGGGTGGGCCAGGTTGTAGGCCGTCTGCTCCAGTGCGGAGTCCAGCAGCGCCTGCAGGCTGTTCAGCCTGCCCTGCTCGCGCAGCTCGGTCAGCCGCTCCCTGGTGCGCGATTCGTGCCGCAGCAGCACCGCCATCAGCAGCCGCTCCTTGGAGCCGAAATGGTGCAGCACGACGGTGGCCGAGGTGCCCGCGTCGGCGGCGATCTGCGCCAGCGAGGAGCTCAGGTACCCGGACTGCGCGAAGCAGGCGGTCGCGGCCTCGGCGATGGCCTCGCGCCGGGCGTCGGCCGCCGCGTACGTCCCGGTCGACCGGCGGCGGCGGGCGGGGGCGGGCGACCGCCGGGGGTCGGGGGAGTCGGCTGTGCTGCTCACGCCACGAGCCTAGCGACCCGTCGCCGCCGGAATCATTCCAGTGATGTGCGTCACACTATAAAACTATTGGTGTCATTCAGTTTTAACATGACCGACACCGCAGCGCCGCTGACGCCCAGGCATCCCCGGAGGAGCCATGCCCCACCCCCTGTACCGCGACCCGACCCAGCCCGTGGTCGACCGGGTCGAGGACCTGCTGGCCCGGATGACCCTGGAGGAGAAGGCCGGACTGCTCTTCCAGACCATGCTCACGATGAACCCGGACGGCACCCTGGTCGAGGACCCGGCCCAGGCACCCACCGCCCCCGCCCCGCACCTGGTCACCGAGCTCCGGATGAACCACTTCAACCTGCTCGGATCCGGCGGTCCCCGGCAGATGGCCGAATGGCACAACCGGCTCCAGGAGCTGGCCGAGCAGACCCGCCTCGGCATCCCGGTCACGCTCTCCTCGGACCCGAGGCACGCCTTCACCGACAACCCCGGCACCGCGATGATGTCCGGCCCCTTCTCCCAGTGGCCGGAGACCCTGGGCCTGGCCGCCGTCGGCGACCCCGAGCTGGTTCGCCGCTACGCCGACACCGTGCGCCGCGAGTACCTGGCCGTCGGGATCAGGCTGGCCCTGCACCCCCAGATCGACCTCGCCACCGAGCCCCGCTGGTCGCGCATCAACGGCACCTTCGGCGAGGACGCCGCGCTGACCTCCCGCCTGGTGGCCGCCTACATCGAGGGGCTGCGCGGACCC